>Ga0075119_1000221_pt1 | contig 33011 bp, 49 predicted proteins | sample AntAceMetag02UK9_FD_69791 | JGI IMG/M metagenome (GOLD analysis project Ga0075119, IMG submission 69791) | Saline lake microbial communities from Ace Lake, Antarctica - Antarctic Ace Lake Metagenome 02UK9 | ecosystem: Environmental > Aquatic > Non-marine Saline and Alkaline > Saline | place... | reverse complement strand
CAGTAACCAGTGTTGCTGTCACCAGCGTTGCTGTCACCAGTGTTCCTGTGACCAGTGTTGCTGTGACCAGTGTTCCTGTCACCAGTGTTCTTGTTACCAGTGTTCCTGTCACCAGTGTTGCTGTGACCAGTGTTTTGTTTTTTATCAGTCATAATATTCTCCTTTTGTTGTTCATCGCTCATGGCGTTTCCTTCTTGTTCAATAGTAAATTATAGGTGTCAATTTCAGCGTCTAATTTAATAAGGTTGTTTTCCCTGTATTTTAACTGCTTCTCTGCTTTTTTAATTTCTTTTAAATGGTCAGAACGGCAGGAATTAAGTTTTTCAAATATTGCTTTTTCTTTTGAAATATAAAACAACTCACCAAAATTATGCCAGTATCTTTCATCGCGTTCTTCTTCATAATCATCACCACGATTATTTAAGCACTGAATAAATCTTAATTCTTTACCTTCTAAACCTATAAGCATTTCGCAAGGTGGGTGGTTATTACAAGACAAACATTTAACATGGTATTGTTCAGTGTCCTGATATTGCCTTATTCCTATAATTTCAAAGCAAAAAACAGCAGAGGGAAATGAAGAAACGTAACGATAAACTTTACCTCCTATTTTCAATTTTTTACCCATCACTCACCCTCCATTAACGCCTTGGCAGAGGTTAGGGCATCATCAACTGATTGAGATAGTTTCATTTCATCGTTTGGAATATAACCGTCCTGATCACAATCTGCGTCTGACCTATCATCAAAATAATCAGAACATTCATTTAACACGCTCACCAACTCCGCAATGACAGCATCACGCGCTTTTATTTGGTCGTCTTTAGTCATGTATGCTTTCCATTATCTCAGCTTTAATCTCGTTAAACTTCTCTGCACTCAATGCGTTATCGTTTGCTGGTAGGCAATGGCAAATATCCGTTGTGTATATGAATGTTATGTAATCCATGCCTGTCTTAATCGTTTTCAACATGTTAACTCCTTTAAATCGAAACAAGCCTTATCTGGGTTCAGGCTTATTTCTAACAACATCGAGCAGGGGCTAGCCAGACTGCACAATTACTACTTATTGATACTCTAATTCTCTTTCCAAAACATGTAATCGCCTTGTAATTTCTTAAACTTCTTTCCAGCTTCCGAGCCTTCGATTAGTTCGGCGCATGAGTCAACTTGGCATTTATACCTGATGAAACAATTTGCTTTAGTCTCGTCACTATCTTTCCAATCAATAAAAGCAGAAAGCCACGCGTCATAGTCAACGCTCTTACAGAAGGAATGAAACGCCTCATCTTTAGCCAGCATCTTTGCTGATGTTGCAAACGACTTAGGCTTAACTGTTTCTTTCGGTGTTTCATCATCATTCAATGGCACAATCACAGCTATGTATCTTTGCCCCATAGGGTCGCTGTACAGAGTGTTAGGCATATCCAATGGTGAAACGGTAAGGGTTAGTTTAACATCACCGCTCTGCACCTGCTTTAGTCCATCCTTCTTACATTCAAACTCTATCGCAACGTCTCTTGCTTTTTGTGCCTCACTCGTCATTTAAAAACTCCCTAGTATGTATTCAGCCGAAGCCTTGTCTTAGTGTTTAATTGGTGGGGGTGAGCTATACCGCATTACTGTTAGACATTATCCCTCCGTAAAGGGAAACATTAAGGCACACCCCCATAGTTTAATCGGTAGCGTTATCTAAATTTCCAATAGAATCCATTTCTACACTTTGTTTTGTTTTTAATACTGTATTCTAAGCTGTATCCCATATCCCTTCTGGCCGCGCTATAAGAAACATAGCTAGAAATTAATTCACCATTATGGTCTATTTTATAGGTTGGCTTGCATCGTTTATCACCAGTCCCAACACCGTTTAATATGTCTAAGGTTTGGTGTTGTTTGTTTGATAGCCAAGTATCTAATTTTATGTTTTTAAAAGAGTACCCTTTAAAAGTGTCAAGCCTATCGACACTAGGTTTTTTGTCTTTTTCATATCCGCTATTAACCCATTTATTATAAAATCTTTTATAGTCATTATCATAAAGCCATTTTCTCAACTCGTCCTTTGAGTAAGGCATACAACCAAAACCCCTTAGTTTATTATGCCGTTTTTGAGTTTTGTATATAACCCTAATTACACCTTTTTCTGTATTGTCATAAATTGCATCATTGTTATTAACATCCTTTTTGGTGCATTCTATACACTTATTTAAGTGACCATCCCTCATCTTTTCATGTTTGTAGAAAAATTTAAGAGATTTACTATTTTGACATTTAAAACATATTTTCATTATTTCAGTGTCAAGTTTTTAATCCATTCTAAAAGGGGATAATGTCCTCAAGTTCATCAACAGGCGCGTTATCGGCTTGACTTACTGGCGCACTGCTTGCTTGCTGGTTATCTCCACGGCTATCAAGCATGATTAACTGGCCTGAATAAGGGCGCATTACTGTTTCTGTTATGTATTGTTTTTGACCGTCCTTGTCCCATGAGCGTGTTTCAACTTGCCCTTGAACCATGACTTTTGAGCCTTTTTTAACGTACTGCTCGATAATCTTTACAAGCGGTTGATTGAAACAAACGACCTTATGCCAATGCGTAATAGTCTTACGTTCACCTGATGTTTTATCTTTGTATGACTCAGTTGTTGCGATTGATAGCTTGGCAACTTTGTCCCCACTCTGCATGACGTAAATTTCAGGATCATTCCCTAGGTTTCCAATTATTTTATGTTCGTTTAGCATTTTGTTTCCTTTATCTAACTGTTAATTTTGATTCTTGGTAAATTTTTGCACCGCGTAATTCTCTTACACCGTCACGTACTGCTGATTTAACAGCACGCTCTAATTCAGCCTCAGAGAAATAATTTCTTAGTGCGTCCAAATCTAATGCCGATAGACTTTCAACTTTTCCAGTCCATGGCTTTCTAGTAGACGCTGAGGCTGTTGCACTTCGTGAACGTCCAACAACACCGTGATGCGCATTATTAGTCATCATCATGGCTTTCTCATCCTGTTGAACAGCTAAGTTAATTAAATCTTCGGCTGTATCATCTAAGCCAGCATTCGCATGTTGCTCGGCTTCAAGGGCTAAAGCTTCGGCTTCTTCTCTGGCTTTTTGAGCAATCTCTAATTGACGTTGACGCTCAATCTCTTCTTTCTTGTTATTCCATGCTAATACAGGCTTAGAAGCTGTCTCAATTAAGTCATCAATTTCTTTCCAATTTTTGGTTTTCCAAGCATTAGCAACGTTGCCTGCCTCTAAAAAGGGCGCTTTCTCTTTCTTGAAAATATCAGTAACTTTACCCTTAAGTTTTTTTAAGGATTTAATGTGGTCAGTTGTATTGCTGGCTTCATCATCTGTTGTGATTTCTTCTGGAATATCAACATCAGAAAGTGCTTGTAGTTTTTCCGCTTCCTCTGTGTATTCATCAAAGCGCTGTTGTAAGATTTCACTTTCACTAGGTGGGTTGTTATGCCCCATTTGTGCTATGTTATTCATTATGCTTTTCCTCTTGTTTCTTCTAATGGCTTACCAACATCTTGTGATGTAATGGCTGTTGCCTGTTTAAATTCTTTGGCCTTATCGTTGGTAGCTGTGATTAATGCGTTGTACTGAATCTCATTCATTTTTTGCTCTAAACTTAGCCGCTTGTTTTTAGCGTCAATTAATTCAGGCAAGGATTTAGCTTCCTTAATTTCAAGCATTAATAATTGATAGCTCGCAGGGTCCATAGTGGGGCGCTCGTTGGGCTTAACGACATCTGGTGGCAAATCTTCACCTGCATAAATGTAAAGGCCAATGCCGTGCAATGCGATTGCTTTTGTTAAACACCGTTGCATGGCTGTGTTAATCTGAAACGCATTTGGGTTTTTAATCGGTGCGTTATTATGGTCTGTCACTGGTAAGAAAGCGGTATGTGAGGTATCAAAGGCATTAACAGCTACATAAATCATCATGGTTTGGTCAGGGAATACTTGGCTATCCTTAAACCCCCATGTTGCTTTAGGGTCTTGCTCTTGCAATGTTTTAACTGCGTGAACCCATGAAAGGTAATTGAATTGACCTTTTTTCTCCATATGTTCCGATACGTCAATGTTGTAACGTGCTGTAAATTTGTTTTCTGTAGTCATGTTAGCCTCCTAAAAATATTGAGCATAAAATTGCAGTGATAAATAACGCGCCAAAGATAACTACTGGCCTAATATGACTGCCCTTGTCTGTAAAACTGTGCGCAATAGCTTGCTCTGCATTTCCACCAATTCGATTATTGTATCCATTCGTTGGTGAAGGTCGTTCAATTCGGCCTCCCAGTCTGGCGTTAGCTCTTCTAGCTGGGTATCCTTCGGGGAGTTGAATGTGGTCTCCATATACTTCGTTCCTTAATTGGTCAGTGGTCAATTTAATAATATCGTGATAACCGCCTTTAGGGTGCTGTCTAGCCATAGGGGTTATGTCTGTTATTTGGTGTAATGTAATCATGCTCTTTTCTCCAATTCAGCTAATCGTTTAATATCTTCCATTGCTTCATCATTGCTTGCGTAAAAATCTGGTATTTTTTCTAGCTTTGGATCGCTTATCATGTAGATAAATGAAGCCGCCGCAGGTGTTCCTATAGAGAACTCTAAAACCTTTCCAGCGTCACCAGCTAGTTGGACAACCCAACCCGCTCGGCAATGTGTTGTTTTGCAGGTATGCCAGTCACTCATACAGAGAGCGCCTTCTTTTTCAGTAGCTTGTAAAATTGTTTGATGTATATTTTTTATTTTTAGACACTCTGGCGCACCACTAAGGTCTGCACCACGAAGGTATACACCACTAAGGTTTGCACCACTAAGGTCTGCACCACGAAGGTTTGCACCACTAAGGTCTGCACCACGAAGGTTTGCACCACGAAGGTCTGCATCACGAAGGTCTGCACCACTAAGGTCTGCACCACGAAGGTTTGCACCACTAAGGTCTGCACCACGAAGGTTTGCACCACGAAGGTCTACATCACGAAGGTATACACCACTAAGGTCTGCACCACGAAGGTTTGCATAACGAAGGTGTGCGCCACAAAGGTCTGCATCGTTCTTAACTCCCCACTTAATCGCTAAGCCTAATTTAATTGATCTTTGTTCATAGTCATTACAATCAATCTCTGCTGTGAATTGAACCTCATTAGTAAATCTATTTAATATGTCGTATTTAATCATGCTCTTTTTCCTTCTGCAAATTTGATAAAATCATCTAGCGGTGCTGTGTTGGCTACTTCTGTAATAGGCTGTAGGGCTATGATTGAAGTCTGTAAGTAATTCAGTCTATCCTCCATGTCCTGACTGGCTTGAATAGCTATAGCGTTGATAACATCGTCTTGAGCTAAGTCCTTTAATTGCATGGTTTTATCTGCAACGAATTGGTTTGATTTATGTGTCATAATATCCCCCTATATCTGTGATGCTTGAGCGACTAATCTTTGACGATGCTGAACACCTAAAGATTGAACCTGCTCTTGACGGTTAAGTATTTCGTTCCATGTCAACTCAGAGGCTTGCCAATATGTAAGACCTAGCTTTTTGATTTCACCCAGGTAATTAACTGGCTTAACTTCTTCGTGCGCCTTGTGAGAATTTGAACCGTAATTGTTATCGTTCAAATCTGACTGGATACGCAGATCAGTTAGGTGGTTAATTTGTGGTTGTGTTAGATGTATCATTTATGTGCCTCGTTGTTGTTAACTCAATGTCACATATAACATGACAAAGGTCAACAACTAAATTCATTTTAATTTCATTTAATTTCATTTAACTAGGAAAACCAAGGCTTACAGGTAGCATAATATTTATGTTGACTTATGTAACAGTAAATGTGACAGTTTAATTATGAATGGATTTAACAAATATCTTAAGCGAACTAAACAGAGCTACGCATGTTTTGGACGTAAAATAAACAAACCTAGGGAAACCGTTAGGCGCTGGGCAATGGGTGAGTCAATTCCCCAAAGCGACAATAGGAATCTAATCTTGGAAGCCACTAATCGCAAAATCACATTAAAAGACTTTATCCCTCTATAATACGGCTAAACACCATGACTAATATCAATTATATACAATCAACCTATCTTAAGGGTCACTGATGAAAAACCTACTAGAACTCATTAAAAATGTATCACTTAATGATACTGAAAAACTGGATGAAATTGATGCGTTGTGTGAGTTAACATTTATTAATAACTGGATGGATAACCACGAGCCAAAACAAACGGAACATACCGTCTCTTCTTCACATTTACCAACCGAAGAACTAGCAGAATTACACGCCATTATCCAAGCTATTGAATGGGATCGCAAATGAGTGAACACAAAATACAAGTAGTGGTTGCTAGCTTATTAGATGGCTTAATGGATGCAATATTGCAAGCAGAGGCAACCACATGACAATAGAATCATTCATAGACCAGTCTATCATTGCAAAGATGAAACAATTTAACCTGGCCGCACAGCAGATTAAAGACCCTCAAGCTGGTGAGTCAAAACGCTATCAAACATCACTGATAAAAGAGGCTCTATCTACCTATGGCAGGGCTAATAGTGTGATGGTTGATATATCAAACGCCATGAACTGTGATAAGAAACTGGTGATGGATATTGCTGGCATTAAGAAGCTACCAACACGCTACGCATATGGATATGAGCCAATACAAGGCCATTGTGAAGAGGCTGAAACACTAGGCGCTGATGTAGATAAGTTTGAGATTAATTTTTGGCGAGGTGACAAGCAACGCCTACATGCAACGACACTTAGATTAAAGGCTAAATAATGGAATTTGAGCCAACTCACAACGCCCGCGTAGATGGTCACACAGTAACGCAAGTATATGTCCCTCCGAATTCATCACAAGAGGACAGAGACGTTATCAGGAAAGAGATATGCCACCGTATAGAGATACCACCGCATTATTTAAGGTTAATTCCAATTGAGAGACAAAAGAAATTATTAACGCTTGCAATCATAAAATAACTCTATACAGTAATAGTTGTGCGGGCTTATCTTTTGTTTAGCGACAGAAGAAACAGCCGTTCCTGACTTAGGTTGCCCCACATTTTTTCAATAGGTCAGGGCAAAGTCAGGATAAACACATGAACCATTCCAAAGAAACCTTTATTGAATCTCTTATGCTAGTACCATCGGAGATTCTATTGAGGTTTTTTTATGTTTAGACCACTGAAAAATATAGTAATGGAGATTGTTTTACAAAACGCAAATACACCTGAGCGCGTGGCTATTGTGAAGGAGGTTTATAGTGTTAAGTAATATTGATGCAGAGCATGGCCTATTAGGTATGTTGCTAAATAATAACAATAAGTTTGATCTAGTTATGGGCATAATCACGTCCAAGGACTTCTCTTACCAAGCGCATGGGCTTATATTTGATACTATAGCGTATGAAATTAATGAGGGTCGTAGTTGTAATGCAACTTTGATTGCCAATAGATTTGAAAACGATAAACGCCTAGAGGCTGTAGGGGGTGAGGACTATATTTACCAACTAGAAAAAGAAAGCCCTCAATTAAATAACATTAAAGATTATGCTGAAGCTATCGCTGTTTGCTCTTACAAGCGTCAAGTAATGAGCACAATTGATAACCTAAAAGAAACTATCGAAAATCCAGCAGAATTTTACAAACCTGATGAACTAGTAAATCACTTAGAAGGTATTATTTTTAATACGTTTGATTCGCGTGAAACTGGTTGCCATTTATCCGATGGTGTTGACGATGCGTTAGATTGGATAAAAGATGTTCAATCGGGTAATCAGGTTAATTATAAAACAGGCTTAACAGACCTTGACGCTACAATAGGTGGTTTAAGGCCAGGGGGCTTGTATGTTTTAGCTGGTCGCCCTGGTATGGGTAAGTCTGCCTTAGCCTTAAATATGGCAGAGCATTTGTCTAAAGACCTACACGTTAAGATATTCTCACACGAAATGAGCGCCAGAGAGCTTGCTATGCGTGTTATAGCTGGACACACTGGTGTTACTGTAGAAGCTCAGTTAAACGGCACTGTAGACATGGCAGAGGCCAAAGCAATAGAACTAATTAGACCTAAGTTAAAAGCCTTAAAGCTTCACTTGGATGATAGGGCAGGCGTTGATGTTAATTATCTCGTTTCTCATAGTAGAAAGTTTGCAAGAAAACATAAAGATGTAGCTATATTTATTGATTATTTAGGCTTGATTAAAAATATAGGCAATCAAAACAAAGTCCACCAGATTGAAGAAATAACAAATAGATTAAAAGGCTTAGCTAAGGAATTAAACGCTCCTGTAGTGCTGTTGTCACAACTTTCTAGGGGAGTGGAAAGCAGACATGACAAACGGCCTATACTGAGCGATTTAAGAGACAGTGGGGCTATTGAGCAGGATGCTGATGTAATCATGTTTGCCTACCGTGAGGAATACTACCTAAAAGACGCAAAGCCTATTAGAGAGCCAAAAGATTCTGATGTTGTTTACACTAAGAAAGTAATGGATTGGAACACAGCGTTAATAGATAGCGCAGGCAAGGCGGAAATACTAATCCGTAAAAATCGTCAAGGACGTGTTGGTTCAGCTAATTTAATATTTAACGGAGAAAGACAGAGGTTTGAAAATGTCTAAAAGATTTACAGATAGCTCTAAATTTAGAAATCCTTGGTATAGGAAATTAACACCAACTCAAAAATGTGTATGGGAATATTTTGTTTCAGAATGTGATTTGTCAGGTATTATTGAATTAGATTTTGATGCTATGAGTTTTCATATAGGTGTAGAAATAGAGCAATCAGACCTAGAGTTTATGCAAAATAAAATGCACTCATTAGATGACGGAAAAGTATTTTTAGCAAGTTTTGTTCGTTTTCAACAGGGTGAACTTAACATAAAGAACTCTGCTCACAAAAATATCATAAAAACCTTTGAAAAATACGACCTTCCTATAAACCTTAATGACATTGACATACAACCACCCTTTATAGGGGGGTCGACCCCCCTCAAGAGGGTCACAAGTAATAGTAAAGGTAATAGTAAAGGTAAAGGTAATAGTAAGCCATTGAATTCTGTAAAACCCTCTATGGAAACTAAGAAGAATCCGTTGTGGTTTGAAGGTCATGTAATCAGGTTGACAGAATCAGACCATAACGCATGGCTGGAAAAATATGGGGGGACGCAAAAACAATTCTACGATTGGCTGGATGGCAGGGATAATTGGTACAGCCAGCAAGCGCCTGAAATCTGCAAAGGTTGGTTTTTCCAAACGATAGCCGCAATTGCAAAAATGAAAGAGCCGGCATGATTAAAGAATGCCAAGAGTGTAAAAGCAACTTCTCAGTTGATAATAGAAATGGCAAGGCTGGGTATATTAAAAGTGAAAGCTACTGTAGGAATTGCTCGATTATAGTCATGCAAAAATTAAGTAATAGCGATACAAGCAGAGGAAAACCAAATGAGTAAAACAGCAGGTGAGCGCAACGGTGCAAGTTTAGACGATGAAATAATAATGGAGATACCAATGGACACAATCAAAATAGAATGGAGCGAGTGATGGAAACACCAATGATATTTAACAAGCTAACAATCGAAAGAAGTCGATGGGGTGACGATAAAGGGGAGTTTACAGGGGAAGTTAGTTTTTCAAGTGATAATTCTAGAGTTTCTTTAAAAGTGACACCTGAAATGACCGCTAAAATACTCGATATGTGTGCAGATCAGTTAATGGAAACCGCGCATGGCATGAGTGAAATTATGCGCGGGGATATTATTGAAGGGTTGCCGTTAGAGAATAGGAAGCAATTAAAATGACCAATAACACAAATGCTTTGAAGGCTTTGGGCTTTCTAAAAAAATACAGAAAGATGAGTGAAGTCGAGCAAGGAGGAGTTTTAAGTGACAAGTGAGGACGGATTAGCGTTAATGCTACTACATGAGCAGAACCTACTAAGGGATATAGCCAGGCGGCATAACTTCAACATTGACCACGAGAGAGCCATTTACATACATAAGATACAGGTAGGGTATGATAATGTTGTTTACGTAGATTTCTGTTATAGTGAGATTTGACATTGACTATACCTAATGGATACCGTATATTTAATTAAATTAATCAAATAGGGGTTATTCATGGCTACTTTCCGCATACACGAATTAACACACGCACCATACAGTCAAGGTTCAAGCATTGTTTCACTCCCTGATGTAGGTGGCATGACTATCCAAACGGCATTAACCACAAGCGGTACGTCTCAACAATCAGCGTCATTTGGCATAAACAGTAAGTTTGCTATCATTGAATCAGTAGGCGGAGCAGTTTACGTAGAGACAGGCACTAACCCCACAGCCTCAAGCGCTACAATGTGGATGGCGGCAGATAGACCACTCACAGTAGAAATCATAGCTGGCCAAAAGATAGCTGTAATTGACGTTTAATAGAAAGGGTTACTCATGGCACAATGTGGACACTGTAAACATGACCCCTGTAAGTGTGGTAGACCTACCAAGTACAATCCAGAGATATTAACTAAGACCAAAGAGTACATAGAGAACTATGAAGCTCATGGTGACGCCTTCCCCTCACTAATAGGATTATCATTAGCATTAGACATAAACATTTCCACTGTAGAGGAATGGGGTAAGGACAAAACAAAAGCTAAGTTTTCCAGCATGTTAGGGAAAATACTATCTACGCAACAGCGTGTAGCATGGACTAAGGGGCTTAATGGAACATATAATGCAAGCCTTGTAAAGCTACTGTTAACCAAGCATGGATACTCAGACAAAACAGACACAGACGTGACAAGTGGTGGTGAGCAGTTATTCCCTAAAAGCATTGAGCTAGTATCGGTATCAGCCAAAAAAGATGAGAGTTGAACTTCCTGAAAAGATAACCCCAGTATTCCAAGGTGATTACGATTACAGGGGAGCATATGGCGGACGAGGCGGTGCTAAGACAATAGCATTTGCAAACATGGCTATTGTAGACATTATGCGCTTGGCAGAAGAGCCTTGGATATTCCTATGTGGGCGTGAGTTGCAGAAATCATTAAAAGATAGCGTGTTCAAGGTTATATCAGGGCAGATAATCAAGCTTGGCGTACAGGATGCTTTTGATGTTGGTAAGGAATACATACGCTGTAAGAATGGTAATGAGTTTCTATTCTACGGATTAAAGTCTAATATTGCAGAGGTAAAGGGCTTACACGCCGTCCGCCGTACATGGCTAGAGGAAGCCCAGAAGGTGAGCCAGAACTCCTTAACATACCTCATCCCTACTGTTATGCGTGATTTCCCTGACTGTGAGCTGTGGGCTACATGGAATCCTGATGATGAAGAAGATCCTATACACACGATGTTTGTTGATAACGCAGATGATGAGACAAATTGTGTCAAGATTAACTACGATGATAATCCATGGTTTCCTGAAAGCCTTAATAAGGTCAGGTTACGTGATAAGAAGAATAACCCTGATAGGTATGGCTGGATATGGAATGGTAGCTTTAACACCAACTCAGACGCGGCAGTCTACGGCAAGTGGATGGAAAAAGCACGTCAAGAAGGCCGTATTGTAGACAAGGGCTTGTTTGAGCCTGAATTGGCAGTGTTCACCGTATGGGATATAGGTTACTCAGATTATACAGCTATATGGTGGGTGCAAATATCAGGTAATGAAATCCGCATTATAGATTTCTTCGAGGATAACAGGGAGAATATAAAAACATACTGTGAGCAAATATATGGCAGACTAATTCCTGATGAGAGTATTATCTACGGTGTAAACGGTAAGATAGAGAAGTTTAAGCTAGGAGAGTTTATAGAGGGCTGTGAGCATAGAAAGCAATACCAATACTCCAATCATTTTGGGCCACATGACGCTAGGAACAAGCTATTACAGGCTGGTGGGCGGTCAATGGTGGATCAGATGTATGAACTAGGTATCAAGATGAAAGCCATTAATTCAACCTCACAACAAAACCAGATACAAGGTGCACGTAATGTTATTGACAAGTGTTACTTTGATAGTGAGCGATGCCCTGAAGGAATTAGAGCGTTAAAGAAATATCAGTTTAAGTACAACGATGATAAAGGCACATATTCAAAAGAGCCAGACCATGATTTTGGTGGGTTTTCTCATGCTTGTGATGCCTTTGAAATAATTTCACAGGTATGGCGCACACCTGATGTACGCAAACCTATTGACAAAAACATAATAGTTGTGCCAAAATTAACGGCAAAAGACGTGTTTACTATGGGCGCGCCTAAGAGTGTAGGAAGTAAACGCATATGACCCCAGATGTATCATATAATAAGAACGTAGAGTATTACTTAAAAGAAATTGATTTCTACGAGAAGAAGTTTAAAAAATGGACAGGCAGGGCTGATAAGATTGTTAAACGCTACACTGATGAGCGAGACGACCACTCCACCAAGTCACAATTCAACATATTATGGTCAAACACACAGACGTTAGCCCCTGCTGTATATTCACAAGCCCCTAAGCCTAATATTGAGCGTAGATTCCAAGATGATGATGAGCTAGGCATTATAGCCTCACGAGTGCTAGAACGTGGCACAAGCTATTACGTTGATAGTGATGAGTTTGATTACTCCATGAAACAGCTAGTGCTAGATTACCTGCTTGTAGGACGTGGCCAGTCATGGGTTAGATATTTACCAACCTTTAACACAGTCAAGGAAGATGTTGGCGAGGAAATTGAAGGCGCACAGGTTAGCGAAGATATTGCAGATGAAGAGCTAGAGTATGAGGACGTAGTAGTTGATTACGTTCACTGGAAAGACTTTGGCCACTCATGGGCTAGAACGTGGGAAGAAACGCGCATGGTATGGCGTAAAGTCCATATGGCTAAGGCTGAGGTTAAGACTAGATTTGGTGAGGAAGTCGCAGATAAGGTAGATTTCATCACTCAAGACGGTGACGAGATTATACGTAAGAAAGCCTGTATCTATGAAGTATGGGATAAAGTAGCGGCTAAGGTATGCTGGGTCTGTAGAGACTGCCCACAGGAATTAGATGAATTAGACGACCCATTAGGGCTAACAGGGTTTTTCCCCTGCCCTAAGCCTCTGTATAGCACAGTGAGTAATGATAGTTTAATCCCCACGCCATTTTATGTTCAATATCAAGACCAAGCTATGGAATTAGACGAGTTAACAGCGCGTATTCAAGGCGTTACAGGCTCTATTCGTGTGGCTGGTGTGTTTGATAGCTCTGTCCAAGGGCTAGAGAGTATCCTTACTAGTGGTTACGATGATAAGCTTGTACCAGTTGAAAGCTGGGCTATGTTTGCTGAGAAGGGTGGGTTAAAGGGTACTATTGACTTTATCCCCATGCAGGAAATTGTGCAGACATTACTATCATTATACGATGCTAGAGAGCGTGTTAAACAGGACTTGTACGAGATTACAGGTATTAGCGATATTGTACGTGGATCATCCAAGCCTAACGAAACAGCTACAGCACAGCGCATTAAAGGGCAATTTGCCTCACTAAGACTTGATGCAATGAGCGCAGAGGTTCAACGCTTCGGCCGTGATTTAGTAAGATTAATCACTGAGATAGTAGCGGAACACTTTAGCCCAGAGACAATCAAGAAACTATCTGGCATTAAGCTGTTATCAGAGCAAGAAAAGCAGATGTTACAAGGCCAAATGCAACAAGCCCAGCAAATGGCACAGCAAATACCTGAAGGAGCGCCACCCCCTCCAATGCCTGATGAGGATCAAGTTACGTTACTTGAAAAGCCTACATGGGAAGATGTTATTGCTCTTATTAATGATGATATGGCACGTAGTTTCCGTATCTCTATTGAGACTGACAGCACAATTAAAGGGGATCAAGAGGCGGATAAGCAGTCAAGGATTGAATTCCTTACGGCTGTATCCACGTTTATGGAGAAGTCAGTCATGTTACCACCTGAATTACAGCCCTTAGCTGGTGAGATGCTAATGTTTGGTGTACGTGGGTTTAAGATTGGTCGTGAGTTAGAGCAGACTATGAAAGCATCACTTGAGAGCATGAAGAAAAAAGCAGAGCAACCACCTCAAGAACAACCTAACCCAGAGGCAGAGAAAGCCAAAGCACAGATGCAAATTGAAGGCCAAAAGCTTCAACAAAATGGACAGATTAAAACGCAGGAATTACAGCAAAAAGCACAGTCTGAGCAACAAAAAACAGTTGCGGGTCATCAATCCGATGTTGCCAAGTTACAGGGGCAACAGGTGATTGAGCAGATGAAATCACAGACTGCCGTACAAATTAAGCAAATGGAGCTAGATTCACAAGCACAGATAGAGCGTATGAAGTTAGAGGCTGCTATACAAATGGATTCCATAAAAGAAAATACCGTACAGCGTGAGGTAAAAGACACACAGCAGAATGACCAAGCTATTACTCAGTTAATGCACGGTCAGAAAGCTATGATTGAAGCATTAGGTCAAATAGTTCAAAGTAACTCAGCAAATTGACGAGGAGGAGGCAGTATTTCTGCTATTACAATGACACAATATAATAAACTTATCGATCTTGGTCTAGATGAAATGGCATCCACATTATTGACTACCCCTATTATCGATTTAGGGCGTGATGAGCGCACCCTAGCTATCCAAGCTTACGATTTACGCATTGAGTTAATTAGAGAGGCTAACAAGGGCTTTAAATTGCAACTTAAACCATTTCACAATATTATATCAGACAACATGGATAGGACTTTAAACCCTATGAATGGTAAGCACTATGATAGCAAGTCTTCTTATTACAAGGCAGTTAAAGAAGCTGGCGGTGTAATTATGGGCAATGAGAAGCAAGCCCCCAAGAAAGAATTTAGCTTTAATGATGATCAGATAAAGCGAGATATTTATGCAACAGCTAAACAATTAGGCCACAAGCTTTAGGAGTCCACTATGAGCGAAAAAAATAGAACTATTGAAGATGACATCCAAGACGCATTGAATGAAATCAAAAACACAGATGAGGTTGTAGATGAGTCTGAGATTGAAGCACCAGAGGAAGTTGATGAAACACCAGAAGTCGAGCCAGAGCTTGACACTGAGAAAAAACCTACTGTTGAAGTTGAAGAGTCTGAAGAAGTAGAAGCCCTAGAAGTTAAAGAGCCAGAAGTTGAGGGTGAGATAGACCATGCCCCACAAAGCTGGTCTGGGTTACAAAAGGAAAAATGGTCAGATATACCTAAAGAAGCGCGTGATTATATCAAGCAACGTGAAGCTGAGGCACACCAAAAGATTACCGCCCATGACGGTGACAGAGTGTTTGGTAAGACGATTAAGGAGCAATTCACCCCTTATATGCCCATGATTGAGGCAGAGGGTGGTACTCCTGAAGGCGCTATTAAAGATTATCTACAAATGTCTTATGTCCTACGCCAAGGCACACCAGACCAGAAAGCCAACATGATACGCTCTGCTATGCAACAGTTTAGCATTGACCCTAATCAGGTGCTTAGCCAGCAACCTAACCAACGTCAACCTAATGACCATATTATGCAAAAGTTACAAGCCTTAGAGATACAGCTTGCGCAAAAAGACCAGTTGTCAGAACAGGCGGAAAGTGATACTATTCAGGCAGAAATTACAGCGTTTGAGTCAGACCCTGCAAATATCTATTACAATGATGTTAAGCTACAGATGGCGGCATTATTGCAAAACGATGTAGCAGTCAGTTTAGAGGACGCTTACGAACAGGCAATCTGGGCACACCCACAAGTCCGCTCTAGCCTCATTGCAAAGCAAAATGCAAAGGCAAAAGAAGAGCGTAAAACTCAAGTGGAAGCCAAAAAGAGAGCAGCATCTTCAGTCACAGGAAGCCCCGATAAGTCGGCCAGCCCCAAAGCACAAACTGGAAAATATGTTGACCCTACGGCATCCGTTGAAGCGGCTTTTAAAGAGTTGGAAGCGGGCAATAGGGTTTAATTTAAACTTAACCTAAAAGGATAAAGCTCATGGCTTCACCTAATCTAAGCGAGTTAGTCACTACGACTCTTCGCAACAGAACAGGGCAATTAGCAGATAACGTTAGTGAAAATAACGCGCTACTTTCCCGCCTACGTAAACGTGGTAACATTAAGACTGCCGATGGTGGTCGTACTATCGTACAAGAGCTAGAATATGCAGAAAACGGTACTTTCGGCTATTACTCTGGTTATGAAACTATTGATATTTCACCAAGTGACGTATTATCAGCCGCAGAATTTGACTGGAAACAGGCATCTTGTGCAGTTGTTATCTCAGGACTTGAAGAAATACAAAACAGTGGCGCTTCTGCCATTATCAACTTGCTAGGCTCACGTATTAAAAATGCAGAGCGTACTATGATGAATAAAATCAGCGAAGGCGTTTATTCTGATGGTACAGGCGAAGGTGGTAAGCAGATTGGTGGTTTACAGCTTTTAGTAGCTGATGATCCTACTACTGGTACTGTTGGTGGTATTGACCGTGCGACTTATGATTTTTGGAGAAATGAGGCCACCGTATCAGGTACAGCCGCAACATCTTCAAATATTAAAGACCGTATGAACGCAATGGCCACTAGCTTGGTTCGTGGTACTGATGGTACTGATATGATTGTAGCAGATAATGCTTATTACAATTTGTATCTAAGTAGCTTGCAGGACATTCAACGTATTCAATCAGAAGATATGGCTGGCGCTGGTTTCACTTCACTGAAATATTTCGGTGCAGGTAAAGCGGCAGATGTTGTGCTTGATGGTGGTAAAGGTGGGGCGTGTCCTACAAATACGATGTACTTCTTGAACACTGATTATATCCACTTCCGTCCTCATCCTTCACGTAACTTTACGTATGAATCAGATGAGCGCAAAGCGATTAATCAAGACGCTATCGTTAAACTTAACCTCTTTGCTGGAAACATGACTTTATCAAATGCTTCTTTGCAAGGCGTTCTAACTGAATCATAGGAGAAATAAATCATGGTACATTCAGTAACACCAACCCTTGGGGTTGATTTAGACCAAGTTTATACTGCTGTAGATATTGCAAGTGGTGCAGTTAATGCCCCTCATGCTTTAGGACAGCAAGTATGGGGTGACGATGGGCAATTATATGTATTCGCGCAAGCAAATGCCGCTATAACGGCCTCTGGTTCTTCACGTACAGTAAGCCCGACCACTTTCTTAGTTACCGCCACAGGGGGTGCTTATGACTCACCCGCTACGGCAATGGTAACTGGCGACCGTGGATGGTTTGCAAAACCTTCCGTTTAATATATAACTATAAGGGGGTTAGAAATTTCCCCCTTATTTTTAACAACAGAAGGTAATAACATGGCTTTAAACACACCAACAATCACACAACGAGGCAACCACGTAGATGTATCCCATGGTGATGATAGAGGGTTATTCGTAGAATTTTTCGCAGACACAAAGCAAGACATGGAAGCCAGCGATAAGCAAGGCAGACCAATTTTCTTTGATATTGTAAAAGTAAAGATTATCCCATTAGGGGATAAAACCACACAAATTATTAGAATGGTAAAAGACCAAGATAAACATAGATTTGCTAAGCAATGGGAAGCCTATGAGCGTCAAGGTAATCAAGAGGTAGGTGACGGCACTCCACTACACGAATGGCCACCCCTTCTTAAATCACAGGTAATGGAGCTTAAAGGCATGAATATCCATACTGTTGAAAAACTAGCTGAGGTTGGTGATAATATGATTGGTAACGTCCCCAAAGGCATGGAAATACGTAAGAAGGCTATAGCATATATTGAGGGCGCAAAAGACAGTAAGGCCGCCACTATATGGGCTAAGGAGAAATCAGAGCTTGAAAACAGAATTGATACTTTACAGAAACAAGTTGAAGAAATCGGCAAGATAAAGGCCACTAAACAGAAAGACTAATCTATGTCAAGCTTCCTTGAGTTAATTCAATTTGCCTCTAATGAATTAAGCTTACCACAGCCCTCGCAAGTATTTGGCTCAGTGGATGATGATGCAAGATTAATGATTTCTCTAGCTAATAGAGAAGGTAAGCAGTTTGCTGAAATGTCCTCTAATAAAGGTGGGTGGCAGGATTTACACGAAGAGCATAACTTCCAGACTTTCGTAACCACCACCACAGGGGATACAACTGAAGGCTCTAACATTATAACCAATATTCCTGACACCTCCGCTATTAGTGCGGGTACTTTCATGGTGTCAGGAAACGGCCTGCCTTATCAGGCTAGGGTTATGAGTGTTGATAATGCCACACAGGTTACGTTAGACCGCCCCGCTACCGCCACAGGGTCAACCACCACAATGATATTTGGTCAATTTGCCTATCCTATGCCAGGTGGATTTTCATATTTTATTAGCCGTACATTCTTCGATAATGCCTTTAAATGGGAATTAGTCGGTGGGATTACAGCACAAGAAAAGCAGGTGTTAAGATATGGTATAGGCACAAGTGGCGTAAGGCGTAAATTCTACATTAAGAATAACCGCCTATGCTTAGAGCCTATGCCTACAGAGAGTGGTCAGACTATCGCTTATGATTTTTATACCAAGAACTGGTCAGCTAGTGAAGGTGGTATTTATTCAGACCAGTGGAACGCTGATACTGATACTTACAGGCTGGATGATGACTGTTTTATCCTAGGGTTAAAATGGCGTTTCTTACGCTCTAAAGGCATGGATTATATGCAAGAATATAAAGATTATCAGGATGATTGCCAGCGTGTTATGTCTCGTGATGGTGGCTCAAGAGTATTATCTTTAAATTCACGCTCAACAAATACAAGGTTGATTAACTCAGATAACGTTAGTGATACAGGTTATGGCAATTAAGACCAATCAAGTACCTAAAAAACAGGTTGCAAGCACAACTTCAATACCAGCCCCTATTGGTGGTTTAAATGCGCGTGATAACTTAGCGAGTATGAAAGACTCTGATGCTGTGTTTATGGAGAATTATTTTCCTGAAACTACGAGTGTTAACGTCCGTAATGGCTATGCAGAACATGCCACAGGATTAGGCGCTAATGTTCATACAGTGGTCTACTATAACGATGGTGTATCACAGGAGCTATTTGGCGTAGCTGGGGGCAGTATATTTGATATTACCGCATCGGGCGCAGTAGGCGCAGGGGTAGTCACAGGGCTTGCAAACTCTAAATTTCAATATGTTAATTTTGGTACAGCGGGCGGTTTCTTCCTAATGATGGTGAACGGCCAAGATGATTTACAGTATTACGATGGTACAGCGTGGAGTGCAATTAACGCAGGATCAAGCCCAGCAATCACAGGCGTGAATACAGCGGACATTGATAACATTAATATCTTTAAACAGCGTATCTGGTTGATTGAAAAAGACACGTTAAATGCTTGGTATCTGCCTGTCTCATCTATTGGTGGCGCGGCGAGTAAGATAGACCTGTCAGGGTTATTTAAGCTTGGGGGCACACTGGTTACAATGGCTAACTGGACTATTGATAATGCGGCAGGAATAGATGATTATGCGGCGTTTATCACAAGCGAGGGTGAGGTTGCCCTATACAAAGGCACTGACCCCTCCAGTGCTAACACATGGGCGTTGGTAGGTACGTTTAGAATAGGCAAGCCTATAGGCAAGAAATGTGCCATTAAAGGTGGCGCTGACGTGCTTGTCTTAACTGAAGATGGAGCTTTACCATTATCTAAGTCTCTGCTTACGGATAGAGGGCAATCTAATAGCGCCGTTACAGATAAAATCTCACAGCTATTCTTAGAGGACGCTAGATCCTATAAATCAGCATATGGCTGGCAACCTATCATCCATCCTATTGGTAATAAAATGATAATAAACGTGCCTAGTATGGAAGATAGTATCTCACACCAGTATGTAATGAATTTAATCACAGGGGCATGGACTAAATTTACAGGGTGGAATTCATTTTGTTATGAAATACTGGAAGATAATCTATATTTTGGTGGTAACGGCACTGTTTATAGGGCTGATACTGGTCAAAATGATAACGGCAGTGATATTGTAGCAGACTGCCAGCAAGCCTTTTCATACTTTGGCACTAAAGGTAGGCAGAAACGGTTTTTAATGGCACGTCCTATATTCTCCACAGAGGGGGAAATAACCCCAGCTATTAAGATGAACACAGACTTTAAGAATGAAGCCGCTACGAGTACCCCGCAATATATAAGCTCAGATGATTCATTATGGAACGTAGCCCCATGGGACACTTCAAGCTGGGGTGGTGGAGATGCTATCGTACGTAATTGGCGCAGTATCAATGGGCTAGGCTATTCAGCGGGTATCCGTATGAAAGTATCTGCCAATGGTATCGGATGTAACTGGCAATCAACAGATTTTGTCTATGAGGTAGGCGGTATCCTTTGATCCTGTATGGCGCAAGTGAAGAAATAGCGGCATGGGCAGCGGATAAATTTGGTGAAGCACATGATTATTTTGACCCCTGCGAAGCTATTGGCATAGTTGCAGATGGCCAGATTATCGCTGGTGTTATTTACAATAATCAAAGAAAACACAAATCAATTCCTTTCACTTTAGAAATGACAGTAGCTAGTATTGACAAAAGATGGGCTACAAGGCATAATCTAAGGGCGTTATTCGGATACCCCTTCACTCAACTAGGTTTGAGAAGAGTTGAGACGCAATGTGACTCTGACAATGAAGGCGCTGTAATGTTCAATAAAAGATTAGGGTTTAAAGAAGAAGGTAAGCATAAACAAGCTTTTCCTACTGGTAATGACTCTCTGTCATTCGGCATGCTAAAGGATGATTGCAAATGGTTATAAAATTTCTTAAATCGCTAACTGATGCTAACCCTGCTGCGCAGTACCTACATGATGAACGCCTTTTTAAAGGTGGTGGTACTAGTGCACCTGAAGCACCAGACCCTAATGAAACAGCGGCGGCACAATCTCAGTATGACAAAGAAACCGCCCTATGGAACAGCTCATTAAATAACGTCAACCAATTCACTCCTTATGGCTCACAGACCTTTGAATTAACCCAAGGAACACCAGAGTATGATTATGACGCTTATAACAAGGCAATGGATGCCTATACCTCTAGTGTCTCTGCATATCAACAGCCATCGAATGACTATGTAATTGGTGGTTACGGTATACGACCTTCTAATACTGTCCGTAGGCAGGATTCACAAGGTAATGTAAGTGGATCACCTATTGCCCCACCAGACTTACAAAGCTTCCAAACTAATGCGGGTGTAACACCACAATGGACATCTACCACTGAGTTATCCCCTGAAATGCAGGGTATCTTTGACAGCCAGATGCGCCAGCAAGAGCAAATCGGTGGGCTATCTGAGGATGCGTTAAATCAAGTGCAAAGTGCTTATTCTACCCCTTATAACTATGATAATATTCAATCTGTTTATGGGCAGGATGATTTAGACGCTGCACGTAAAGCCACTGAAGATGCTATTTACAGCCGTTTAAACCCTCAATTTGACCGTGATGAGGAAGCTATGAGAACGCGCTTAATCAATCAGGGTATTGGCCAAAACAGTGAAGCTTATAACCGTGAAATGGAACGCTTTGGCGAGACTAAAAACGATGCGCGTATGCAAGCTGTATTAGCTGGTGGTGCTGAGTCTGATAGAGCTTTACAACAATCTATGGCTTTAAGACAGCAAGGCATTAGTGAGCTGGATAAAACTAGACAACAGCCATTAAATGAATACCTAGCTATGTCAGGACAGCAACAGTTAACAAACCCTCAATTCTCACAATATAATTATGCAGGTGCGCAAAGTCCTGATTATGCTGGTGCAGTGAATAGTAACTATCAGGCTCAATTAGGCGCGTATAATTCAAATCAGGCTAGCCAAAGTAACGCTTTAGGGTCTGCTTTAGGGCTAGCTGGCTCAATTGGTGGTGGCTTCTTAGGTGGGCCAGCGGGTGCGGCTATTGGTGGTAGTTTATTTGGAGGTGTTGGCGGTGGCTAAATATTATAACGCAATTATGCAGGGTGAAAAACCTCAAGTTAAAGGCAAGAATGACGTTGCACGATTAAGACGCATGTCAGAGCAAATGACTAACGCTGGTAAGCAAACGCCACACCAGATGATTGGTGGGCATTTAGTCAAGAAGTCTGGCGTAGAACAGCTTGCTAAGGGCATACAAGGCGGTATGGGTGCGTATTATGGCGCTAAGGCTGATACGGCACAGGCTGAGCAAAAAGCGACTAGGGACAAAGCTATTCAAGAATTTATCCTTGGTGGCCAGCCTAACGGTGAACAAGTTGACCCTCAAATGGCTCAGTTAATGCAGATAGACCCTCAAATGGCTATGGATTTAAAGATGAGCGGTGAAAAAGCGCGTCTTAAATCACAGTATGGTGGTGAGGACATGGGCGGTGATACAGGTGTGTTATTGAACAGATTAGTAGCTGAAGAGGGTAATGGGATTGAAACGCTTCAGGACGCGCTTATGGCTCTAAAAGGTGGCGCGGGTGCAAGTGGGCGCTTAGGCGCTGAAATAGAGCAAGGCCGTCAAGCAAACTTTGAGACACAGTCGGGTAAAAATCAGAGTGATTTAGCCTACAAGCCAAGTATAGCAGAGGCCACTAGTGCGGCTAATAAAGTAGGTACTGCGCAAGGTGACGCTGTTAGCTTACTAGCTGATATGGAAGCATCCCTACCTAATCTTGAAAATGTTGTACAAGATCTTGAAACGTTAAGTCAGACCGCAACTTATGGGTTAGCTGGTCGTGCTGAAGATGCGATTCAAAGACAGTTAGGTATGAGTGTTGGGAAAGATGGTATTGCTAGAAAAGAGTATATGTCAAAAGTTAGTAACGTCATTCTACCTCTGTTAAAACAGACATTTGGTGCGGCGTTTACAGTTAAAGAGGGTGAAGAGCTAAAAGGCACTTTAGGTGATCCAAATGCTTCCCCTGAAGAGAAAAAGGCTGTTTTACGGTCATTTATCGCCAATAAACGCTCTATAATTGAAAGTATGCAGCTTCGTACTGGCCAAACGCCCCAACAAAGCGGTGATTTATCTTTAGACGACTTCTTAAATGAAGGGTTGTAATGACTGATTTTAACCAATTCTTTGATAAGGTTTTAAAAGTTGAGGGTGGTTATGCGAATAATCCTAACGACCGTGGTGGCGAGACTTTCGCTGGTGTATCGTCTAGATACTTCGCTCAGGACGTACAAAAGCTAAAGCAGATGCACTCCCAAGGTCAAGACACAGAGCCTTATTTACGTGATTTCTACAAGCGTGAGTTTTGGGATAAGTCCAATGCTGAACAAGTCCCTGATGATATGCGTATGGCTTATGCAGATACGGCTGTAAATAGTGGTATTGGTAAAGCTAAGGAGCTTCTGAGCCAGTCGTCTACCCCTAATGAATTTCTTGACAACAGGCAGACTTTTGTAAAGCAGGTAGTGCGAAACGACCCTTCACAGGCTGAATTCCAAAATGGCTGGAAGAATAGAATAGACAGTATGCGTGGTGGACAAGGGCAAGATACAATAGGCCGTATGCGTGGTGGACAAGGGCAAGATACAATAGGCCGTAGAATTAAATTACCTGATGGGCGCTCTATCTCTTTAACTGGTAGCGAAACACCAGAGCAATTAACTGCCCTAAAAGACAAGTTACGCACTACATATCAGCCACAGCCACAAGCGCCACAGGAGAAAGCTTCACAAGGTAATGACATGGGCGCATTAGCGGCGGCAGGTATTGGTATATCAGGTGGACAGATTCCGTTTGGTAACAAAATTACGTCTGGTATTGGCGCAGGTATTGCTACGGCTTTTGACGCAATGGGTGGTAAGGCTGATTTAGGGTTTAAAGATTATTACAATCAATCATTAGCGGATACAAAAGCTACTCAAGAAGCTAACCCAAAGGCAACTTTAGCAGGTAATTTAATGGGTGTTGGTACAACTTTGCCAGCGGCGTTTAGTAAAGCCCCGCAAGGTTCAAATGCCTTAGCTAATACAGGAAAAGGTGCAAATTATGCAACACAGCTCGCAGGAAAAGTGGGTTCATATAGCCCTTTCCAAGGCGCAGGTAAGCTCGCAAAAGCGGGAAATCTTGGAACAAGGGCGATGGGACGTGCGCTTGTGGCCGCTCCAGCTACAGGGGCATACTTCGCAGGCGAGGCAGATAAAGGGGAAATGGGGCAAGAGTTCAAAAAAGGTCTTGGGGTGGGCGCTGGTGCTAGCGTTGCCCTCCCTGTTGCAGGCGCTGTTTTAGGTGCTGGCTTCAAAGGCAGTAAGAACATTGCTAAAGGTATAGGTGCTAGGACATCAGAAGTTTTAGACGAGACATTAGGCTCAATGAAAGACGTTGCTAGAGGGTTGTATAAGAAATCTGATAAATCTGGTGCGGTACTAACTCCAAGTGCCTCACAAGGTATTTCTTCTGCTGTATCAGGAATTGTTAAAAACTCTGACACACAGGCTACTAAAAACCTATATAAAGGCACATTAAAGGCTATTGACCAGTTAAACGATGATTTGGCAGTAGGTAATATAGGACTTGAGACGCTTGACGCTCATAGGCAGATTTTAGGTAATATTGCAAAAGACATTACTAACCCTAATAAAGCACAGGAAGCTGAAATGGCGGGTCGTGTTATCAGGGCTATAGACGATTCTATTGACCAGTTAACCCCTCAGAGTATTCAATCAAACAGCCTGGACGCTATTGAAAGCCTTACCAAGGCACGTAAACAGTGGTCACAGTCTAAGAAGTTTGAAGCTATATCAGATATAATTAGTAAAGCTGGTGGTGATGCTAACAAGCTGAAGCGTGATATTGAGCGGTTTGCCTCTAATAAAAAGAATACATTAGGCTGGTCTAAAGATGAGTTAGACGCTTTAAAATTTGCAGGTAACCAGACAACTGGCGAGGGCATATTAAAAATGGCTGGTAAGTTTGGCTTCGATATTGGCTCAAGTCGCTCTGCTGGTAATACTGCGCTCCCTTTGTTAACAGGTGGGGCAGTAGGTGGAATCAGTGCCTCTGTAGCCCCTGCATTGGCTGTACCATTAGTTGGAACGGCGGCAAGGGCAGGTCAGAAATATCTAGCGCGTGGTAAAGCTGAAAAGCTACTAAAAGCCCTAGAAGCTGGTGGCGTAAAATCTGGTGCTAAAAGTACAAAAGCGCAGGGTTTAGCTAAGAGGTTACAAAGTAATTCAACTCCCCCAATGACGAATATAGTTAATCAAAATGTAGGAGTAAGGTAATGCCATTTAATGGATCAGGCGTTTTTCAGAGAATTTATTCGTGGGTCAATGATGCGGCGGGCGGTATTAAAATTCGTGCAGACCGTATGGACGCAGAGCAAAATGGTATAGCTACTGGCTTATCAAATTGTATCACAAAGGATGGGCAAACAACGGTAACCGCTACACTGCCCATGGCTACTTATAAACATACAGGGGTGGGTCTAGCCACTAATCGCACAGATTATGCACGATATGACCAGGTACAAGATGGCGTTACAAACTGGGTTGTGGCCACTGGAACGGTTAACGTTATTACGGCTAATTATACAATTCCGATAACTGCTCTGGTTGACGGTCAGTTATGCTTTATACGTGCAATAGGTGCTAATACCTCAACAACCCCAAGTTTTTCGCCTAATGGTCTAACAGCGCGCACTATCGTTAAAGATGGTGGTGGCGCTCTTCTAGTAGGAGATATAGCGGGTGTTGGTCATGAATTAGTATTACGTTATAATTTAGCTAATACCCGATGGGAGTTATTAAACTCTGCTGGTGATAGTTTAGGTGCGTTAGCTTTTTTAGATACTGTAGGATCTTCAGAAATAGACGCTAATGCAATTACCCAGACTAAGATTTTAAATAACGAAATTTCAATTGATAAGTTTAATAGTGGAGTATTTGCAACCCTCGCCCATATTGTATCAAGCACCGTTAATAGGGTGGTTAAAGCTGATGTTCTTCGTCAATATATTACCTCTTGGGAGATATATACACCAACCTTCACAGGGTTTGGAACGGCAAGCAATATTGTTGCTAGATGGCGCAGGGTTGGTGATACACTTGAGCTTGATTTTAAATTTCAAGTTGGAACACCCACGGCGGTGGAGGCACAAATGACATTACCTACAGGGTTAACAGTAGATAGCACCAAAGTTCCAAGCGTCATGTTTGTTGGTTCTGGCGTCTATAATATTAACACAACTAGCACATTAGGCGTAATGGCCACTGGTGGTGATGCTTTTGTGAATTTTGGCGTGGGTGGTGTGGCATCATCTGCCTTTGTGGTATCTGATGGCAACGTGGTTGGCGCAAGTGGTCAGTTATTAGGATTCTCTGTACGCATTCCAATAACAGGGTGGTAGTATGACTTTAACTAATGGATTAACTAATGGATTAACAGGTGGGGTAACTGGGGGTTCGATTCCAAGCGCCCCAAGATTATACGTAAACGTCCTTGTTTTTGGCGCTAGTAATATCGGGGCAAGTGCTTATAATAATAGTTCTATATTTACCAATCAGATTAATACGTTTGATAGTGAGCGGTTCTTTAAAGTAAATCCTGCTACCAATGAATTGATGGTTTATGCAACGCCTGTTAATAACACAGGTTCAAGCGCCTATACCTTGATTAATGAGGATATGTATTACGGCATAACTGAAAGCCTAATCACTGAATTAGGTACGTTAAATCCCACTAAAAAGATTGCCGTTGTTTCTGGTTGTAAATCAACTATTCCAGTTGCGATTAACACAAACACAGGATGGCTTACATCACGTAATGCGTCTGACCCATTCGACATGACAACACGATATGGTCAAGTTATCACCCGCGCCAAAACGTTAATGGATGCTACTGGCGAACCTATAGATTTAATCTATCTCCCTGATGCTGGTGGCGATGCTACCGTAGATCATGCAGGTACGGCGGCGGCGGTTGTGTCTGGTTATGAATTAGGCATACCGTTACTACGTAGTGATTTAAACATACCTAATGCTAAATGTATTATTCCTAACCTTGGCGCTACGCCTGAAAATATTTCTATCTATCCAAGATGGGTTGAAACTCGCACGGCGATGCGTGATGATTTAACCTTGCCAAGCAACACGTTTATGATAGACCCTTCGCGTGATTTGGGAATTGATATTGAAAGTGGCATACAATACGAATGGCCTTATACTGGAAGGTCAGGAAACTTTTCTATTGGTACTACGTTGGATGGAGATACAAGCGCTGAAAGCGGTAAAATTTCATTCTTCAATAACGGCCAATCTAAAGTATGGACTGAAACACAAATAGAATATACCGCTGGCGAAGGAATTACAGCATCAAACGGCACAACAGCGACACTGACTGACCCACTAGCACCTGCTACGGTGCATTACAATACTGATAGTTTAAATAGGCTAGGCGCATTAGCTGGTGATGTTAGTTATCCAAGAACACAATATTTACCTAGCTTATTCAGAGATAGATGGACACCTAGCTTTACTTTGTTTGAGCAAGCAAACGGTAGCTTCACCACTGATTTTGACTTTGAAACTATAAAACCAACTGGCACGATTAAGTATGTTAAAAAAGGTGGTGATAATACCGCCAACGGTAACACACTTGAAACGGCCTACGCATCAATTCAAAAAGCATATGACGTAGGTGCTAATATAATTAAAATCAGCACAGGGTTTTACGACCTTGATGATGGGTTGAATAATATAGCGCCAAATGGTCAGGATGTATGTTTTGAGGCCGTTGATGGCGCAGGGACAGTAATTTTATCACAGTCATACCGTAGTTTAACTTGGGTTGAAGATGCTACCTATTCAGGAGTTTGGACGGCTACTGCGGCCAGTGTTATGTGTGTTGTTGATAGAGGCAATACACATACAGGGGAATACCTATCCAACGGCATTGATGAAGTGCCTATCAACATGCTAAGGCAAACTTCTATTGCAAACGTATCAGCTAATGCAGGCTCGTTTTACGAGAATGGTAGCTCCGTATCAGTTAAAAGAAGCGATGGGTCAGAGCCAAACGATAATGACGTGAAAGTATTAAACGAGCAACGTATTATGTGGTTTGTATATGGCACTAATCAAAAATTTATCTGGGATGGATTAGAGTTATGGGGACGCGCGGCGGTTAGATGCGAGCACTCAGCAATAAATACTAATATTATGGGTGCAAGGAATTGTGGTATTAGATATAGTGACTTTTCAACCAACTTGATTGGTACGCTTGGGACTAAAAGTAGTTATTATATTAATTGCCATGCAAGTGACCATGTTAACGCTGATGGATTTAACCACGCAACAACATCGCAAAGCTATACGCCTAATGTTTTAGAGGATAACTGCTCTGCAAGGCGTTGTGGTAATTCGGGAGCCACTAATGACAATTCTTTCACGGCCCATAACGAAGCAAACTTACTAAGGCTTAACTGTTATGGTGTAGCAACAGCACCAATCTTCGCGGATACCTCAGGGGCATACTCCGTTAATCTTAATTGTTCGACTGGTGTGGCTTCAAATACAGGGACGGCACAATCAAGGGTAGGCTTCCAAATTGGAGTTGCCTCAAGCTATACAGGCACAGTAACATCTAAGATGTGGACTAAAAATTGTACGGCTGATGGGGAATATTGGGCGCGGGGTCAGGCAACTGGCGGTGTATTTAATGATCTAGGCGGATTTACTGATAATACCACAGGCGGTGACTATGGGACTATTACGGTTCTATAGGGACAAAATTAACTAGTCGTAATAATTGACAAAAAAGGAATACCAAGGATAAAATGTGCCACACAATCTTAATGATAAAGAAAGCGTACTAGCATGGAAAGCAATATGGGACCCAAGCTTTTCGGGAATAGCTATAGTGAACAAGGATTTTTCCTTTCGTTCTGCCAACCCTCAATTTTGCAAATTACTAGGCGTGACGCCAGCGGACTTGATTGGCAAAAAATTCCAAGACATTACGCCACCAAACATAAGGGAGCTGGAAGAAAAAAACGCAAATTTAATCATATCTGGGTTAGTCGATTTCTATCTATTGCCAAAAAAATACGAGTTTTCAAACGGAAGAAAAGTAAAGGCAATATTATTAGTAACACGAGCGCCTCTATCGGGTCAGGGCGACTTCGAGTTCTTCGTATCGAGGATCATGGTAGACAACAAAGGTTCATTACTGACAGCGCACAAGAAAGAAACATCCTTATTGAAACAATCCTCCCAGTCACTAACAATGAGGGTGCTGGACTTCTTAATGAAGTATTGGAAGCCGATAGCGATAGCGTCCGCCGTTGTGGTAGGCGCATTAAGTGACATTCTCAACATAAGGTTATTTAAAAATGACTAAATGTAGAAACGCTGGACAAAAACCATGGGGATTCAGACGCAGATTAGTTGTGATAACACTTAGTTTCTGTGCTGGTGTTATAGGTTATATAACCATGCAGGGGCATGATAGCGAGGTAATTGGGGCTTCTATTGTTGGCGGTGCTTTTACTTTATCTACGGCTGTGATAGGATCATATATATTTGGGGCAGTTTGGAATGATAAAGGAAATGATAAAGATGTTTAAAACACTTAGAAATTGGAATAAGCCTAAGAAAGAATGCCTACCTATCGTGGTGGCAACCAAGACCCAGAAACAGAAGATGTTTGATAAGGTCTTTACGAATGTACGCAAGAAGATGGTTAAAGAAGAAGGCTACAGACAGGTCGTATATAAAGACTCTATTGGCAAGGCTACCGTAGGTATAGGGCATCTTGTACTACCTAAAGACAAGCTTAGAGTTGGTAATAAAATATCAAAAGAACGTGTTGAATTGTTATTTAAATCCGATGTATCACGTTCAATTAAAGCGGCGATGGCGCAGGCTCAAGAGATAGGGCAATTTGAATATGATTTCATTTTAGCTCTAACTAGTGTAAACTTCCAACTTGGTAACAACTGGCCTTCTAAATGGCCTAATACCTACAAGCAATTAAATAACGGTAATTTTAAAGCTGTTATCAGAGCAGTTAAAAACAGCAAATGGGCGCGTCAAACGCCTAAACGCACTGAGGCATTTATTATGGCCTTAATGGTAGAAATGAACGAAGATCAACGTACCTACGCATAGGAGCTAACATGAAAACGGTAATCATTGGACTAACATTATTATCAACAAGCGTATTTGCAGAGGATAAAGTATCAGGTGCGCCCATAGCCCCAGAGCCGTTACCTCCCTCGATACAGAAACCAAGATTACCGCCTAATTGCCTTATGTATAGCAAAATGGTTGAATACCTCTCTACAAAATATGGTGAGCATTCTTTATTCCAAGGTATAGATGAAACAGGACGCTCAATGCGAGAAATATTTGTAAACGCACAAAAAGGCTCGTATACTGACATAGTAATTACACCGCGTAAGGCTGAATTAATCGCCTGTATAGTAGGTGCTGGCAATAGTGCCACAATAAACGATGCCATAAAACCGCATACAATTTAGGAGTTAATATGAAAAAGTTTATCAAAGATAACGAGCAGAAAATCGCCATTGGTGTAATAGTAATAGTATTCTTTATTGTGCTATACGCCTTCGCTACAGAGCAGGTTTATGTGCCTACAGTTAATAATTAATGTTCTCTCTCTCCCACATTAGATTGATAGCCTCTGCTTTAGCTATACTTGCTATTGTAGGGGCTATTTTTTTCTATGGTAACATTCAGTATAAAAAAGGTTATGACGCACGTGTGGGGCAGGAAACGGCAAGTAGGATAGATGCAGAGAAAACTACAGCGCGTATTAAGTATAAAGTAATGAGAATGCCTAAAGAGGCTATACAAAAAGAGTTGGAGCTAAAATGGTGTCGAGACTGTTAGTATTATCATGTCTGGCTATCGCTGGGTGTGCCAAGCCCCCTGTAAACATCTTATGTGAACCTATATTCATATCTAAGGATGACAGGCTTACTAAAGGCACTGCCGAGCAAATTCTTACACAAAATGAAAGCATTGAGGCATCAAATGAATAATGTAAACACAATACCGTTTGACACAGTCATACAAGAGGGCGTTGTTCCACTTTAAAAACTCTCACATCTACAATCTTGTAATGCTTGTTAATCTCACAATAGCCAGTTCTACCGCATAGGCGCTTAGCTTGGGTCAGTATCCAGCTTAGGACTTCCTTGCGTTGTTGCTTGCCTGATGGCATGTTTAATGGTTGCTTATGATTCATTACTAATATCTTTCTTGTATCGCTCGAATTTATCCGTTGCGCCTTTGCGCTCTAGGTATTTCCGATGCAGGGTTAATTCTTTGACTAGGTTATCAGCTTTAATCTCTGCTACGGCTTGCAGGGCATCAATTACTTGGTGTTCATGCTCTATAAATACAAAGTCAGTATTATCAATAACTGTTTGCAAAGCCTTCTCAATTATATCTATCGCGCTATCGGTCATTTTATTTCCTTTAATTTAATCAGTTATGATACTTAGTCCATTTACCGCATCTGATGCACTTAGAGTCGCACAAAGTTGGGTCGGATAGTGCATATCCATATCTATTATCCCAATCGTGTCCTTTAAACAAACAAGTAGGAAAGTGCTTTTTTATTAATTTTATAATTATATTCATAGTGTTGCCTTATAGTTTATCTGTTAGCGTTAAAAAATTCATTAGCAAAACCTTGACTACATAAAGACCTAAAGCCCATGTCGTCATGTATTTTACCTTTAAAGCAGAAAAATTCAGGAATTAAATTGATTGCTGATTTGTGCATAAATGCAAGTGATGGTTTTTTACGTGTTGGTCTGATATATAATTTATCATTCTTAGGGACTTGTTCCCATTTGGTGTATTTAGGTAATGGTATTTTGAAATCACCCCATAACGCTGTTTTCTTTGTCCAAGGGCTTCCGTACTGCCACGGCTGATAAGTGAATTTTGGATTACCTAAAAAATCTTTTAACTTACCGCTTGCAGGGTTTTCTATAGCCCAAAACGTAGGATTAGCTTCTTTTATTATCCGTATACAATGATCAACTAAAAACATTCCCGCTGCGTAATCTTTTGTTAAGTGAAATCCTTGGGCAATAGAAAACTCAGTGCATACAGGGTTTGCTATTATTCCATAAACATTTTCAGGCGGGTGATAATTTTCAACACCTATATTCTTGCCTATTAAAATAACCTCGTAATCAGGATGATCTTGATATGGTTTTGTGTCACTTCCGACATCGGCGCATAAGTGCAGTATGATCTTTCTAGCCATCTACTCCCCCAACTTCTTAGCGGTTGCAAGGGCTTGACGGACTAATGGAATATGAACGTCCATCGTTTCAGTACCCATAAATTGAGGGCATCGTGTCAATATCTTCTCGAAAGCATCCACCGCCTCGATATTAGCTGTTTTATCATCGCTCATGGCTTAACCTCTTTTAGTTGGTATTTAACACCTTCAATTTCAACAATCTTACCTTCACAAGTAGTAGCTTTTACCGTCACATCAATTCCCGATATTTCCTTAAATACTTCCGCATCAAAGTTAGGTAATTTTAGCAACAACGCTTTATCCTCGTCACTAGCTTTTGCGTATGACGCTTGAAAAGCCTCTTGATAGCCGTATGATTTTAAATAACCGCCAGTTGTTTTAAATGTCGCATTGTCGGTTTTTTCTTCATCCGTCATGTTGGACTTTAAAATCCATTCAGTTAATTTAAAGTATAGAAAAGATGGCTTGTCTGCTTCATTCCAAATAACTATAGGGCATGGTTTATTAAATACATTTATGTGAGTTGGATTTACCGTATTGAAATAACCTGTTTCTTTGTCTGTAGTGTTCCAGTCACCAGTGTTCCAGTCACCAGCGTTGCTGTCACCAGTGTTCCTGTGACCAGCGTTGCTGTCACCAGTGTTCCAGTAACCAGTGTTGCTGTGACCAGTGTTGCTGTCACCAGTGTTCCAGTAACCAGTGTTGCTGTGACCAGTGTTGCTGTCACCAGTGTTCCAGTAACCAGTGTTGCTGTGACCAG
>Ga0075119_1000214_pt1 | contig 33812 bp, 48 predicted proteins | sample AntAceMetag02UK9_FD_69791 | JGI IMG/M metagenome (GOLD analysis project Ga0075119, IMG submission 69791) | Saline lake microbial communities from Ace Lake, Antarctica - Antarctic Ace Lake Metagenome 02UK9 | ecosystem: Environmental > Aquatic > Non-marine Saline and Alkaline > Saline | place... | reverse complement strand
TGGAGGAAGTATGTCAAGATTCTAATGCAGGGCTTTAAGGGACAGCCAAACTGGAGTGTCCACCATGCTCTGCCCCCTGATCGTTACGGTGTCTTCTATAGTAACATGGACATTGCTCTTGCCCCACTAGAGGACAACGAGTTCAACGATTCCAAGTCTGAGATCAAGGTAGCTGAATGTGGGCGCTATGGGGTTCCCCTAATTGCATCCAACGTAGGTTGCTATGACGAGTGGATCAAAGATGGAGAGACAGGATTCCTAATTGACCCCAAGAAAGGATCTAAGGATTGGGTAAGAGTTCTCACCAAGGTAGCTAATGATCCTGACCTAGTAGCAAGAATGGGGGCTAACCTCCATGAGATCACCAACAAGAACTTCGATCTAAACAAAGTAGTAAGCCACAGACTCGATCTGCTTCTAACTGTAATGCAAAATGAAAAAAAAGATCAACCTAGTTAGTGGATGGTCTGCTCCTGGCGGCAGTACCCAGCACCACATTAACCTAACTAATTTACTAAATGATGAAGGGTATGATTGCACCTTCTACGGTCCTCAAAAGTATCACCTAGATAAGTGCAAGGCTGATTCCCTAGAAAGGTACAGGAACGATAGTGATGTAGTCATCGGGCACTTCCTCAACCTACCCAGCCAATTTGTTAATGACAAGAAGTTTATCCTTAGCTGCCATGAGTCTGATCTGTTCTCCTTTAAGAGCATCGATACCGCTCACGTTGATACCATTCAATTCGTAAGTTTCTTCCAAGCGGGCTGGTACTCTAAAGAGCTAGCAGAATTGGGATTGGATAACTGGAGGATCATTCCTCCCGTTGTTGAGGGCTTCTCTTACGTTAGACCAGACAACAATATCGCTGGTGTTGTTGGTAGTATTGATAGCCACAAGAGACCCCATCAAAGTATCGATAGAGCAATCGCTGAGGGTATGAAGAAGGTAATGCTATTCGGAGACGTTACTGATCTCAACTACTTCACTACTCATATCCAACCCCTAATTGATAAGGGTACTGTTGGTTTAGCAGGACACATTGACTCGAAAGAAGAGATGTACAATTCTGTTGATAAAGTGTATCACGATTCCAAAAGGGAAACTTATGGTCTTGTCGCTGCTGAGTGCATTGCCAACGGTGTTCCCTTCTCAGGGGGGGAATCCTTTATAGTCCCTGTAGTAGAAAGCAAAGATCAAATATTAGATAAATGGATTTCACTTTTAGAATCATAACCCCCGTCTATAACGCAGAACAGTGGATTGGCAAGTGCATCCGATCAGTTCTGGAACAGAAGGACGAGAACTTCACGCAAATCATTATTGACGATGGCTCAACTGACGATACCCTAGAGATGGCATACGATATTGCCCAAGGAGATCCTAGAATCATCATCATCCCAGGCCATGAGAATAGGGGCGTAATGCACAGTCACCTACTAGGCCACAACTTCTTTCAGAATGAGAGTCCTGAAGATGTCTTCGTTCACCTAGACGGAGACGACTGGCTGATTGATAGAAACGTCCTAGCCTTTGTTAGAGGGGTGTATACCGAACACAATGTCTGGACAACTTACGGGAACTACGAAGCAACTGATGGTAGCCCTAGCATTGTTCGTCCTTGGGCTGGCCATATTAGGCCCGATGCTATTATGAACGGATGGCCGTTTTCCCATCTCCGCACCTTTAAAAAGTTTCTATGGGATCAGCTTGAGGTCGAGGACTTCCTAGACTGTAATGGGGTAGCGTACACGGCAGCCTGCGATACTGCTATCATGTGCCCAATTTTGGAGCTAGCGGAAGGCCATGTAGGTCAGATTAATGTTCCACTCTATGTCTACAATAGAGGAAATCCTCTAAATGAGGATAAATCGGCTCTGAGTGAACAAGTCCGCTGTGCTCTTGACGTAGCTGCCAAAAAGTCAAAGGAAAAATATAACAAATGAACTGTCTACACATCATTTTCTCTAAAGACCGTGCCCTCCAACTCAAGGCTCAACTCGACTCAATCAGAATGTTCGTCAGGGGGAGCATTAAGCACGTTGTACTTTGGACTTCCTCCCCGGAGCACTCTGAGTCATATTCCAAAGTAATTTCCGAATATCCTGATTTCCTGTTTATCAAGGAAAAGGACTTCAAACTGAATGTTCAGTCTTTGCTTTATTGTGCTTCAGAACCATATGTCTTTTTTACGCCCGATGATGGTCTATTCATCAGAAAAGTAGATATCGATGATTTGGCTACCCCGGCCATTATTAGAGATTTCATCGTAAGCCTTCGACTAGGAGACCACCTGACTAAATCCCACCCAGTAGGCAACAAAGACCAAGCCCTACCTCTATTCTCCCATAGGGAAATCTTTGATGATGGTAACCTAACCTTTGATTGGAACGAAGGCGTCTTTGATTGGGGTTATCCTCTAGCCCTGGATGGTCATATCTTCGATAGACGACAAATGCTAGGTTGGTTGTGTTTGCTACAGTTTAGGTCTCCAACCTCTCTTGAGATCCAACTACAGCAATTCAAGGCCCTACACTTCAAGAAGGGCCTATGCAAAACTAGCTCCTCCTTTGTTAGCCTTCCCTGGAATGCTGTAACAGATGAGATCGCTAACCTAAATGGGGGCACTGGAACTGATGTATTCCTTTCCGCCTTTGAAGACGGCAAGAAAATTGCCACAGATCATATTTACGGAAGCCTACCAGTTTCCTGCCATCAAGAGTATCCTCTGGAATTCGTTAAATGAAACTATTAGTATTGGGAAGTGAGGGACAGATTGGAGGACACCTTTGTAGTTTCCTTGAGAAGAAAGGGCACGAAGTAGATCGCCTGGATATCGTTCTAACACCTAACGATGATCTTAGATACCGTGTAAACTCCGATGCCATCTACGAGAGAATGTATGAAGCAGATTACGTCTTCTTCCTGGCCTTCGATGTTGGGGGTAGTTCCTACCTTAAGAAGTATGAGGGGTCTCCTTCCTTTATACTGAGTAACCTGGCTCTAATGCATGAGACCTTCCAGTCGCTCCAAGATTCCAAGACCCCTTTCATGTTTGCCTCTAGTCAGATGGCTGATATGCCCTACTCTTCTTATGGTACTCTCAAGCGTGCAGGGGAGTTCCTCACTAAAGCTCTAGACCAGACTACTGTTCGCTTCTGGAACGTATACGGTATTGAGAAGGATATAGAGAAGGCTCACGTTATTACGGACTTCATCAACGAAGCTATCTCTACCAAGAAGATCGAGTGTAAGACTTCCGGCTATGAGGAACGCCAATTCCTTTACGCTGATGATGCCTGTGAGGCAATGTACACTCTGATGGAGAAGAAGCTCAAGGGCAGCTTTGATATCTCCTCTTTCAAGTGGACTAGGATCATCGATATTGCTATGCTCATCGGAGATAAGATGGAAGTAATGGTACTGGCTAACCCTGATGTTGGAGACGAAGTACAGAAAGACGCTAAAGTAGATCCAAAAGAGGATATCCTGGAACACTGGGTTCCTAAGGTCAAGCTGGAGGTAGGCATTAACCGTATCATCAAGGAGTACAAGTCGTGGATCTAGAAGTAAACCTAATCGGCAACACGTTCGCCCACCACACAGAGCCCTTCTCCAGCACCCACGGAAAAGGCTCTAAGTTCATTACCTGGAAGAAGGACAATAGTGCAGGCATCAGCCTTCACGTTGACGATGGGCTATTTCAAGAAGGCCCCCTTCATGTTAAGCCTGAGAATCGATATGGCTGGCTCTTGGAGGCTGAGAGTATTACCCCACAATTCTACTCCAACGCCCCTCGCGTATTAGACAGGTATAACAAAATCTTCACATCCAACGAGTCTCTGCTACGACTAGACTCTAGGTTCGTTGGACCAATCCCTCTTGGCATGATCTGGATTAAAGAGCCTAAGATCCACGTTAAGACCAAGAGAATTTCCATGATCTCGTCTAACAAGGCTATGGTCCCTGGACATCTCTATCGCCTATACTGGGCAGAGAAGCTGAAAAATCAGGTTGATATGTTCGGAAGAGGCTTCAATGAGATTGATAGTAAGGAAGAAGGACTCAATGAGTATATGTTCTCTGTAGCTATTGAGAACTGTGGCTTCGGTATGACATCTAAGAACTACTTCACTGAGAAGATTCTAGACTGCTTTGCAACAGGTACTATTCCTGTTTATTTCGGCTGTAGCAACATCCCCGACTACTTTAATCCTGATGGAGTTATTGAGCTAAACGATTCTCTTGATCTAGCCAAGCTCGATAGAGCAGAGTACGAAAAGCGATTTGAGGCTGTCAAAGATAACTTTGATCTCTGCCTAGAGTACGAAGTAATGGAAGACTACATTTTCACCCACCACCTAAAGGATACTTACCAATGAGTATGCTAGGACACTACGCTTCCTTCGATAAAGGAGAGAAGTACACTAATCAGTATGGAGAGGAGCTTATCAACACTGAGACCATTATCGGTCTGTTTGAGAGACATGACCTCAAGCCTACTGGTGCCCTTCACGTTGGAGCACATGAATGCCCCGAAAGAGCTTGCTACACTAAGCTCTTTAATACCAACGTTATCTGGGTGGAGGCTAATCCCGAAACCTACGAGAATCTTACCCTGCCTGTAGCTGAAGCAGATGGGCAACAAGCTTTCAATTTTGCTGCTCACCTTGAGGACTTTAAAGAGGTAGTTCTATTCTGTCCTACTGCTAGAGCAGACATGAGTTCTCTAAAAGAGATGGAAGGAGTTGATTTGAAAGTTCAGACTACAAAGACTCAACGCCTCGATACTTTCTTGACCCGCTTGAATGGCCTTGGGAGCCCTGAGGCTCTAGAGAATATTGATTTCCTCAACATTGATGTAGAGGGCCTAGAGCTAGAGGTTATCGAAGGACTAGGAGATTGGATTGACCACTTTGATTCCATCTTCATTGAAGTTACCGTAGACTCTATTCAGAAGATCGTTGAGCACATCGTTCCTAGAGGATTTGCACTAGCAGAACTATCCAAAAGCATCGAGCACCTTGGATGGGGAGACGCCTTCTTTATTCGTAGACCATGAAAAAAATAGTACTAGGACAGCCTGGAGCCTTTGGAGATCTTCTCATCTGCGCTCCTATTGCTGAGATCTTATCGGAACAGTATGAAGTAGTTTGGCCCTGTGGGGCTGAACACCTTTCCACCCTAGAGAGGTTCCGTTACGTCACCCCCCTGGTCCTACCCAGGCTAACCCTGTTCAATCATGGAGACGAAAACGAGAACACTTACTCCTCTAGGATCTATATGGGAATGATTATTGCCGACTCGATTGGTGCTGAGTACCTTAATCTAGGCAACCGAGTCTTTGAAAACAATACCGTAGCTGATACTCCCCACCCTGGATTAACAGTTGAGGAGTACAAGTACCAACAAGCGGATATTCCTTTTGAAACAAAGCAGCAACTCAGATACAGCCGGAACACAGACAAGGAGTCTAGACTCTACGATGAAATGGTTGAACCGGCAGAAGAATACGTCTTTGCTCACTTACTTCAGTCGGATGGTACTAAGGCTGTTATGCCTGAGAAAGAAAAGAGGAAAGTGATTGAGTGTTTGCCCCATGAGGGCTATGATATATTCGATTGGGCTAGGGTGATCGCTGAGGCTAAGGCCATCTACTGCATTGAGAGCAGCCTGCATTGCCTTGTTGACGGTAGAATAAATACCTTTAAACAACCCAAGTACCTTCTAACCACAAAACCAGGCCATACTACGACCGTATCTGCGGGCTGGGACAAACGATATATATGAACTACGTTTACTGTCAAGGTGAAAAGTACCCTGAGTTCCAAGCTAGGGGCAATGCTGCAAAGTATATTATGCCTATGGCTTTGGAATACTGTGAAGGCGAGGGAGTGGATGTAGGATTTGGTAAACCAGAATGGCAGATGCCTAACTCTATTGGTGCTGATCTAGCAGACGACTCTAATGAGTACGATGCTTATTGCCTTCCTACAGACCTAGATTACGTCTTTTCTAGTCACTGTCTTGAACACCTAGTTAGCTGGGTACGCGCAATTAGCTATTGGGCAATGTGCCTAAAGCAAGGAGGAACTATGTTTCTCTACCTCCCCCACCCAGACCAAGTATACTGGAGACCCTGGAACAACCCTAAGCACAAGCATATTCTCCATCCCCAAGATGTCGAAAACTGCATGAAGTTCTATGGACTTGGAGCGACCACAGTAACAGGGATAGACCTAAATCACTCCTTCGCAATAACCGGAACCAAACTATGAAAAAGATCGCATTCAGTACTTGGTGTACAGACGACTACATTAACAAAGTAGGGCTAGAGGGTCTCAAAAACTCTCTAGCCTATTTTCATCCTGAGATCCCTCTGTTCGTATATGATACAGAGAAGACACAGGGGCTAAAGATTCAGTGGGGAGCTTTAGCTAAACCTTACTTCATGATGCCTCTTACTTGTATTGACCTAGCTGAGGGCTACGATATGGTTATCCATATTGATGCTGACAGTACAGTGACAGGCCCCCTGACTGAGCTTCTAGAGTCTGATGAGGACATCATTGGAGTAGTGAATAACAACTCCCAAGGCAAAGCAGGACGATGCCCCGGAATCACTATTCAGGATATCCCTGTAGCAGACTTTCTGAATGCTGGCCTTGTTGGCAGTAATAACCTTCAGTTCTGGAGGGATTGGAGAGGACTGAATCACAGGTACGGTGAGAAGTTTGAAGGACATGAACAAGATATCCTAAACATCATGGCTAAGAGTGAGGACTTCTCTGTTAAGATCCTAGACCCAATCGGTAGTGAGATTTCCTACGGACAGTCTAACGTCTGGGGGACTGAAACTCATTGGGATAGCTGGAGCCTGATGTACATGAAGGATAACCAACTCTGCTTGGATGATCCTGTCACAGAAAAAACAATGGTAGTGAAGGTGCTGCACCAAGCTGGAGGCAATGCTTCGATCTATCCCATGCGTCCTTGGATGGACTCAATTGTAGCCGATGATGTCCGAGACTACCTTCACATAATTTGTAATGAAAGACAAGATTGACAAGTTCCTGGCTTCTCTTGATGACGAGGATATTCTTCGGTACGCCTATAACCAGAAATGCGATATTCCAGTATACTATTCAGGCCCTTCTTGGGACCGAGAGGAGCTTTCCGCAGCTATAAGTTCTCTGGTGTGTGGGCAATGGCTATCCTCAGGGGAAGAGGTAACCAAGTTCGAAAAGCAGTTCGCCCAAAGTGAGGGCGTAAACTCTGCTCTAATGGTGAACTCAGGTAGCTCTGCTAACCTAGTACTCCTAGCTGCTTGCAAGAAGCATTACGGCTGGTCCGATGATTCTGAGATTGTAGTTTCAGTAGTCGGCTTCCCCACTACCATTGCGCCTATTGTCCAGAACAACATGGTGCCTAAGTTCGTGGATATCGAAATGGATAGCCTGAACTTCAACCTAGAGCTAGTAGAAGAAGCTATCACAGATAAGACTGTAGCCATCTTCCTCTCCCCAGTTCTGGGTAATCCATGCGACATGGAAGAACTTAGTAGGATTTGCATGGAGAAGGATGTCATGCTCCTTCTAGATGGGTGCGATAGCTTTGGTACACAATACCTAGGACAGCCCCTAGCCAAGTATGCAACTGCTACCACTTGTTCCTTCTACCCTGCTCACCACATTACTACAGGGGAAGGAGGCATGGTCTACTCAGATGATACTCGTCTCATTCAAATTGCTCGTAGCATTGCTTGGTGGGGTAGAGACTGTTTCTGTGTAGGCTCATGTAACCTCCTAGCCAATGGAATGTGTAACAACAGGTTCTCTAACTGGCTACCTGATTATGATGGTATCGTAGACCACAAATATGTCTTCACTAATGTAGGGTACAACCTAAAGCCTCTTGATCTACAAGGAGCCATCGGGCAGGTTCAACTAAAGAAGGCACCTAAACTACATGAGAGAAGACAGAGGAACAAGATTCGAATTAGTTCTATTATGTCTAAAGTTGTTAGCGGCATCAGGATTCCCCTTAGCGAGAGAAACTCTACGGTGTCTTGGTTTGGAGTCCCTATTATCTGCTGCAACGATGAACTGAAACTCAAACTAGTCTCCTTCCTAGAGGCAAACAAGATTCAGACAAGGAACTACTTCGCTGGCAATATCCTCATGCACCCAGCCTACAGAGACCTGGGTAATTTTAGAGACTACCCCAATGCTAACGAGGTGTTAGAGAGAGTCTTCTTCCTAGGCACCTCCCCCTCCTACTCAGAAACTACCTTCGATTACATCGAAGACGTAATGAAAAAATGGCAAGAGTAAAAGTATCAGACTACATCTTCGATTACCTTCGTAGGAACATTGATTGCGACCATGCTTTCTCTCTGACAGGAGGAGGTAGTATGCACCTGAATGATTCCCTTGTGAATAGGGGGTTTGAAGTAGTCTACACTCACCATGAGCAGGCTGCTGCTATGGCTGCGGTAGCATATGCTAAGACTAACAATAAGACAGGACTGGCAGTAACAACTACAGGCTGTGGGTCTACCAATGCTATCACAGGACTTCTAGATGCCTGGCAGGACAGCATCCCCGTCATCTTTATCTCAGGACAGGTTAACGTAAAGCACACCTGTACTATTAGGAAGGGTATTAGGAAGCTTGGTGTACAGGATTCCAACATCATTGATATCGTAAAGCCTATCACCAAGTACGCTAAGATAGTTACCGAAGCTTCGCAGATTCAAGAAGCCTTAGAGACTGCTGTTATCAAAGCTACGATGGGAAGACCTGGCCCCGTATGGCTTGATATCCCTCTGGATATTCAATCAGCCTACATTGAAGAACCTACTAAGGAAAAGGTTTCTTTTGTGCTTAATCACCCCACCAAGCCTACCTGGCAACTATCCCAGCTTGTAGAGAAGATGAATGCGGCTGAACGCCCTATCTTCCTTGTTGGAAATGGAGTATACCTGGCTGGAGCAGAGCGCATTTTCTGTATTTTAGCTAAAGAAGCTAACATTCCATATGTAACTACGTTCCTAGGTAAGAACGTATCCCCTGAAGAGGAGGGGAACTTGGGCACTGTGGGTATCAAGGGCAGCAGATCAGGCAACTTCGCTCTCCAAAGGGCTGACCTAGTAATTGCTATTGGTACTAGTCTAAGCGTGCCTGTTACTGGATACAACTTCGATCACTTTGCTCCTGATGCTGAGGTTGTAGTTATTGACATCGACCAACAGGAACATCAGAAGGATACCGTTAAGATTGATGAGCTAATCGTAGCTGATGCTTTGTTTGCTTGCAACTACCTCCTCAATCTAGAACCAAAGTACAATTGTTGGAAGTGGAGAGCGGAGTGTTTGGATAACCACCATGAGTGGGGCATTACCAAAAAGTCAAGTGCTTCTGGACCCGTTAGTATCTACACACTCCTAAAGCAGATTAGCAAGATAGCTATGCCTGACACTGTTTTTGTTGCTGATGCTGGCTCTGCTTTCTATGCTTCCTGTCAAGCTCTTAAGCTTCGCAATAAACAAAAACTCATCGTCCCTGGTGCTCAAGCTGAAATGGGATTTACCATCCCCGGAATGCTAGGTGCTGCGAAAGCAAATCCTGATTCCCTAGTGTTCGGAATTACCGGGGAAGGTTCCTTTATGACGAATGTACAAGAACTGCAAACCTTAAAAGATAATGGAGTTTGTGGTGCCCTCTTTGTCATTAAGAATGGAGGCTACAGTTCAATTAAGAATACCCAAGATAAGTTCTTTGGAAGGAGAACAGGTGTAGATGAAAATTCAGGTGTAGGCTTCCCTAGAATTGAAAAAGCAGTAAGAGCTTTTGATATTACAGCTTACACTGTTGACAGTACTGCTGCACTGGATGATATCTCTGCACTTCAATGTAAGATCAGGTTGGAAGGACTGGTAGTTTTTGTTGTTGATTGCATTGAACAGGAGCAAATCATTCCCTCATTGGCAGTTGAGAAGGCCGAAGACGGGACTATTATAACTAGACCTCTGGAGGATATGTACCCCCTGATGAGTCGAGAGGAATTCCATTACAAAAGAAAAGGTAGCCCCTTAGAGTAGGAATTAAAGAAGGAAGATACCATGCTAAATAGAAAGATAATTACTACTAAAGCCATTAAGCTTGCAAGGCGTTCTAATACTGACGCCTTTTCCGATGCTGACGTTACAGAGGTGTTCAATGATCTAGTAGCAGAGTTTGAGATTGTCCCTGTTCCTCCCCCATCTGAAGGACTTGTAGGGGTAGTTGTAGGTGGAATCGAATATGCCCTACCCATCGGAACCCAGTCCCATCTTGGTAATGGTTTGTACCTTACTCCTTGTGATGATTTTGGGATTAAGACTCTGGTTTTCACCAATCCTAATACGAGTAGGATCAGCTATGAGTTTACCTGTCTTGAGTGGACTCTTACTGGTGCTTCTGCCCTTGTTGCTGGTGGAGTAGGGGTCTTCCAAAGCATCTATAACTTCAATGATGATTGGGTTTCTAGTGTAGACTACAATATCTTCGATGAGCTATCTATCCCTGGTAAGCAAGCAGTTAGTAAGTTCTGGAGTCATAACGCAAGCGTCCTTCTAGGCCAACACCAATATCCCTATGACCTGAATGAGGGTAGTGGATTCCTTGTATACCCTAACCAGAGTTGGATGAACTGCCCTGATGGTATTCGTCTAGCCTGTCAATACGTCCGTCGCTATGCTAACTGTATTTCTACGGCTTTCCCTTTAGCTATTAAAGAGCATGGGTTCATTGGAAATGATGGTAGCAAGTCCTACATTTGGGGCGAGCGTTATGGTATTAAGACACCTGGATTCAACTATGTTGCTATTATCCATAACGGTAATCTTAGGGAGCTAGACCATGAGCACCTTGGACGAATTACCCACCTGGCTTATCGTCTTGCGAAGCTTGGTTTCGTCTGGGCGAAGAAGGTTATGGAGCATATCGTTATGGAGGTACGTCAGAAGTGGCTTACCCCTAACACTTCAGACGGAAACATCAAGAGAGTTTCCTGGTGGAGTGTTGATGGATTCCTCGAAACCCCCGAATACGCAGGTAAGGGCTCAGAACACGTTGGCCGAGATACTGGTCATGTTCTAACTGCATTAGCTTACGGGGTAGATCTTGGACTAGCAACCAACGAAGAACTAGAGCGAATGATTTACTTCGTGGAGTATATGTTCGTCTTCGACCTGCCGGATGTTGCTCATATGCTTTACTATAAGGATCCTGTAACGGAATACGAAAGTAATGCGTGGGAGAGGAAGTTACAAGATTACCTACATGAGATCCCCCCTAACCTCCCAGCACGCACGAAAGAGAAGATTAGCCTAGTGGTGGGTTTCGAAGAGGTAATCATTGCTTGTGGTTTGTTTGTTGCTTCTCAAATCCAAGGCTCTCGCGGATTGAATAATAATTCTGCTTCTAACCTATTCCATATAATGTTCGACTCCATCAGCGATACTCCTGATATGCTTCAGGTCTTCTACGAAGGGGAGTACATGAAGAGCCTTTCCGATACTAGGAGTAGTACCTGGGTGAACTACTTCCTTAATGATCCTCTTGCACTAGAGCACGCTAAAACCCTGGCAGGTAATAGTGATTTCGCTTCTAACCCTACTACCCTAGTCCTAACCAACGACTTCCCCTACAGACAACCATGAAAAGAACCCTATTAAATCTTCTGGACAGAACTAAAAAGCAGGTATGGGTTACAGCCTACGATTACTGTACTGCTTGTGCTGCATCCCAAGCTGATGTGTGTGCAATTCTTGTTGGAGATTCAGGAGGTATGGTGAATCTAGGTTATTCCACTACGAACCCCGTCACTATGGATGAGATGATTTCCATGTGTCAAGCTGTTCGTAGAGGAGCACCCAAAACGTTCCTCATTGGGGATATGCCCCAAGGATCTTATGAGGTTAGCGATGAGGAGGCTGTCCGTAACGCTATGAGGTTCATCAAGGTAGGTGGTGTTGATGCTATTAAATTGGAGGGATGCAACCAAAGGATAGTGAGTAGTATTAGGGCTATTTCCCAAGCAGGAATCGTAGTAGTAGGTCATGCTGGCCTAACACCCCAATCATCAGCTAAGTTTGGTGGGTATCGAGTTCAGGGGAAAACTAGGGAGTCTTATATCAGTCTGCTCAGTAACATTAGGCTTCTATCCCTAGATTGCTCTCTAATCCTAATTGAAGCTGTCCCCAAGGAAGTAGGTCGATCTATCTACAAGAATACTATTAAGAACGACACTCCCCTCATTGGTATTGGAGCAGGGCCACACATGGACGGCCAGCTACTAATTTGTGCTGATATCACAGGCACCTACCCTAACTTCACTCCCTCCTTCGCCAAGTGCTATGTGCCACAGGCAATTGCTAGGGCAGAAGAGTACTCTTCCCAGGCCACTAGCTCAGGGTACAACCTAATGTTTTCTTGCTTCCTTGAATACATTACGGAGGTTGAATCTGGTGCCTTCCCAAGCGATGAGTTTTGCTACCACCTAACCAATGCTCAACTGGAAGATCTAAAAGGATATTATGATTTCACCGAATGAAGGTAAGACTGTTGTAGTTACGGGAGCCACTGGATTCATTGGTAGCCACGTTGTTATAGAGCTAGAGAAAAGTGGTTACTGCGTAGTAGCTCTTGAAGGAAGAGAGATGCTAAACCTGTTAGATGGGAAAGCGGTACATACGTTCCTTAAGGAAACTGACCCCACGTTCATTGTACATTGTGCAGGAGAGCAAGGCTTCCGTGAGTCTGACCAGACGCCTGAACTATTCTACAACAATGTAATGATGTTTCAACACCTGCTTAAGTGGGTTAGAGGGGCTGGTAGAGGTATGTGCAAACTAATCAATCTGTCCTCTGGGTGTGATAATAGAACTGATACTTACTACTCTGCGTCTAAGAGTGTTATCAAAGACTTTATTACTACTTCTGTCGTTCACCTAGTTCCCTTTGGAGTATTTGGTATGGGGGAAAGCTCTAACCGATTCTTCCCTACCTGCTTCGAGGCTTGTGCTAGAGGAGAACCAATCAAGATCTTTCAGGATAAGCTAATGAGTTACGTCTATGTCAAGGATCTAGCTCGCATGATTGAGAGTATTCTGTCTGTAGAAGCAACTCAGCCTAGTTATACACGGAGAGTTCACGCTGTATACGATAAGCATACTTCCGAGTACCTATCAGACTTTGCTGAAATGGTATGCTCTGTAACAGGAGCCGCTGTACCCATTTGGGTATCACAATATAACATGGATGAGCCCGACTATCGTGGCTTCTCTAATAAACAAGGACATCCCTTCCTGTATGAAGGGTCAATTTTAGAAGGAATTAAGGAGTACTACGCAGAATGGAAAAACGAGCAATAGTTTGTGGAGCCGGTGGTTTCATCGGTGGTCACATGGTTAAACGTCTTCTAGAAGAAGGCTATCAGGTAGTTGGTGTTGACATCAAACGTAAACAGGACTGGTATCAACTGGATGAACGAGCACTAAATAAAGGCTGCTTTGATCTGCGTAATGCAGAGCACTGTATGTCCCTCCTACGCTCTCATCCTTCTGAGCTTTACCAGCTTGCTGCTGATATGGGTGGTGCTGGATACATCTTTACTGGAGAGCACGATGCTGACGTTATGCATAACTCAGCCTCTATCAATCTCAACATCGCTAATGCGGTTAAAGAGAACGCTCCCAAGTGTAAGGTCTTCTACTCTTCCTCAGCCTGCATCTACCCAGGCGAGAATCAGACAGATCCAGAGAACCCTAACTGCAAGGAGGACTCTGCTTATCCCGCTAACCCAGACTCAGAATACGGGTGGGAGAAACTATTCTCCGAACGTCTATGGAAGTCCTACTCTAGGAATTATGGTATCCAAGTTCGTATCGCTAGGTTCCACAATATCTTTGGGCCTTATGGCACTTGGACAGGTGGAAAAGAGAAAGCTCCTGCTGCAATGTCTCGTAAAGCTATCCTAGCTGGTGAGTCTATGGAGGTCTGGGGGCCAGGAACTCAGACACGCTCTTTCCTATACGTTGACGAATGCGTGGAGGCCGTTCGACGCCTAATGCAGGCAGACACAGAGAGCATTATCAACATCGGCTCTGATGAAATGATATCCATTAACGGGCTGGCTCGTATGGCTCTTTCCATTGTAGATAAAGACTCTACCTGCATTGAAAACATTGAGGGTCCAGTAGGAGTAATGGGTCGCTGTTCTGACAACACTCTCATGGAACAAGTCCTCGGCTGGAAACCCTCTATGACGCTTGTAGAAGGCATGGAATTTACTCTGGATTGGATCCGAGAAGAGATGGTTACCAAGGTATAATAAGCTATGAACACCAGCTACCAGATCATCGTGTGTGGAGGACGCGGTTACGAGGCAAAGGAACTAATAACATGATAAAACAAGCAGAGGAACACGGAGTTCCCGTACTTAGGATTGAAGGAACATGAACTTTAAGGAATATGATGTAAACGTAGCCAAGACGGCAATCTACCCTAGTAGGGGTAGTAACATCCATTACCCAACTCTGGGTCTAGGAGGAGAGGTTGGAGAGATCTTCGAAAAGCTAAAGAAGATTGCCCGCGATAAGGGTGGGAATATGTCTACTCAGGATAGGAAAGATCTTATGCATGAATGCGGTGACGTACTCTGGTATCTCTCTACCTTCCTTTTCGAGCTTGGTTACTCTCTAGAAGAGGCAGCTAAAGCTAATAACAAAAAGCTACTTGATCGTCAAGCCCGTGGAGTCATCGGGGGCTCAGGAGACAACCGCTAATGCCTTTTTACCAATACCACTGTTCAGGGTGTGATATGATTTGGGAGAAGTTCGCCTCTATGACAGAGGACTACATTAACCCAGCTACCCACTGTCCTGAATGCGACCCTAAAGAGAAAGAGGAGGGAACCATGCAAAAGTATCTTGGAGATTGCACCCCTAGGTTTAACCTCAAGGGTAACGGTTGGTTTAAAGGAGGTATGTCGTGATTGAACCGAAAGAAGATCAAGATGAGACGCTTCGTAACCACCTCAGAGAAGGGCTTCTCCGTCTAGATGATGGCTTCCACTACTTCCCCGAAAACAGGAGAGCCATTAGCTCGCATGAGATTCGAATTATTGGAGAACTTCTCGAAGAGAAAAACAAGGAGTGGGATAAGCAAGTAAAGAAAGACCTTGCGAAAAGAAGTGTTGATATGACGATCCACGAAAAGGCTTTCGCCAGAGTCATGAAAAAAATGGAAGGAAACGTAGTCCAATTCCATGCGAAGCATGGCGTTACCTCCTTCCACCCTAAGAACCAAACCCAAGTTCTAAGTATGGCCCGGATTATGTTCACGGCTAGGTATGAAGAAGGATGGTACTCTGACGATGAGGGGTGCCCTTTCCCAGCCGATAGGATTTACGAAGATTACCTCTCCCGACACGCTCTCGTGTATCTCTATGCTCGTAGTGTTCGGGAGTATGAAGGAATTGAAGTCTTCAAACCAGAGCCCCTGTAATGAAACTTAATAGCCCGCCGATGAGGGCAGCCCGACTTGAATCTGAGAAATCCACTCACCGTTTCAAGATTGGTGCTGCCATTGCCAAAGGCAAAAAAGTTCTAAGCAAAGCTTCTAACACCAATAAGACTAACCCTCGGTTTGGTAGTGGTAATTATGATACCCTACACGCCGAGGGTCACGCTATCTATAGAGCAGTAAGACAGGGAATTGATATCTCTGGGGCTAGCATTTACGTCTATAGGCTTAACGAGAACCTCGCCAAGCCTTGCCCTGGGTGTATGGCTCTGATTAGAAAGTTTGGTATCAAAGAAGTGGTGTATACTGGAGTCTGAGTCTATAATAAGGCATGAACAGTAACGTCATTGAAAAGCTAAAGAACGCGGGGCTTCTATCAGATTCAGTAGAAGATTTAGGCTTTGTTTCCACAGGAAGCTATGCTCTAAACAAGGTTATCTCAGGTAACTATCGAGATGGTATCCCTATTGGGGGTATCAGTCAGTTTCATGGTGAGGCGAGTACTGCTAAGACTGTATTCGCTACCCATATCCTGAAGGAAGCCCAAGCTCTAGGGCATTACACAATGCTGGTAGATAGTGAGAACGCTTACAATGCAACGTTCGCAGAGCATCTGGGCCTTGACCCAAAGAAGCTAATCTACGCTGCCCCAGAAACCGTAGAGGATTGCTTCAACGTCATAGAGCAGACTATCAAGGAGATTAGGGAGCTAGACAAGGACACCCCTATTGTCATTGCATACGATAGTATAGCTGTCTCTCCTTCCAAGGCAGAGTACGAAGCTGAGAACTACGATGGCAACAATATGCAGGGAGCAGTTAGAGCTAAGTGTGTGGGTAATTGCCTGAAGAAGATCAACCCTATCCTCCGCAAGTATAAGGTAGCCCTCATCATCATCAATCAGATCAGAAACAAGGTGGGTGTTATGTTTGGTAGTCCAGACACAATGGCTTCTGGTGGTAAGTCCCTAGAGTACTACCTGTCAGTCAATATGAAAACGATCTCGAATAAGACAAGCGATCTTATCAAGGATGAGCATGGTGACGCTATGGGTATTGAGGGACGCCTCCGTAACACTAAAAATAAGGTATCCCTACCCTTCCGAGAGACTGAGTTCAGACTACTATTCAATAAGGGCCTGATTCCTCACTATGGCCTGTTGGAAGAACTTGTGAAGGAAGGAACAGTAATTCAGGGTGGAGCCTGGTATACCTTTGGGGACATGAAATTCCAAAAGAAGACGTTTATCGACCAGTTCCCTACAGAAAAGTTCAAGCCCATTAGAGATCACCTGGGTCTTTCCTAAATAATTCGGGATTACTTTCCGAGAAAATACTTACCGAGGCTATTATAATATGATGAGAGAATACGCCGACTTCACCTACGACAACCTGGCCGATGCCATCAACAAGGCTATTTCCAGGAAGGTAGGACGAACTCCCAAGCCAGTAAAAGAAGAGAGTAACAAACCTCTCTCCAAGGATGCTCAGACTATTTTTGAGCTTCTGAAGGCAGAGAAGAAACCCCAAGGTAAGTCTTGGATCCTCCTCAATGCTGGAATTGATGCCGCTGATTGGACTGACACAATTAACGAACTTAAGAACCATAATCTCGTAACTCAAACTGGTGCCAAACGAGGCACAAAATACCATGCTTAGAAACGAAGAACTGCTCCGTGAAACCTGTCCTGCGATTTTTGCTACTGGCCCCGAAGAGGCCCGTGTCTCTGATCGATACTCTTTCCTCTCTACTGAAGAGATCCTCAACCACTTCCAAGAAGAGGGCTGGGAGGTCGTTTACGCTGGTCAGGTGAAAACCCGTACTTGGAGCCCTGAACACGCTCGTCATGTGGTTCGTCTTCGTCACGAATCTAGTTTTGAGCAGGATTTCGGTGTTGGTGATTCCGTTCCTGAGCTTGTTCTTATGAACGCTCACAACGGTCTTGCTGGTCACACTCTGAAAGCAGGAGTGTTCCGCTTTGTCTGCTCTAATGGAATGATTGTTTCGGACACAGAGTTCGGTAGCATCTACTTCCGCCACGTTGGCTTCGACCCTTCCCAAGTCCGAAAAGCTTCTGACACACTTCTGGCTAACGCTACGAAGATTTCCAACGTCATTAACAAGTGGGAGGGCATTGATCTTACGTTCGACCGCAGTTCTAGCTTCGTTAAGGAAGCTGCTGCCCTTCGCTTTGATGCTTTCGATGATGAAATGCTTCTCAACCTGAATACGGCTCGTCGTCCTGGCGATACGGGTAGCAATCTGTGGAAGACCTTTAACCGTGTTCAGGAGAACCTGACCAAGGGTGGCTTCATTAAGCAGAAGACTGGCCGCAAAGTGCGAGAGATCACTAACATTCAGCTTGACGTTAATCTCAACACTCAACTGTGGGATCTGGCTTCTCAATACGCTAGCAACTAAAAATCTTTCTAGTCCTAGAGTTTTTTGAACTAAATACTAACGAGAGCTTTGCTTGCGCTCTTGGGAGGGACCGTTTTTCCCCCGTCAACGGTCCCTCCCTTTTTTCCAATGAAGAAGACACCTTTTAGAAAACCCTATAGCATGACCAATGTAGATGGTCACTATATTACGAAGACGCAACTAGCCTTCTTTCTAAATGACTACGCTCCTAGAGAGAGAATAGAAGCCCTTACTTCAGATGAGTTCACCAAGTATTACGAGAACTGCGTAATATACAATCTGATCTATGATAAGATGGACATGGATCCTGGGTGTGCTGTCCTGTATTGGGATCCTAGGAAGGAAAGAGTAGCTATCCTAGCTCCCATTAGGGGGGCATTCCCTTCAGTAGAGACGCTACCCAGCATACTCAAGAAAATCAAAAACCCCTTTAAGTAAAGGACTACGGGCCTCCTAACGCTATGATAGCGTATGATGGTCACTGTACACAACCCGGAGCCAACTTTCGTTACGGCAGAAAACGCTGTAACAGAAGAGTTGGCTCAAAAACTAATTGAGCTAGTAGATCAAAGGGGAAAGAGATCTGCTTGGTCTTATAACCCCGATTGTTTGGAGATGCAGATTGCTAATCCATTCAGCCAGGTTTCCCGCAAGAACGATGAGAAGATTGTAGACGTACTACCTGATCTCTTTGCTCTAGGGGAAAGCTGCATGAGGAAGATGAACTTCCTCTTCAAGAATAACGCTTGTGATTACGTCACAGGCTATCACGGCTTTTGGATCCTCCGATATGATGTTGGAGGCAAGTTCGATATGCACTGTGATTGGGACTCTGGCCCCAATGGAATTCGACCTCCTGTAGTTGCTACAGCCTGTGTCCTCCTAAATGACCAGTTTACAGGAGGGGAGACCTTACTGCTTACCCCTCCAGAGAAGGAGTTCTTCATTAAACGAACTAAGTACTCTCTAGCGATGTGGGACGGGTTTACTCAGCATAAAGTAGCACCTGTTACAGAAGGACAAAGGTACGTCCTAATTATGCACTACACAGGAAATGTTAAGTAATGGGTTGGATTTGGAATAGCCACAAGAAGCCTCAGAAGAAAACTAAGCTGAACTTCGACTCTAAGAATAGACGAGAGAATCAGATTAGTGGTAAGCTGAGAGTTACGCTTGAACTAGATATGGATTACCCAGGCGCAATCGATATCGCTCAAGCTATTAGGGATACCAAGCTTTCGTTTGCTCTCCCTACAGGCATCGAACTAAATGATGCTCACCTATCAAGAGTAGAGATTCTAAGTGAGAAGTAAGAACGTTGATGAACAGGATATGTCCTGGAAGCCTTTCGGGCTAAACCTAACATATGGGCAATGGGAGCTATGCAGTTCAGTTTTTATCCAAAAGTGGATAGGTCAATACCTAGATACTAAGGAGAATAAGAAAAATGCCCACACCATATACCCCTAAAACAAGAGCCCTCAGTCCCACCCGTATTCAAAAGATTTGTAAAGACCTTATTGGAGAGTCGGGAGACGATAGAGGCTTGGCGCTAGAAGCCCATAAGTTTTTCAAGGCAATGGTGGAGGAGAATCCCCAAGACAATGCAGCTAAACAGCTAATGGTCGATTGCCTAAAAGCAGCACAGACTTCGAAGAACAACGTCATTAAGATTCTAGACTTGGTTATCAAGCTAGAAGATAAGCTTCCCGAAACGGATAAAACAAAGAATAGTGCGTCGAATAACAATAGTGTCTTTAGTCAATTGGATTCCTTCCTAGATGAGCAAAAAAAATAAATCAGCATTCTTCCGTATTGTATGTGACGAACTCGACGTAGTTCTAAGAGTAAGAGTATTAACCATTAGTCAGGAATCAAAGATCTATGAAGGTCTACGCCGTGGCATTACTTCCTCTACTGAACCTATCTGTGTTCAAGAATACAAGAAAAGCATTGTAGAGCTTACCACTACCTCTGCACTAGACTTATCAGAAAGAGACTACGAATCTGTTTACGATTCTGTTGTTTCCATTTATCCCTCTCTCAACCTGGAAATCCTCTGTGCTGATATTAACAATCAGGTTATTCAAGAGCAGGGAATAGATCCCTTCCTTGATAAGCTGAAGAAGACTATCAATAGCAAGCAGTCTGAGATTACTTCTGGTATTGAGTATACTCTCAATACTAAGGAGGATCTAGAAGAGATTGAGAAGGCTATTGGTATGAACATCGTAGGGCAGGAAGATGCGGTAAGCTCAGTCATGCAAACGCTGAAACTTATTGCTGCTGGTATCTCCCAACATAGTTCTATGTTCTTCGTAGGACCAACAGGTGTGGGCAAGACTGAACTTGCAAGAACCCTGGGTGCTAACTACACAGGTAACTTCTTTAAGATCAATTGCGCTGAGTACTCTGGTCAACACGAATACGCCAAGCTGATCGGCTCTCCTCCAGGCTACGTCGGGCACTCTGAAAAGAGCCTGCTTTACGAGAAGGCCGAAAAGTCAAACGCTTGGGTCTTCCTCTTCGATGAGATTGAGAAGGCTCACCATAAACTGTATGATTTCCTACTGTCTCTCCTAGACGATGGCACCTGTACTGATAACGTAGGACGAGTCCTAGACTTCAGCAAGTCCATCTTTATCTTCACCTCCAACCAAGGAGTAGGAGAAGTAAAAAGGGAAGCACTAGGTTTCGATAGGCAGGAAGCTAATGTTAGTGATGTCGAAATCAAGAGTACGGTGATGCAATCTGTCAAGCGTCACTTCAGTCCTGAGTTCTTAAATCGCATTGACGAGACTATCTTCTTCACCACCTTAAATGAGGAGCAGGTTAAGAAGATCGCCAAGATGCAATTGCAGCAACTACCTATTCGAATTACTGAGGCCGTACTTAAGTACGTTGTCAAGGGAGGCTACTCTCAAGAGTATGGTGCTCGTAATATTAAGCGATTCATTAAGCTGAATATCGCACCCAAAGTAGCAGATGAGATTCTCGACAATACGATCCCCAGTAAGGGTGATCTCTACAAGTGCAAGGTTAGCAAAGGCCAACTAAGTATTGTAGATGTGGAAAAAATTTACACTAAAGAAGCCTAGAGAATCCCACAGGCCACGGTATAATACTTGTGTCGGGGGGAGAGGTGGCTCTCTCTCCTCCACTCTCCGGGCCATATGCAAATATAGGTATATGCACCGAGCTTATATCTCGGAGATATTTGGTTCAATTCCAAAATGGCCTACCAATCACCTACATAAACCTTATGAAGTCTCTACTACTACTCGCACTAATTACCCACCCCTTTTCCGTGGACTGCTCTGTCCCCACTCCTAATGGAGATTTTCACTCTGGAGCCACCCTAGCCCAAACCACCAACGATCTACTGGTTTCCTGGAATGGCTGCTATGGAAATACGGCGATGGTTGTTTACTCTCCTATGGCTACGGTTTCTACTCCTATTGGTCACGGTAACCTTTGCATGAATGGTTTTGCTCAGGGTGCTGGTTCAGGGGCTATTCGCTTCTACGATGAAAAGTACGGCCAAGCTGCTTTTCCTTTCACCCTTTCTGAAATTCCTGTTGGTTACTACGCTCAGATTGCTTACCGAGATAACGATAGCGACTGGAACTTCTCCAACCGAATTCAAATCACTGACACAGGTATTGACTGATGCTAGATATTCTTAAAGGTCTCTTTTGGTCGATTATTTTCATTGTCGTAAGCAGCATTGTAATGCTGGGTCTTTGGGGCTTTTACCTCTCCGGTAATGTCGCTGAGAAGTTTGCTGAACAAGCTGCTGCTGTGGAAGAACAAACCGCCGCTGATGAAGCCCTTACTGTTCTGCGTAGGCGCTGGCCTGTTTATCGTGACCATGTTCGTACTTGTGCAGACCTGGCTATTGATGCTGGAATGACCAAGACTGAGTTCGCTGAGGAGTATGCTGTTTTCATGACCACCGTAATCTACGTTCAGTGGATTGAAGAGTTTGGTACTGATATTGCTACTTGGATGATCGCGGATATGACTACCTTGATCGGCGCGTTGCTTGCAGACGAATACCCTGATTGGGAGTTTTAAGAACAACGGGAGTTAGTATAACGGTAGAACATTGGGCTCATAATCCAAAGATATAGGTTCGATTCCTATACTCCCAACCAACCACAATCCTCCATACTATGACTGTTACCACAATCCTCCAGACTATGACTGTTACAAAAACGCTGACTGGCCGCTCTTTCCTTAATCGCACTGATTCCGTTTACGATTCCACGGTTTCCTATACTATGAAAAATTGGGAAGAGTATGCTGAGGGATCTTTCCGGGTTAGTGATTGCTTCAAGAAAATTAATCTGGACTTGAAGTGGGAAACTGCTGAGGAGTACGATAACAGCATGTACAAGCTTAATATCCTTGAGGGCATGGCTAGAATGGCTAGGCTTGATTTGGAATCAATGAGAACTGCTTTCCTTAGTGGGAAGGCTAAGAACGAGACTCAGTAATCAAAGCAGGATACCAAAAATGACCCACCCCCAGAACAAAGGCTTCCTTCCCCCGCTTAAGAGTGACCGAGAGTATGAAGCTGAAATTGATGCACTCAAGCAGCGTCTAGTTGAGATCAATAGCATTGTGGAAAGAGCAAAACAACGATTTCATTATCAGTTCCTAGAAGATATTGCTTGGTACTGTGATGAACATTACCTGGACAGGTCATAATACACATGGGGCGTTGGCCGAATAGACAGGCACGAAACTTCTAATTTCGCTCATGCGGGTGCAAATCCTGTACGCCCTACCAAATATAGACTCGAACCAAGAGTCTGCCAACAAACATTTTAGCGTCTAAGGAGAATAGACTTAGCTTTAGCTAGAAAGGATTTCTTCATAGCAGACTTGTTATCGTTCTTGATACCCTCTCTGTTCCTTAGATCAGTAGCCTTGTTCTTGAACTCATGTCCCTTGGACTTGATCTTATCTCTAACCCTCTTCAGGGAGATATCAGTGCTATTCTTCTTCCCAACGTCAGTATTCAATTCTTGTATGTTTTTCATCTATTGTATGTAGTTAATAAATCTATGGTTTCTTGTCAAAAATACTCCTTGTGGGGTATTATATACTAAGTGTCCCCAATACCGCGTCTTTGGGGATCGACACTCAGACAGACGCAACATTAGATAATGAAATTTCACACAAAACTGGCTACTGTTCTTGCAGTAGCCCTCACCTCTTTCGCTCTTTTCAGTTTCGGTGGGGGCTCTACTAGAGCCGCTGACCTCTTCCAAGACATTGATTGGAACGGATCTCAGTTCACGGGACTCACATTCCAAAAGTTCGATCCTAGTCGTGGCACTCTTGTTGGCGTCCAGTATGGCATTGAAATTGATGCTCAGTGGGATTCCACTTACAAGAACACGGGAAATACCATTGGTCAACTTGCCCTATCGTGGGATCAACTGGAGGAAGGTTACTTCCCTCCAACTCGTAGCGATATTGGCACTCCTGGACACTCTCCTTGTGCCCTTCAGCTATCCCTTCCTAGTGCTGGACTCTTTAGTAGAACTGTTTCTCGTCCTGTAGAACTTCTTACTGCTGCACCTGGGGAGACTGTCCCTGCTACGGCTTCTGTGGACACCCAATTTGCTTGGGGGCCAGTTTTTGATTTCCCTGGTGCTCTACAGTCTGTGACTGGAACGGGTACGTTCCTCCTTCCTATCAATACCACAATGACCTTGGAGAATGCCGGGGGCTCGCAAAGCGAATGTTCATACAGTACAGCGGCTCAAGGAGTCGTTGGAGTTCGATACCTCTTCGTCCAGTAATAAACAATAGAGAGTGGACAAACTAAAGTCCACTCTCTTATCATAATGAAGACCAAAGCCCCTTTCGCAGAATACGACAAGCGACATAGGAAAGATAATATCCAAACCACACTACTTGTAGTCGGTATGTGCATCGTCTTTCCTGTGCTTGTCTTCTCTCTCACCAACCTCATTTACCTTTCCCTAGAGTTCCTCCTTGGCCTCACAAAAACAGCTTGACACCGTATACATGGACAACGCAAAGTCCTTTGCCACTCTCTCCAACGCTAGCAGAGCTAAAGTAGGATGTGTAGTAGTAAAGAACGGGGCTATTATTTCAGACGGTGTGAATGGAACTCCTACAGGATTCAGTAATGAGTGTGAGTACACAGACTTCTTAGGCTTTACCTATACTAAGCTGGAAGTCCTCCACGCAGAGAAGAATGCCATTGCCAAGCTAGCCTGTAGCACCCAATCATCAGAAGGTGCTACAATCTACGTTACTATGGCTCCCTGTATTCCTTGTGCTACCCTGATTATCCAGGCAAAAATCAAGCGAGTTGTCTATGATAAGGTGTATCACAGTAGCGGGCTGGAATACCTAATACAAGCAGGAGTCATCGTTGAGCAGTTTTACACAAACAAGCAAGGAGTTCCCATTTCTTCAGCAACTTGAAAACGGTTGGAGAGATATTCGAGAAGAGGCATTAAAGTCCCACCAGTACTCAGTTCCCTACTTGGAGACTGATCTATACTCTGGAGAGTGGGACGTACTGCCTCTTATTACGTTTGGTAGACAGCATTACGTTAATACTCAAATGTGCCCTAAGACCTGGGACTTAGTAAAAGACATCCCAGGGCTACAGACCGCAAGCTTCTCCATTCTTAGGTATCAGACTGAGATTACTCCCCACACTGGGTTTACCGATGAGGTACTTAGAGCACATCTGGCGCTAAAGATTCCCAAAGAGAACTGTGGACTCCGTATCGAAAACCAAGAAGTCAAATGGGTTGAGGGGGAGGCTTTTGTCTTCAATGACAGAAACCTCCACTCAGTATTTAATCTGTCCAGCGAATCACGAATCATCCTAATTATCGATTTCCTTAAAGATGCAAATTCTAGCGAACGAAGCCTTTAGCTTTGACGATGTTCTTCTCGTACCTCAGAAGTCTGAGATCTGGAGTAGAACAACAGGTTGTGACACAACCACAACTCTTGGGACTCTAAAGCTTCCCATCCCCATCATTGCAGCAAACATGGATACCATCACAGGGCACGATATGATCCTTAGCATGAATTCCTATGGGGGAGGTGCTGTTCTTCACAGGAATATGCCAGCTATGGAAGCTCTGCATATTGCAAATGAAATTCCCTACAACGCAAATCTGATGGTTGCTGTTGGAATTTGGTCTAATGATGCTACGAGAATTAAAGGGCTATTAGATCTAGCAAAGAGACGACCTATCACATTCTGTATTGATGTTGCTCATGGGCACTCAATGGCAATGGAACAAACCATTAAGAAGATTAGAGATAGTGGTTTTGAGGGAGATATCATTGCAGGCAATGTTGTTACTCGTCAAGCCGTAAGAGATCTTGAGATTTGGGGAGCAACTATAGCAAAGGTAGGAATTGGTCCTGGCTCTGCTTGCACCACAAGAACTAAAACAGGTTGTGGCTTTCCTCAATTGGCTGCCGTTGCTCAGTGTGCTGATGTGAGCATTCCTGTAATTGCAGACGGTGGTATCAGAAGCCCTGGGGACGCAGCTAAGTGCTTGGCCGTAGGAGCCGCAGCAGTAATGGTAGGAGGCGTCCTAGCTGGATCTGACCGTACTATCGGGTGGGATCCTCGGAAGGCTTACAGTCAATTCAGAGGGATGGCCTCAAGGGATGCCAAAGAGGTTCTGAATCAAAAAGTAGTCAACATGGAAGGTATCTCCAAAGCAGTACCAACCCTCCCAGCAGGAAGTACAAAGATGATCGTGCAATACTTCCAAGAGGGAATCAAATCAGCTATGTCCTATGTTGGGGCTAGAAACCTAAACGAGTTCAGAGAAAAGGCAGTCTTTGTTCGTGCTACTTCCAATATTACCAATGAAAACTCTCCTCACGATGCCTCAGTAGGAGACCAGCTTTACGGGGAACCCAATGTCTCACTACGATGAATACAGAAAAACTTACCTAGGTAATTGTTGGTACAGCACAACAAAATCAACTAACAAGGAGACTCCCGAAATGGAAAAGAAAGCAGACCCCGAAGTAGTACAGCCCGATCACTACACAATGGGAGGGATTGAAGTTCTGGATATTATGAAGGCCAAACTCAGTCAGGAGAAGTTTGAAGGGTATCTAGAAGGAAACGTTATCAAGTACATGATGCGAAGTGCCTATAAAGGTAAACGCACACAAGACCTGGCTAAGGCTCATTATTACCTAGAAAGGCTTATTCAGGAAATCGACTGAGATTTAAAGAGGCTCTCCTATATACTAGGGGAGCTTTTTTTATGAGTAATACAAGCGGAATTTCAGGAAACGTCAACGAGATCTCTTTCTTAGGGAGCAAAACTTGCCAAAGTAGAAGCGTACATTGGGCTACTAGGGAAGGAGATGTACGAGCTAAGATTTTCAAGATGACTAGAGAGAGAGATAATATCTCCTTCGTCTACCGAGAGAGTCTTAGAGGCATGATGGCATCAATTAATGATATCGTCTACCTTACCTCTGATATGAAGTCTACGGATATCAAGGTAATGCACGCTAATGCTGAAAGAGCAGTAGCCAAGCTCACCCAGGAGAATAACATCATTCTCCCTGTTATCTCTATTGCTCAGACTACTACAAAGGATGATGACTCAAGACGTAGAAACGAGAGTATCCTTGTACATGAGAAGGTCTGGGATGAGGAGAAGAGACAGGCATTCAGAGTACTGAGCCTGGCCCCTAGACCAGTAAACATTCAGTACGATATCAATATTTGGTGTAAGTATCGTTCTGACATGGATCAAATCCTTGAGCAAGTGAGATTGAAGTTCAATCCAGAGATGCAAGTTCCTACTAAATTCTCTACACTAGCTAAGGCACACATCATTTCAGAAGATGATACTGGTTCTGTTGAAGCTGCTGATAAAGAAGATCGTCTAATCCGTAAGCGTATCTCTGTAGTACTAAGAACCTATATCCCAAGTCCAAGATACCTTGTTACCGCAACAGGTGAGATCACAGAGTTCAACGCTGATGTTTTTATTCCTAAGTCCGTTAGCAATGATGGATCACTAGGTTATGAGTCTGACAATAATGGAAATGTCTCCTTCAATACTGATGGAGACGGTAGCAATGATGCTAGTGGTGGTGATACAAGTGATACAAGTGATACAAGTGGAACAGATGGATCCGGTACAACCGGTGGAACTGAAGACCTAACCTTCAATTTTGATATTAGCATTATCTTCGATCAGCACTACCTTAATTCAGATGCAGGGGAAGGCTCGTTGGGTTCGGAAGCTAATGCTATTATGCGTAAGACTATCAATATTGATAGTGCTGATACTTTCGTCCGTGATGAAGTGAATGGCATGAGCTTCCTTTGGAAATATGCATCCCTACCTCTAAACGATAGCTATATCCCTGGGTCTCCTACCTTTGGCATTCCGCCCGATAGTACCCTAGCAGACTTTGAAACTCTCTACGACCAACATTCCGATGGAGTAGGTTACCTCTCTGATAACAAAGCTCTGGGTATCCATGCTTGTGTTGTAGAGCATGACGAGTTCCCAGGATCCTTTGAGGTCAATGTAATGCTTACCAATGGCTTTCAGGCTGTTGGATTTGTCTACGGGAACTCCCTATCTGTTACGGTAACAGAAAACGTAACAGGAGAAACCAGACTGTATAAACAAACTACCCCTCTGTACTTCCGTACAAGAGCCTGTCTGCCCGTAAAACTATCCTTTGGTGCTGATAGAGCCAGCCTAATCAATTGTACCCATTACGATATGGATGAGACAGATCTGGTTCCTCGTCCAACAGCATACAGAGATCAGATTGACGGTATTACTGCTGAGTACGATATCGTAGGGGGAGGAACTTATAAGAAGTCCGGTTTTGTCCAACCCTGGTTCATGGGGAATAAGAACATGGGTAGTAGTACTGGGGGTAATGGTATTGCTCCTTATTGGGGATGGAGAAAGGGCAGACCAGGCGCTCGTCTATGGAGAAGGGAGATGATGGGCGAGATTACTCGTTCAGAGATTGCTGCACTAACTCTTGCAACAGGAGAGCCCCTTCTGATTAATGGAGAGGTTAATGGAGCAACCACAGGTACGAAGCTAATCATCCAAGGAGGAGATCCATACTGGGGAGGTTCTGATAACAAATCCTTCCACCTTGCAGGCTACAATGAGTATGCCCTAGGTCTAGGTTCTGGTTTGAACACTTCTAATCTACAAGGAACTGACCCTGTTGCGTACAACCTATTTCCTAAGTTTAATGATACTAATAACAACCTAAGAAGTTGGCTAGACGATGGTATTTTTCACGGTACATTCCTAAGAACTGCCGTTGGTGGAAACATCCTCGAACCAAGAGATCACAACGCAACTAAATGGACTAGGCACGCACATACCCACCTGTCTAGAGAATACAGAGCAGCAGCAGAGCTAGCAAGAAAAGATCCTTTGGCTAGACTGTGGATGAAGTTTTCCTTCTGGAATGTTAAACAATGGTTCAGCCAAACTAGATTCGATGATGACAGTTCTACTCTAACAAAAAGTATTAACAAGCTTACCTTGGATGCTTTTGCACCTGGAGGAGATGCTGGTGGCGGTACAACTTGGGGGGATAGAGGTTTCTCTCAACCAACTAGACTAATCACAACCGTTAATAGGCTCAACGCTGAATGCACTACTGGAACTGGCCCTGTTCCCGATGCAGAAGCACAAGTGTCTAGATCCGAAGTTGCTAGGGCTGTAGACGCTGGTATCCATACTAATTATGGTTTCATGTTTAGGAAATCAGTAAACTCAGGTCAAGCTCTAGCTTTGAAGGCAGTTTGGCTAATGAACCCTCAGTATGCCAACAACTTTAATCTAGCTAACCTAACTGATCCCACCAACCAAGACTACCGGGATTCTAGCATTAGACTATCGAGAGGATTCCAAGCACAGTTGTTTGCTTCCTTGCTGAGAGATATTGAAGAAGGGACACCAGGCAACATTGGTCTGTTTGAAAACAGTACTGCTGAACCTGGCAAAACTATCAACGCAAGATTACTAGAGAAGCTAGGTTTGTTCCGCACTACTTTTCCCAGTACCACCAAAGTACCTAACTGGTTCGAACCAGAATGGATGACTAACTGGATTGCCCTTCGTGATGCAAAAGAGGCTGCTGTCGGCACATTAGGAGGAGATGGATGGTTTGGTAGCCTAGTGCCTTCTGATGATGCTACTCATCCACTCTATCCTACCTATTGGGCAACAAGAGAGGTTGCCCTACGTTGTTCAGATAGTTTCGGTAGAAATGAAACTCCTATGGGTTTCTTTGGAGGCAATACTGAATACCCTTCCGGTCTACCTTGTACCAACACTAATGGTTCTTTCACCTACACAAACCTAGATGATGGATCCAGTACTAACGGTGCTAATAATATTGCTTTCAATAACACTGACGGTAAGGACAGATATTATCACGGAATGTATCACGATGCTATCTTCATGGATAAGACCCTAATTGTAGATGAGGGTATAGCAGAAGGATCTATTCAATTTGGAGGATACAGTGATACTCTTGGCTGGGATGCAGCAGGTAGTGACGTATGGGAAATCTTGCTAGACCAAAAGATGTTCCTGGGTGGACAGAATGTTGTTGCACATGAGTACTTGGATTCTACCCACCCCTCTGCTTATCAAGGTAAGCTCAGGCCAATGTCTGAAGCTTAGACTCTATCCTTAAGGAATTCAAACAAGGCAGTAAAGCCTGCCATCATTGCTGTGATAGTAGTGAGTACTACAAGCATGAATTTCTTATTGGACTGTAACCAATTGAAGATTAGGACAGTAGGTTCAATCCTAAACTCATCTATGTTGGAAGTAGGCTTCAGGTTGAACCTTGGAGTCATTTGAGATAGGAAAAACTCGAACTCCCCTTTAGAGTTGGTTAGGCCGTAAACCATAATGTCCATCATTACAGGATAACCAGACTTCTTCAGATAAGTCTTAGTCATCTTGTAGTAGTCTAACTCCCCAGATGCTAACCTCCTAGCCATCTCTAGATCTGGTTTCTGATCTGATGGTAAGGTAATGTCCTTAAAGTGCTTTCCCACTAGTTCTACATCTGAATACTCTAAAATCTCACACAACCTAGAGTTCACATCCAAGAAGTATCCGTTCTTGTCCAGCAAGGCCAAGCCAATAACAGATTTTTCCCAAAGCAGCCCTAACGTCTTGTTGTCAATCATTCCTGTATCCTCAATATAAAGAGAAGCTCCCCTTATAAGCTTCCTCAAAATATATACTAGTAGTAACCTTCTAATTACCATTAATTATATGTTGAGTATTGCCCAAAGATCCCTATGATGGGTTATGAAGGTTACTATGACGCTGGAGTGGGATTTTCCTGAAAAGGATTGGGTGGGCTCTGAAGATCACAGAGAGCAAATGAAGCACCAACCACAAATCATGGTGAAAGATGATGTTATTCATACTCTCTTTCACCTGAATGATCTTACCTATCCCAAAGTACTTAAGTGTGAAGTAGAAAGTTGAGGCCGCTGTTACTGCTGCTAAAGAAAAAGCTCTCCTAAAGAAGCTAAAGAAGAAGTACGAAGAAGAAGAAACTTCCAAAAACCGCTAGAGAAGCTTGACACTAGCCTCCCAGCATGGTATAATGGAGGCATGATGAACGAAGAACAACACGCGCTTATCGAGGACCGTTACGGTAGGCTAATTCACATGGTTGCTAACCGGATTTCCGGTGACATCATTATCTCCTCCCATGATGATACTGTCCAAGACCTTTGGATTGCTGCTATGACTGCAATTCGAGGTTACGCTAAGAAAGAGAAACAAGAGTTTGCTGAGTTCTGCGACTCCAAAGGCTTTGACAAGTATTTCAAGACTGTTCTTTGGAACTGGAAGAACTCTTTTGGTGCTCGTATCACTAAGCGCCAGGGCCTCACGCAAGGTACTGTTAATGTGTTTGAGAATGAGGAGGTTCTTCGCCTTGAAGACATGAGCCTTCCTGACCCTGAAAGCAACATATTCCTTGAACAAATCAGCGCCATCCTTAACGATAAGCAGATGGAAGTTGTTACTCTCATTACTACAAATCCTTCCTACCTCAAGCCTTCAGGCAACGCCAACGTTCAAGCCCTATCGCGTGAACTTGACCTGACCTGGAGTGATACGCGAGATCTTCTCGACTCCATTGGCGACAAAATTGGTAACCAACTCTAATGAAATACAGCAAACTACGTCTTCGCAAGAAAGACCAATACAATTGGGTGATCGAAGGGTTCGAAGAGGGTGGTGGAATCATTAGCCGTGGACCTCACCAGGGTAAGACAAAGAAAGGTGGGTGGCAAGAGTCCTTGCCTATTGGATATTTCAGTACGCTAAAAGACGCTGCCACTCGTCTGCTTGATGAGCACCTTAAACTACAGTTTGAAAGCGAAGTTCCTCTTGAGGACATTCTTCAGGCTATCCAGAACGCAAAGAATGAAGTAATCAAAGAGGTTAACGGACATGAATAATCGATCACTGAGGAAGCAAGATCGCCCCGTACGGTCTGTCATTAACGAGGTTGATACTTTGCTTAATGAAGCTTACGATACCCTTAATAAATGCACCTATGAAATTGATGTCCTGACTGATAATGAGGACATCAATGAATCGGATGCTGAGTCCCTCGGAACTCTCCTAATGTCCCTAGAAGAGGCTAGTGCGGCTGTTGGTGATTCAAATGAGCACTTGGAGGATTTGGAACTTGAAGCCCTGGATAAGGAGAATGCAAAAATGTTTAAGGAATTCGAAGGGAAGACTGTGTACATTAGTGGTGGTATTAGTGGCAAGGATTGGATGAAAGTTCAAGACCAATTCGGTAATGCTCGTAAGTTCCTTGAGGAGCAAGGAGCCCAGGTCATTACTCCAATGAACCACACAATCAAAACCCCCCCTGGTATGTCTGATCTTGACAAGTGGGATAAGTACATGAGGGTTTCTATTGCAGAGTTGATGCGTTGTGATACCATCTTCCTTCTAGAAGACTTCACCGGTAGCAAGGGTGCCATGATTGAGTACGACTTGTCTCAAAGATTGGGAATGCTTACGTACTACGCCCCTGACTACATTGAGGACTAACTATGAAGTGCCATTGCGGATTTGAAGAAGTGTGTAGCGAGGAAGTTAAACTTCCCGTTTACTTCAAGAGGGGTGCTAGGAAAGGACAACTCAAGTCGTACTCAAGCGATTACATTTATGGTACTTACATGGAGGAGCTTAGTTTCGGTATTGGCTCGTCAAACATCACTCTTAAGGTTTGCCCTGAGTGTGGTCTAGTCTACAAAGATGGTTACTACTCCTAGATGAAGAACGTCCAAACTGTAAAATACCTCACCAACATCCAACTCCGTGAGGCTCATAAAATGTTGGTTGAAGAGTTCCCTGACCATGCTGAAACTGGCTTTGGTTACTACGAATGGAAGAGGTTTGCATTCATTGGACATGAGATCGTTGGCCTCATTACTGCCCAGAAGTATCTCCCCAATAAAGCTCTCGTTGCTGACATTGTTGTCAAGAAGGAATACCGAAGCCAGGGGGTAGGCATTATCCTCCTCAGAGATTTGGGTGAGGAACTACTACAAGACGGTTACACGCAACTCATGGGGTTTACACCCAAGCACTGTACCGAAGCTCTCAGTACATACAAGAGAGTTAAAACAAAACAAACAGAACAGATTGTAACGTGCTCTGAATTGAGCCAATCTGTACCACACATCGACAGGCTACTGTCCAGAATCAAACAAGCTAGGAAGAAAACATGATGACCTCACTAGATGACGCTGAATTTATTTCAGGTGCAGTTTATGCACACACTGATTAACGGCTGGACCCAAGAGGGTATGATTGAGCTTATTAGGAAGCACGTTCCTGAGAACTCTAGGTGCGGAGTTTCGATTCCTTCGGCAAGTGGTGATCGCCCTACTTTTGCCTGCCTCTACCTAAACGAGGACAATAAACGATGTGCAGTAGGAGCCTTCATCCCAGATGACCATGAGGTTTGGGGAAGGCTGAATATGTCTAACCATAAAAATCAAGTTGATGCTGACCGTCTCATGAGGAAATATGGCCTCGCAGAACATATGCCTCTCGATGCTCAGGGAATGGAGTCTATGCAAGAACTTCACGATGGCTGGGGTAAATTTTACGAAGGAGCTAACGGTAGATCACTCCATGAGTATCTGATTTCTTGGATTGAGGTTAACACAAAAGAATAATGAAGACACTAAAGTACAAGCTACTGAGTTACGTTGACGCTTGGTTGAATTTAAGTGGGATGGATCAACTGGCTACCCTATTGACACTCCCCTTAGTTGTGGTTTTATACCCCTTCAGGTTGTTTATAGAGCTAGTGGTAAGATCCCTGCTCGTCTGGGAACAGATTAGTGAGAAAACAAGGAAACCTGTTCATAAAGGATACCGTAGGAAATAACAGGATGAACCTAACAGAACTGAATACCATCTTCAACTACCTAGACACAACTATGTTTAGAGAAGGACCAGAGCTAAAGTTTATTATTAACGAATACGCTCAAGTAGAAGCTGATCTTTCCGAGAAGCAGCACGATTTCCTGAAGGCAGCACTGGAGAGACAGGACGAGTATGACAAGGCATTCTGTACTACTACTGATACAGTGCTCAACCAAAGAATGAAGGATGCTATTTTCCTCAATAGGATTGTACTGGATCAAGGGGAGGTACTCTATTGGATGACCCTAATCTTCTAATCATTTCCCTACTAGACGAGGACTCCCT
>Ga0075119_1000186_pt1 | contig 36430 bp, 36 predicted proteins | sample AntAceMetag02UK9_FD_69791 | JGI IMG/M metagenome (GOLD analysis project Ga0075119, IMG submission 69791) | Saline lake microbial communities from Ace Lake, Antarctica - Antarctic Ace Lake Metagenome 02UK9 | ecosystem: Environmental > Aquatic > Non-marine Saline and Alkaline > Saline | place... | reverse complement strand
TGCTTTGTCCTCCCATCAAAGCGCTCATTCAATGCTTTAACTTGGGGCTGTGGCGCAGCTGGTAGCGCACCTGCATGGCATGCAGGGGGTCAGGGGTTCGAGTCCCCTCAGCTCCACTTTTTGAAATCTCGACTTTCCTAGTCCTTATCAGGGGGAGAAAATAACCGCGCGTGCGCCTTTTCGTCTGTTTCATCCTGTCACTATTTGCGCCCGATTGTTTTCAAAGGGTGCGTCACAAGCGTGGGTCTTAATCCTCGAGGAAGCCTCTCAAGATTGGGACGACTTCGTCATAATGCGAGTCAAGAAAACCATGCGTCATATCTGGCAATTCTTGAATGCGCCCATTCTGAATAATGTTTGCGGCGCGTGAAGTCATACTCACAAGGTCGTCATTCGGATTGAGAATCAAAACCGGTTGCTCAACAGCGGCCAGCGCGCTTGCAAAATCATATTGGAAGGCGGCGTGATGTCCCCACCAGTAACGTTCACGACCCGATAGTCGCTCATAGAAAATCCTCCCGGCTCCCTCCAGACTATTGACCGTGCCGACTTGGAAGAATTCCACGAACCATTTCCACAGGTCAAGTAATTTTTCGCCGTCAACAGTCCAGATGGATTCAGTGCTGTATACCTGATCAAAATGCTCAAGTTCCTCCATAGTGAATATTGGGGCTGAGACAAGGACCAACTTTCGAATAACACTCGAACTGTGGTTGGCCATTTCTACGGCGGTCATGGATCCCGTGTGATATCCCATGACGTCAACTGCCTGATCTAGGTCCAAATTTTTGATCAACTCGAGCATGACTGAGGCGTAGTCCTCGATTTTTGGAGGGCTTTCGTGGGAATCAGAGTTGCCGTATCCGGGCGTATCGGGGGCGATACACACACGGGATTGGCCCAGCGCATTCATCAAGTTTTCATAGATAAGCCCAGATGCCGGACTCATGTGCAGCAATAGAAGTGGTGGAAGCCCCGTCGGTATCTCAGGCATCACGTATCTGTAATGAATCTGTCCAATTGATGTCTCTGCATACGCGCGTTTAACCATCAAGGAGCCTTTCCGCTTGCTGGCTGATGCCGGTCTCAGCAACAGCCCTCGGCTTGAATTGTGTTGAAACAAGTGTCTTGATTCGGCTCTCCTACTTTAAATCAGTGTTAGGCTAAATGTCTGACTTTAATGAAATTTGTGAAGTTGAATCCATCAATATCGAAGGGACAATCATGGAAATGCGGGACGTTGCAGGTTGGCGAGGAAGATTTTTTGAAGATTTTCAGGTCGGTGACGTGTATAAACACCCTCTTGGGCGCACGATTACCCAAACTGACAACACATGGTTCACGCTGCTCACCATGAACACTAACGAATTGCATTTTAATGTTGAGTACGGCAATCAGGCTGAATTCGGCAAACCATTGGTGGTCTCTCCGCTTACTCTCGCTATTGCGTCTGGTCAAAGTGTCACCGATCTCACCCAGAACGCTATTGCCAACCTTGGCTGGGACGAAATTAAAATGACCCATCCGGTCTACGCCGATGACACAATTTGGTCTGAGTCCTTAGTCCTGGACAAGCGAGAATCCGGATCGCGCCCGCACGCGGGTGTGGTCACCGTTCGTACTCGCACTTTGAACCAACACGGGAACGAAGTTTGTTCATTCAAGCGGACATTTCTTGTGCATAAACGAGATTCAGAACTGCTCAGTAACCCGCGTCCTGAGCCGGTCAAGACTGAATGGCAAACTTGAGACGTGTGGGTCAAGTTTGCAGAGGTCACTAGGTGGACGAAGATAGACCTAAGCAACCGTTAGCGCTGACCACTTCTTAATGATGTCCTCGGTGGTGGTCACTGCCCCGAAACCGAATCCGACGGTTTCCAGCGCAACGTCGTGGCGATGGCGTTCGAGTTCACCACAGGCGTCACCCGCTACGAATGTGTGGTAATCGCGTGCACTCGCGTCGCGGGCGGTGGTTTCAACGCACATGTTGGTGGTAACGCCACAAAGTACGAGTTGGTGGACACCCATGCTGGTGAGGTAGGTTTCCAGCCGCGTTCCATAAAAAGCACTGTACCGATTTTTGTCGATGATGATGTCCGAAGGCTCTGGGGTCAGACCGGGAATAATGTCGGCGTCCCAACTTCCTTCAGCGAGGGAGTTGACCTCTGCTAGCGCGGGAATCAGGTGCTGCACAACGACTCCGCCATCCGTGTAGTCCGCGCGATAGACGAATCTTGTGAAAAATATTTGAACACCGGCCGATCGGGCTGCATCAACCAATCGCTTACAGGGTGAAATGGCTGCTTCACACATGCTGATATCCAGGCCAATTTGAGCAACCGACCCCTTGGGATCGCAAAACCCATTTTGCATATCAATCACGATCAGGGCGGTAGAAGCGGTGGGGTCAAAGGTCAAAGGCATGGCTGCTCTCCATTCAAGTACAGATTTTTCCAAGTTAATGGTCTGACATAACAACGCTAATGTAATCTGTCGATCGTGACTATCAGTGCTATTCCAGAAAATTTGTTCTTTGACGGAGTCGATCCGGTCACCCTCTGCACGCCTAAAGCCCAAGAAGCGGTGACCTTATATCGGGATGGGTTTGGTTTCCAGATATCCCAGGAATCACTCTGGCCAGCTGACCCTTGGCGCGAGCTCTGGAACCTGCCCGAGGGCGGAAATCTCCTGGTCACCCAACTGCGCAAGCCGCAGGCACACGGCGGCGGAATTAGGATTGTAAGTGTCCCGGAGTTACCCGAAGTGGCCGGATCTCGTCTTCCAAATCAGCCCGGTCCCTACGCGTGGGATTTCTATGTGCGCGATATGACTACCGCAGTGAAGCGGATTCAGGATTTAGGTTGGTCATTTCGATCCGAACCCCAGCGGTACCCACTTTTTGGGCAAAATTTTGAAGTGTTGGAGGTCATGCTCGAGGGTCCACAAGGGCTCTTGCACGCTCTTGTGGAATATATCCCCGGTCAGCACAGATGTGTACTCGGGCTTGATGACTCCGAAAGTGTTAGCGAAGTGATCGCCCTCGTAGTGGTGGTTGATAAAATTGACAAACCCCGTCAAGCCATGGTTTCTGGACTTGGGGCAGATATTGCCATGGATGAGAATTTTACCGGGGTAGAAATCGAGCGGCTGTTGAATCTGCCAACTGGATCCCAATTCCGCATGGTCTTGATGCGCGGCCCCAGCCGGCGCAACGCGCGGTTTGAATTGCTGGAAAGCATTGGTGGTGGGACCAATGAGTTACCTATTCCGCATGTCGTCGCACCCATGCAGGTCCCGGACCTGACCCAGGTGACTTTGGCACTGCGTGATCTCGGGGTGAAAGTCACCGAATCGAAGCAAACAGATCACGGACCGGTCGCCATGGCGCAGTTGGCGCCAGGGGTATTCCTTGAACTGGGCTAATTGACATTAGTCGACTGTGATCGACGTTGACAGAAAACCTCAGACGTTTTAGGCTAGTGACCCTTCCGACTAGGAGCGCTCATGACCCTGAAAATTACCTATGGCCCTTGGGGCGAGACCCTTGAGGAAATGGTGGCCGCCGCCCGCGCCGCCGAAAACGCTGGTGCTGAGGTGCTTTGGGTTTCTGAGTTGCACCGAAGCGCCACAATTTCGGCCGCCGCTATCGCTTCCGGCACCGAGCATGCCAGCGTGGGAACCTCCATTGTTTTGGCTTTCACCCGCAGCCCCATGGTCACTGCGCTTGAGGCCATGGATCTTGATGAAATGACCCAGGGTCGTTTCATCCTGGGTCTGGGAACGGGAGTTCAGCGGCTCAATGAACTCTGGCACAACGCTCAGTGGGGTAAGCCGGTTGGACACATGCGGGAAACGGTGCGAAATATTCGGACCTTTATTGAGAAATCATCGACCGGCGAAACGATTGACCTCCCGGGTGAATACGAGCCAATGCAAATCCGTGGTTACCAACGACCTTTTATTCAGACCCGCACGAATATCCCGATTTACCTTGGCGCCATGGGCCCAGCCATGACCAAGCTCGTGGGCGAAATTGGTGACGGCTGGATTAGCCACGAATTGTGCAGCCCTAATTACCTCTCTGAACAACTGATTCCTTGGCTCAAAGAAGGAATGGAACGTGTAGAACGACCGACCGACTCGATGGATATCGTCGTGTCCGCACTATGTGCGGTTGACTCTGATGGTGCGCGTGCCCGCCGTTGGGCAGCCGGCACCGTTGGTTTCTACGCCTCGGTGAAGACCTATGAAGAGTTCTTCCGTTTCCACGATCTTGCTGACGAACAGGCCACAGTCGTTGAGGCTTTCCGTAGTGGCGCAGGTGCGGACTATTTGGGTGATTATGTTCCAGATCACATGGTTGACGCTCTCACAGTTGCCGGGACTCCTGCTGAAGTTATGGAAAGAATCGCTGCTTATAACGGGTTAGCCACAACGATCAAGATCACGCCACCCACCCACGGTCTTTCTAGTGCAGACACGCGAGCGAGTCAGCAGGAGATCTTGAAGATGATTGCCGAGCTCACCGGCAATTAAGTTCAACTCCCGGTAAGAATGGCGATTGCTTCTTGCGCCGCTGATTGCATCACATCAGGAAAGTCGTTTTGCTTGAGAGAAAAAAGCGGCGCGTCAAAAGTGGCCACGCGCAGATCCGGTCGGCCCCAGGCGGTCAAGGTTGCTTCAATAATTTCGCTCAACCCGATGGGAACCACTGCGGTAGCAGGAATCCCGGACTGTTCGGCGAGTATGCATTCACGCAAAGCCCGGGAGGTGCAGGTGGCGCAGTCACCTGCGGTCACCACCAATGCAGAAATTCCCTGCTCCACTAAGTGGTCAATCCATTCTTGTGGACGGTGGTCACCAATCTGTGGTCTTCTGATTTGATCAAGAGTTACGCCTTCCGCGGGTAAGGCTGCAACTACGGAGTCAAGGATTAATTTGCCCCAGCCGGCATTGACATTAAGCATGCTGTCACTCAACACAAGCAAACCTGATAGTCCATTCCAACGCGGAGCGCCACGTCTTTTGCCCATGCGCGCTGCTGCGGGTGAGACGAGTTCTAAAGGCTCAGTCACTTTCGATCTTTTCCATCGTGGTGACACCGCTGCCAAAGACTGCCGTTGTGTAACCGCCGGTGGGCGCGCCGACGACAGCAAGTTTGATCCGGCGAGGGTGATCTACAATACTGATTTCTTCAGAGTCAAGTGGTTCCGGACTCATCCAAGCGGGCGCCTGATGCTGATCAATAAAGCCGAAGAGGCCGCGCCCTCGCAACCTTCCATACGGTTGGGTGGCGCGGTCAGCTATCGCTTGGGCAATATCAGGGACCGACCAGCCGGCGTCGGCGAAAATCCAGGCGTGGGTGGGCGACATGAGTAGCCATAGATCCTTGCGAAAAAAAGCGTTGTAGCTTCCCGGGATCGCGATACTGTCCGCGATAGTTGACACCAAAATTTCCGGATTACTGTGACCCATGTCGGCAATACACAAGGTTGAGTCCGCAGCGTAGGTCGCGACGACTGAGTCACCGTCATCCCAACCCGCCCGCACATGCCACGGATCCCAGGGTGACAGCGTGGTGTTCTCGGCAACCCCGAAAAAGAGTTTCCCAGGACGCCCCATGGTGGATGCATCGAAGGCCTCGGGCGAGCCGCCGGCGACATTACGTAGCACCAGGGAGAGTGCCCTGGCTACCAGTGAATTTGATCCACTACTGCTGGATAGACAATCACCTTCCCGGGACCAGTTTGGATCACTCCCGCATAGAAAGGTCATGGGCCAAAGGCCGTGGACCGTGGTCACCACCTGGTCGAGGAGAAATCGTGGTTGGGCGACGGCTCGCACCGCTGCAACCACCGCCAGCAAATCCGATGGGTCACAGCCGGCGATTACGGCGTTAGCGGCAATATTTTCAAAAGTTGCCTCACCCATGGCCGGTGGCAGGGTGGCAACCACTTCGGCACTGCGTTCAAGGTGTTCACCCAGCATCAGGGTTACTCGCTCCCGGGTGGGCGCGAGTCCGGGGAGGGAGTCGGTCCAAGCGGGTGGGCAAAGCACTGTCTGACTATAGTTCGGAAACGCCGCAAAATAACTAAACTCTTGACTAAAATTGGCCTTATTGGAAAGATCAGATGTATTAACGAGTGATTCGGATGTCGAGAAGGTGGATAACGTGGATAACGTGGTTGACGAATGGGCAGACCTGAAAGAATTGGCAACCAACTTGGCGTCAACTTCGGTACCCGATTCGAATCTCCCCTTGCTGACCTCGCTCTTGCATGCTGATCCGGTTACTCGCGCCAGTTGCCTTTTGGTCGAATTTCCACCCAGGTGGAAGCGCACCTCGGGTAATTACTCCTGTGCCGAGCACGCATTGGTCCTTCGGGGTTCGGTGATCCTCGATGGTGAGGAATGGTCGGCCGGACACGGGTTTGTCGTTCCCCCGGGCGCGTTACGCACGGAGACCTTCTCCCCCGACGGTGCTCTGGTCGTTGCTTGGTTTGGCGGTGCACCACGCTGGACTTCGGCGGCAATCGGTGGTGAGTCCAAGTCGGGTCTGGCGTGGAATGGTGATCAAGGGGCCACCAGGCGCGATGAAGTTGATATGCAGGGGTGGCGCTGGCGACACGTTCCTCAACCCACCGGTCAACCAGAATCAGGCATAATCACCTATCAGTGGCCATCCTCTTGAGAGCCTTAGATGAGTTCATCACATTGGTGAACCAAACCGCCGTCGTGGATTCGATCCCCCCATATCTACCGCGTATCGAGACTCGGGATATTGAAATTTCCATTGCTGTTAATCACGATTCGGCGAATCTACAATTGTTTTTTTCCCAGGATCCAGAAGATTTTGGAATAATGCAATTGCACTCCGCGTATCAATCCGGCGCGCTAAAGCCGACGAACCTAGTCAACAGTTTGTTAACACGAATTGAACAACGCGAGCCGACCGTAAAAGGGTGGGTAGCTATCGCACCCGATGCACACCAACAAGCCGGTAAGTGCGATCAACAATTGACTTCGTCGGAACCGTACAAGCCTTTATTCGGGATACCAATTGGGGTAAAGGACTTGGTCGACGTTCACGGTCTGCCCACTAGATGCGGATCACGTCAGACATCTTCGGACCCGGCTGAAATGGATGCCGCTGCAATCTCGCGTCTGCGCGAGGCAGGAGCGATTATTTTGGGTAAGACAAATACCCACGAATATGCCTTTGGCGGAACTACCCCGCCCACAAAAAACCCTTGGGATTCGGAGCGAATCCCTGGCGGTTCATCTGGCGGATCCGGTGCAGTTCTCGGTGCCGGCATGGTGCCCGGTGCGCTCGGCACAGATACCGCAGGATCGGTGCGCATCCCAGCGGCTTATTGCGGTGCAGTTGGTTTTATGGGCTCCTATGGAGTTGTGCCTACCGACCATGTTGCTGTTCTCGCGTGGGCCCTGGATCATGTTGGAGTCCTGACACGCAGCGTTGCAGACGCCACACTCATGCATAAAGTTGTGGCCGGAATCCCACCCTCAGCCTCATCTGCGGCAATAGGTCTACCGTCTGTCATCGGCATTCCACGTGCCGCACTCGAACCCATGCACCCGGCAGTACGTACCGTCTTTGACGAAGCGGTCGCAACTCTTGTTGACCGCGGCGTGAGAGTCGTCGATGTTCCCTGGCCAGATTCAGATTTGCAAGAAGCCATAGGTTTTATTCTGATGATGACGGAATCCGCCGCCTATCATCGCAACCGCATGGAACGGCCGGAACTTTTTGATCCGGAGGTTGCCGAGTTAATCGAACAGGGTGCCACCGTTTCTGCTGGCGACCACATTCAAGCGCTGCGAGTGCGCGTCCAGCTCGCTTATGAATTTGAGGCAATTTTTGACAGCGTTCCGGTCGTGATTACTCCGACCCTGCCGTGCCTTGCGCCGGCAATTGGCTCAGGAACTTTTACACTGGTCGATGTCGGTGGTGAAACCCAACCGCTGGCTACCGCCCACACTCGGTTCACCCTCGCAGCAAATATTGCTGGAATTCCCGCAGGCAGTTTGCCTTGTGGAATCGGAGAGGGACTCCCAATTGGGTTGCAGGTCATGGGCCGGCGTGGATCAGATCTAGGTGTCCTCTCGGTCATGGCGGGGATAGAGCGCGTTCTCGCCCAGGAAGCCCTGTGGCAACCTGGCACAATTGCTACTCGATTTGGAGGAACTGATGGCTGACATTCTGCACGCATTTCGTGAGGATCACGAACAGGCCTTGACTGAAAGTATTCAAGGTTTGCTCAGTCGTCACTTGCCGAATGACCGGGCGGGTGAGGCCGATCGCGATCGAGTTTTTTTGCGCGATGTCTGGGAGACGCTGGGCGAGAACGGCATGCTGGGCTTAGGCATGCCCGAGGAACAAGGCGGTAGCGGTGGAGGTGTTGCCGAGTCCACGATCGTTACCAGAGAACTAGCTCGAGTCCTGCCTTCCATGGCTGTTGACTATGTCTTATGCGGCATGGTCGGACGCACGATTATCGACAGTGGGCAGCACCGGGACTTGATCCCCGGTTTAGCTTCGGGCGAGCGGATCTATTCCTACGCTCTTAGCGAGCCGGGTGGTGGTTCAGATCTACTTTCCTTGCGAACTCAAGCAAAACTTGAAGGTGATTCATGGCGAATCAACGGTTCGAAACTCTGGATCTCACTTGCCCACGAGTCTGATCTCATTTTTGTTTTGGCACGCACCGATGAACCCGAACCAGGTCGGAGCCGAGCATCTGGTCTTTCCTTATTAGTTGTGCCCAAGGATCAGCCAGGCATCCAGATTAATAAAGTTAATTTGGCAATCATGCGCGCTGCCGGCACCTGCGAAATTTTCTTTACTGATGCTCTCGCCCCAGCGAGCGCGATAGTCGGCGAAAGGGGGAGAGGCTTGCACGCCCTGCGCGGAACACTTGACGTCGAGCGGGTCCTTTCCGCTGCCATCAGTTTGGGAATAGGTCACGGCGCTTTGGATCTTGCCCTGCGATACGTGTGTGAACGTGAGGCATTCGGTGGCCCGATTGGCCGGTTCCAATCGGTTCAGCACCCACTCGCGGAATCCGCGGCTGAACTCACCGCAGCGTCACTACTTGTCGAACACGCCGCTCGCAGCATTGATGCCGGACTGCCGGCAAGCCAAGAGTCAGCAATGGCCAAGTTGGTGGCCTCCGAGTGCGTTGGCCGACTAGTTGATCGCGCTTCGCGAGCCATGGGCGCCATGGGCATGGCGGAGGAATCCGGCATGCAGCGTTATGTTCGCGACGCTCGGCTACAACTGTTTAGCCCGGTCAACAACGATCTGGTGCGCAGCATCATTGCCCAAGGTCTTGGGCTGCCGCGTAGTTACTAGCTGTTCCGCTCAACCATGGCTAGTGATGTCAATTGATTCGTAGGTGGCTTCGAGCCGGGTGAGGTGGGAGCGCATGGCAGCCTCGGCTCCATCGGCATCGCGGGCTTCAATGAAATGCAAGATTTCTCGGTGATCTTCGTCAACGTGGGTCCAGTAACTCTTTTCGACCTCCTCGCGTCGGAATCGGGATTTGAGGACATCAAAGAGCGGGGAAGCAACTAGACCTAAAAGTCGGTTTCTTGAGGCATCAAGGATGAGTTCGTGGAAGCGGGAGTTCTTGACATAGCGCGTGGCCTCATCGCCAATACTTTGGATACTAGCGTTCTCTCGAAGTTCCTGTAAAACTTCATCTGTCCGACGTATTGCAGCAAACCGTGCTGCGGGAACTTCCAATGCGGCTCGGGTTTCCAGGAGTTCTGACACGGACACGCCGGCAGAACCACTCATGAGGCCTAAACTCGTCCTTAGGTATTCACTCACCGTTTCTGCATCAAGTTTTGCGACAAACGTGCCCCCGGTAACACCGCGGCTGGTGTAAACCAAGCTCTGAGCGGCTAATGAGCGAAGGGCTTCGCGGACCGTGCTTCGGCTGACTCCAAAAATACTTCCCAGTTCAGCTTCATTGGGCAACTGATCACCTGTTCTGATTTGTCCCGTCACGATTAGGTCACGAAGCTGGCCAGCCACTTGGGCGTAGGCAGGCTGGATCCGATTTACGCTGAGTACCGACTTGCCGGTGTTTCGAGAAACTGCCTCGGAAAGCGCTCGCGATGAATTCGGTGACACGGTTCCTCCTTCTAGATCAGACTTTTTCGGCACTGATCCAGCGCTACCGTACATCCTTGGTCAAGGTTCTTTGAATTTTGAACCGAATTTGCAAAATCGGTTGTGTCTGATTCAAATGTTTACTAACATTTTGACAACAATTTTTAAATGTCTGACTAATTCACGAATTAATGGTAGACACTGTTGGAAACCTCACCCGTCGGGTGAAGTTGAACGTCGAGTTTCGCGGAAGCCGCGGAGAGATTGGAGCGCGCAAGATGAGAATTAAACGTGCAAGTGGATTCGTGACCCTCGCGGTCGCGGCATCCTTGGTGCTAGTCGGTTGTGGCGGTGACTCAAGTTCCACTGAATCACCTGAAGCAGGCGCAGCAACTGATGCAACGGCAACGGCCGAGGCATCAGAAGACGGTGGACAATCAACGACCGTAACCATGGCATGGGGCAACGTTGCCAGCCAGCTGGACCCCAGTGTCTTCACGGGCTTGGCCGATGTTTACAACATGGCCCAGTACTGCACGACTCTGATCAAATATGACCCATCGGTCGCCGCCGACACAAAGACCTTCCTACCTGAAGATGTTATCGGAGACTTGGCAGCAAGTTGGGAAGCTGACGCAACAGGGACCTCCTACACGATCACCCTCCGTGAAGGCGTGAATAGCTCATGGGGTAACCCACTCACATCAACGGATGTCGAATGGTCATTCGACCGCATGCTCGCTGGTAGTCCAATCGTTGGTGGGATCCTTTTGCCTATTGCAAATGTTGACAAAGAGAATCCCATTGAAGTCATAGACGATTTGACCTTCAAGATGAACTTGGTGAAGCCAAGCGCGGTTGGGATTGCGGTTCTTACCCACCCAACAATGTGCATCCTTGACTCGGTCAAGGTTGAGGAAATGGCAACCGCAGAAGATCCGTGGGGCGCTGAATGGCTTGGAACAAATACTGCAAGCTACGGACCCTACGTTGTCGACAGCATTGATCCAGGTAAAGAGATTCGCTATTCTGCGATGCCAGGTTACTTCGGCACTCCACCCTACTTTCAGAATGCCATCGTGCGCGCTGTTCCTGAAGGTGCGAACCGGACGCAGCTGCTGTTGGCAAATGAGGTCGACCTAATTACCGACACTCCATTTGACAAGTTAGCGCAGATCGCTGAGAGCGATAATGCCCAGGTGCTTTTGACTTCCGATGTAAATCGCCACACCCTGTCTTTGAATACCAAGGATCCCCAGCTTGCGGATCCACGGGTTCGTAAGGCAATCAGTTTGGCGATCAATCGTGACGCGTTCCTCGGTACCATTTACGCCGGGTACGCGGATCCGGCACTCGATGGACTGCCTTCCGCTATGAACGCACCAGCGAGCGATCGTCCTAACACATACGATGTCGAGCAGGCGAAGGCACTGCTGGCCGAGGCAGGCGCTGAGGGCATGACCCTGCAGATCACGACCAACAACGGTCGTCCAGGTGCATTTGCTGAGGATCTTGGGCGTCTACTGGTTGCAGATTTGATTGCCGTCGGAATTAATGCGACTCTCAATCCGATCGCATCCGAAGCCGACTTTGAGAAAGCGGTTGGCGAAAAGTCATTGCAATCATGGTTGTACACAGAGCGTCCTGCAGTTGCAGACGCTGGCTACATCTTCAACCTGTATTTGGGTAGCACTTCGTTCCTGAATAACACCGGATTCGCAAACGAAGAGTTTGACGGTTACGTTCAAACTATCGTGAGCACCGATCCCGGCCCCGAGCGTGACGCAGCAATAGCTGCAGCGCAAAATATGGTTCAGGATCTAGTTCCATCGGTATACCTTGCCGAAGCTTCCGACATTGCAGCCGCAGTGAATGACATCAAGGGATACAACTTGTATCCCCATGGAGCCACACTAATTGGCGAATTGTCTCGAGGATAATCCTTGACGAACAACAAAGTATTGGTTCCACCTAGCCGCAAAGCTGGGTGGAACCAATACTTCCATTTTGGAACGCTAGTCGCGAAAAGACTTGCGTTTTTCATTGTCGCGATTTTCGGCGTCCTGTCGGTATCTTTCCTCTTAGTAGCGCTGGCTCCCGGAGATCCAGCCCGAGTTATTGCGGGAAGTCTTGCGACCGCCGAGCAAGTCGACGCTATTCGCGCTGATCTGGGTCTGGATCAGCCAATTCCGGTTCGGTATGTGTCATACCTATCAGGCGTGTTCACTGGGGATCTTGGCGAGTCGTATTACTCCAAACAACCAGTTATTACTGAAATTATGGATCGTTTACCGTCAACGTTGGAATTAGTCTTTTTGAGTGTGGCAGTTGCCATCGTCATTGGAGTGACTTTGGGAACCATCGGCGGCTACTTCCGCGGTCGTTGGCCAGAGTCTGCGTCGAGAGGTTTTGCGAGTGTGCTGCAGGCGATACCTGATTTCTTCTTTGGCCTTCTACTGATCCTCATTTTCTTTTTTTATCTCGATATTGCCCCAGCACCCTCGGGACAGCTGGACATTTTGATTACTCCTCCCGATCAAGTAACCGGGTTCGTGCCCATCGATGCCTTGATTGCCGGGGACACTGAAGCATTTACTAATGCTCTGTCACATTTAGTACTTCCAGTGCTCACATTAGGTCTCGTTTACGCCGGGTACTTCGCCAAAATCACGCGTTCGTCACTAGCTGAGGCGATGCAGTCCCAGCAAGTTCAGTTTGCCAGAGCGAGTGGATTATCGGAATGGAAAACGTTGAGTTATGCACTTGTCCAAACTCGATCAAGCATTTTGACATACGCAGGAATTATTTTTGCATCACTTTTTGGCGGTGCGGCAATCGTGGAGACGATTTTTAGTTGGAACGGCTTGGGCCAATGGGCCCTGGATGCCATTCTTCGGCTGGACATTCCCGTCATTCAAGGCTTTGTTCTCGTTGCAGGAGTCATAACCCTTCTGGTTTACACTTTTCTGGACATTCTTGTTGCGTACTTGGACCCTCGGATCAACTATGCCGAATAAAGCAACCCGCAAGAGCAGCCAACTCCGCGACTTTGTGCAGATGCATAAGGTTGCATCGGCTGGTGCCTTCTTCATCGTGGTTCTTATCTCGGTAAGTCTTTTCGCACCGCTTCCCTTCGATCCAGAAATGCCAAACCCTGGCGTCGGTATTTCCTCCCCAAGTGCGAGCCACTGGTTCGGTACCGACATTACTGGGGGTGACGTTTTCTCCCGGACTATCGCGGCGGCATGGATTGACTTATCGCTCGCATTGGCTGGAACATTGCTGTCTTTACTTATCGGGGTTCCGCTCGGATTGGCCACCAGTGTTAAGAGGCGCTGGAGTGATAATCTCGTGCGTGGTATGGACGCCTTTCAAGCCTTCCCACTGTTAATCCTGGCGTTGGTGCTTGTGAGTCTATCCGGAAATAAGTTGTACATGGTCGTCGTGGCAATCGCTCTGATTAATATTCCTCGCTACATGCGATTGATACGTAGCGAGGTCCTGTCCTTACGAGAATCTCGTTTCATGGAGGCCTCTCACGCTGTTGGGGTTCCATTGCCAAGGAACCTGAGAAAGCATGTCCTTCCTAATGTCATGGGTATTATTACGGCGCAGACAACGTTGACAATGGCGAATGCGATTGTGGTGATCGCCACGCTTTCTTTCCTCGGAATTGGTGTTGTTCCACCCACGCCCAGTTGGGGATCCATGATTCGATCCGGTTCCTCCAACATGATTAGTGGGGAGTGGTGGGTTGCTATTTTCCCAGGCCTTTTCATCCTGCTGTGTGTTTTGATCTTCAATCAGCTCTCTGACGCAATTTCAGACTTCAACACGAGAACAACCCGATGACGGAAACACTTTTGACAGTAGAAGAACTCGCAGTGGAGTTTGTCGGTCATAAAAGCACAGTGCACGCGGTCAATGGAGTTAATTTGAGCGTTAACGCTGGTGAAATAGTTGGAATAGTTGGTGAATCAGGCTGTGGTAAGTCAACGGCGGTTAAAGGAATTTTAGGACTTTTGCAACCTCCGGGGAAAGTAACGGGTGGCCTTGCGGAGTTTGCTGGGCATGGTGACCTATTGGCCATGAAACATAAAAATTTGCGGAAAATTCGTGGTGCAAACATCGGGTACGTTGCACAAAATCCTTTTGGCTCCATGAACCCTATATTTTCTATTGAGCAGCAGTTCCGAAATATTCTTCGTGCGCACGATGAACTATCCTCAAAAAAGCTGGCTCGGGAGAGATCTCTGGAGATGCTGACAAATGTTGGAATTGCCGGGCCAGCCCGGGTACTTGATGGTTACGCGCATCAGCTCAGCGGCGGTATGGCGCAACGGGTGGTAATTGCCATGGCCATGCTGCTGGAACCTGACTTGATAATAGCTGATGAACCAACTACCGGCCTTGATGTCACCGTTCAACGGCAGATTCTGGATTTGCTGCGTGACAAAGTTGTGGATTCCCGAAAAGGAATTTTACTCGTCACGCATGACCTTGGCGTAATTGCTCAGTACTGTGACCGAGTAGTCGTCATGTACGCTGGCAAAGTTGTTGAGTCCGGTTCGGTGGACACAGTTTTCAGCGATCCGGCTCACCCCTACACGGCCGCACTCTTAGGTGCAATTCCTCGCCCAGGACATGAACTCACTCGACTGCGTGGATCTGTTCCCGATTTGCGGGTGGTTCCGGTCGAGTGCGCATTTAGGCAACGTTGCGCGCACGCATTTGATGCCTGTTCGGTCAGTCCACACTTACGCGAAACTCAGCCAAGGCACCTGATGGCATGTCACTTACCAGAGGGAGTTGGTCATGGCGCTTCTTGAGATTGAAGGAGTCACGAAACACTTTCATGCACGCGGTGGAAAAGGAGTGGTGCGTGCTGTCAACCAAGTTTCCTTTTCTATCGATGAAGGCGAAACAGTTGCCCTTATCGGTGAGTCCGGATCAGGGAAGTCAACCCTGGGTCGTCTGGTGCTGCGACTCCTGGATCCGGATCAAGGATCGGTCTGGTTTGAGGGAACCGATCTGACTAAGTTGAACGTGAAAGAAATGCGTGAAGTGCGCGCCCGATTGCAGGTTGTCTTTCAAGAGCCCTATGAATCACTGAATCCGCGCATGTCAATCGGGGACATAATTGGTGAGCCTCTCATAGTGCACAACCGAACCATGAAATCTACTGAACGCGAACAGCGAGTTCGAGAAACCCTGGAACGGGTAGGGCTGCCACAAGAGGCAGCTCTCCGGTTGCCGGGACAACTTTCCGGTGGACAGCAGCAGCGGGTCGGAATTGCTCGCGCGATTATTACCAATCCAAAACTCATTGTTCTCGATGAACCAACATCCTCGCTAGATCTCTCCGTTCGCGCCCAAATTCTTATGCTGCTGGCAGATCTGCAACGTGAATTGGGACTGGCCTACCTCTTTATCTCGCACGATATTTCAACCGTTGAGTACGTGAGCCAACGGATTGCCGTCATGTACCTCGGTGAAATTTTGGAAACCGGTCCGGTCTCAGAAGTGATCCGAGACCCAAGACACCCCTACACCCGGGCGCTGCTGTCGTCTCGATTGTCAACGGATCCCAAGGAGTCTTTACCTCGGCTTAGGTTGCTTGGCGACATTGGCAGCCCCACAGATGCCCGTGGAATCGGGTGCGTGTTAGCGCCTCGGTGTCCCATGGTGATTGACGAGTGTCGCAGCCAGACCATTGATTTGCAGCCCTTTGGGCCTGATCACAAAGTTGCCTGTATTCGCGCCGCTGAAACATCTGATGTTCTTTTATCCGGAACAAGTACGGGTGCCATTACTAACTAGCTGGGAGTAAAAATGTCGAATCTCACGATTACCACCGATACACCTTGGGTCAACGGACTCGATGTCCTATCAACCATGGCGCCGGCATTTCGAGACAATCTTGGGCCGGCCGAAGGCGTTGAAGGTCTCATGAGCAAATACAACATTCGACAGTTGTATTTAGATCCGGTGACCACCCGGAGGATCGATCACGTTCGGACGGATCCTGGCTACATCGATCTGACCTGTGCCTACCACGACAGTGTTGAGGAGAGCTTGTTCATTGGCGGAACCGTGACATTAGACGGCGAAGCCGAGATGAAAGACGGCGATTACTTCTGGCGACCACCGGGCTTTGTGCACTGCGCTTGGACCGATGGTGGGTTTGAGGCGATTTTGATGATGGAAGGTATCTCACCAACTGACGGCAGTGGTCCCGCGAGCCGGGTCGTTCACCCACATGACATTGCTGGAACAAATCCACTCGTTGAGATCGAGGAGGAAGCAGTAGGTCCACGTGGTTGGGTGCGTCATCAACCCACCCAACTGCTTCCATGGGGTCCTTTGCCGGAGGATGCCTGGCCCAATGACGGAAAACTTACCGCTCGAAATCTGAGCATCAATGTTAACACTGGCGCAGCCAGCCGACTGGTGCGATCAAAATCTGATGTTGATCTTCCGGCAAGTGTGTCCGCTCGCGAGCGGTTCATCATTGTTTTGAGAGGTTCGGTGGACATTGATGGTGAGGACACGGTTCCAGCCGTGGGGCTGATCCACGTGCCGGCCGGACAAGAACTCAATGCGGTGCATCTTGCTCCCGGAACCCAGGTCATGCTCAAAACTGGACCCACACTGTGACGGCTGAAGTCACCACCTGGCGCGCGTATCACTCTGGAACCTGGGGGCAGGTGCACCTGCGCGGCTCCAAGCCGGTGGGTGAATCGGCCGGCGATACAACACTCGTATTGCTGCACGAATCTCCACTTTCCTCCCGGGTGTGGGAAAAAATGCTCCCGTTCTCCGGGGCCTACCGTCAGGTTCTCGCTCCCGACACTCCGGGCTACGGTGTTTCTGATCCCCCAGAAGGTCCAGGACATGAAATTCCGGACTACGCCGAATCAATCCTGGCGGCAATGGAGTCAGCCGGGGTCGGCGACATGGTCGTGGTCGGGGTGCACACCGGGGCCTCAATAGCGATCGAGATGGCTCAGCAGTCTGAACAGGTTCGCGGGGTTGTGCTCAGTGGCGTTGCCCTGCTCACACCCGAGCAACGGGCCGAGTATCTCGCGAATTGGACGCCACCCATCGAGTTGACCTCCGAGGGTGACCAATTCGATTGGGCGCTTGCGAGGTACCACCGGATTTGGGGTGCGGACACGCCACCTTGGATGCTCAATACGGCGATAGGTGACCTCCTATCCGTTTGGGATCGTTATTTCTGGGGCTACCAGGCGGCATTTAGGTACGACCCCGAACCTGCGTTGAGATTGCTCAAACAACCCACCCTTCTCCTTGACGCGGAAGGTGATCTGCTGGCGGAGTACGACCCACTGGTTGAAGCCATGGTGACAGATTGCCGGACTGAAATTATTCCGGGGTTGAGAGGTCAACTACACATGCGCGCTCCCGAGGAGACGGCACGACACCTTGAAGAATTTACCCGTGCAATCGAAAAATAATGTGAGATCGCAATTGAATTTCCCGCTACGGGTTTCCGAGCATTTTTATTTCGGCACGCAGGTGCTCACCGAGAACCGACTGCACCGACCAGGTCATGGGCCAAATCAACTTGGTACCGCTGGGGGTTGGGATCGAGTTCTCGATCGTGATTTGAACAAAGATGGACAGGGGCGGAACCGCCAGGGTGAGAAAAGTGATTCCTGTTATTTCTACAAGTGCGATCAAGCCGGCGGGCAAGTCGGGGGTTTGTTCCACGAGCCCACCGGCAAACAACAGCAAAGCCTCACCGGGGAAAGGTGGTTCGGGGTTTTGATCCGAGACGGTAAAGAGCTCGTGCACGTAGCCACCGGCCGAAACGAGTTGATCACGATCGGTAGCGGTCAAAGCGCGTTCGGGGGACCTCAGTTCCATAGCCATGATCACCAGCCTATGCGTCTTGCCGGACGTGAAAGAAAGGTGCGCACGTGAACGAGCATGCTTTCGAAGACCTAGAAGTTACTCGGCGAGACAACGTTGTTTACGCAACCATGAATCAAAATCACCGACTGAACAGTATTACCGAGTCACTACTCACAGACTTTGATGCATTACTCACCACCGTTGAAACTGATCCCTCGATCAAAGCGTTGGTGATCCGCGGGTCAGGCCGGGCTTTCAGTGTCGGGCTGGATCAACACCTCTTGGATAAAGCCTTCGATGACGCAACATATTTTTCATCTGTTCTGGAGAGACTTGCCGGCATCTTGCTTCGAATAGAGGAACTTGATGCCCCGGTTGTTGCAGCGGTTAATGGCCTTGCACGAGCGGGCGGATTCGAGTTGATCCTGTGTTGTGACATCGTCATCGTTGCCGCGAGCGCGAAGGTGGGCGACGCTCACACTGCATTCGGAGTGGTGCCTGGCGGTGGGTCGTCTTTCCGGCTGCCCCGGATCGTCGGGGCCATGCGGGCCAAAGAGATTTTTTTCTCCGGCCGGTGGATGGACGCCGAGGAACTGGTCGAACTGGGTCTGGCAATTTCGGTCGTACCCGACGACTCCCTCGACTCAGCGGTTGAGGATTGTCTGGGGTGGTTGACGGATAAATCTCGAGACTGTTTAGGAACAGTGAAGAAACAAATGCGGCTCACGGCTGTGGCGCCCGCTGCGCAAGCAATTGAGATTGAACGCGAGGTTTTTCTGGAATACGTCACACCATGCGATTCCGATGCCCAAGAAGGTTTTCGTGCCTACCGCGAAGGGCGTTCGCCCAGCTGGGCATCCCGGGCCCAAGCAATGGAGGAAAGCTGATGACGACGTTTAGCGAACGCAGCCTGCCAATTGAAAAAGTACCGCCGGTACTGACCCAACATGTGAATAATTTGAAAGCCGCCGGAGTTGACACTGCTTTTCACCGGTACATGTCGCATTCCACCCAGGCGTGTGATTTTTACTGGGGCCGTTTCTATGCTGATTTTTTTAATAACACTGCGGCCCCGCGCCGAGACATTGAAGTGATCAGACTGCGGCTGGCTGCCCAGAGTGGTTGTTCGTTCTGTCGCGCGCATGATGTTGCGTCCGCACTGGCGTGTGGTGTTACGCAGGAAACCATCGATTCGCTTTTTGAATCCTCTCGCGAGCCATTCGAGATCATTAACTTGAGTAATCATGATCAAGTATTAGCGGCACTCGCTGATTCCATTTCTCCCTTTACCCCCATTTTTCCCATGGACACGGCGTTAACTGAACTACTCACTGGCATGTATACAGATCAGGAACTGGCCGAAATTCTCATGGTCACAGGAGTGCTTGCCGGAATCGGCGCCATGTTGGTTGCTGCTGGTTTTGTACCATTTGAATGCGAAATTTAATGGAGTTTCGATCAAGAGTTTCCAGGTTGACGTGGAGTGCGGAGAACGCCTTCCTGCACAATCGTTGCCAATCGTCGGCCGTCCCGGGTGTACATGGAACCCGTTGCCAGTGCTCGCCCGTTGCCCGTCCACGGACACTGTTGGTCATACAAAAACCAGGAGTCGGCTCGAGTGTGGTCATGAAACCACATTCCGTGATCGAGCGTCGCGGCCTGGACCCGGGCCGGATCCCAACCCAGACCGTGTCGCAAAACTGCCGAGTCCAGAATCGTCATATCCGAGGCGTACATGGTCGCGGCCGCGTGAATCAGCGGATCATCCGACTCGATTGGATCCGCTCGCATCCAGACCCGCGAGTGATCCGGGAATTCGCCTTTAGCAGCAGCCTCCCAGGGAGGGTCACCTATATAGCGAACGTCTACCGGTCGGGGTCGCAGAAACCACGGACTCAATTGATCAGCGTAGGGCTGCATCCGCTGGGGGAACGGTGGCAAATCTTCCGGGTCGGGTACTCCAGTAACGGGCAAAGTAATGTCGTGTTCCAATCCAACTTCGCTACGGTGAAAAGAAGCAGACATGGTCATGACCGTGTGACCATCTTGCTCGGCGGTGACCTCACGGTTGAAATAACTCGAGCCGTCACGCAGGCGCGTGACGCGATAATTAATAGGTTCAATCGCGTTGGGTGCGCGCAAGAATCGGGTGTGGGTCGAGTGCGGAAGGATTCCACTCGGAACGGAATTTCCAGCGGCAACAAGTGCCTGACCAAGAAGTTGTCCTCCGAAAACCCGCTGAGCATCAGGGTGGGGTTGGAGCCCTTGGAAGAGGTCCTTGTCAACAGGGATAACTTGCAAGAGAATGCGGAGCGAAATAGTTTCGGTGGGGTGCATCAATGTGCTCGCTTTATCGTTGAATTGAATGTGACTGCAATTAAGCCTAGTCGGCGTATAGTGAAGGTGGAGAAAGAATCATGTCGTTGAATTTCGGTGGAGCCCAAATGAACATGGCGAACGGTGTTCGAGAATTTGCCATTTCGGCACCAACTCAAGTCGCGATCATCGACGGGTCTCGAACGCTCACCTACGGTGAACTCGGAGAACGTTCACGCCGGGTTGCGCAAGGGCTTTTAGCTGCGGGACTTAAGCCAGGTTCTCGTATTGCCGTGCTGATGGGAAATCGAATGGAGTACTTCGAGATTGCCACCGGAATTGCCATGAGCGGCATGACCATGGTCCCGATCAATACGCGGAGTCTTGACACCGAAATTGATTACATCCTGGAGCGCAGTGACTGTGCAGCATTTATTTTGGATGAAAAATACCTCGGGGTAACTGCAAGGAGCCGGCCAACAATTGATGTCGTGTGGACCCTGGGTGGCGATTCTGCCGGACGGGAATACGAATCTGTTCTTGCCGAGTCTGATGCTGTTGATCCCATGATTGAGATCGATGAAAACGACACGTTCATGATCATGTTTACTTCCGGGACAACGGGAAAGCCCAAGGGAGTAATGCTGAGTCACCGCGGCCGCGCACTAACGTGCTATCTCACCTCACTTGATTATGGAATCGGACCAGGCCGTCGGACTATTGCCGTTGCTCCGATGTATCACGGAGCTGGTTTCTCCTTTGCCTACGCAGCGGTGTTTTCCGGGGCCACTATCTCGGTGCTTCGCGCATGGGATCCGGCGGAATTTCTCGCCATGGCGCAGCGGGACCGCACCCAGACCGTCTTCATGGTTCCGACCCACGCCCAGACTTTGCGAGCTCTCGAAAAAGGACCTCAGGAATACGATCTTTCGCATTTGGAAACCATTTACTTCAACGCGGCGGCCCTACCAAAAGTTCTCAAGGCGTGGGTTTTTGAAGCCTTTCCTCAGGTAGGAGTTTTTGAAATTTACGGCTCGACTGAGGCCTCCGTTGTCACCGTGCTCCGGCCACCTGACGCGTTACGCAAGATCGGTTCCGTGGGCCACGCGTGGTTCATGACCGAGATCCGAGTTGTGAATGAGGAAGGCAATCCGGTGAAACCCGGTGAACCGGGTGAGCTGTTCTCGCGGTCCCCGTTCCTGATGACCGGCTACCTTGATGACTCGGAATCAACCGAGGCCTGCACCACGCCTGACGGCTTTGTCACGGCCGGCGATGTTGTTATCCTTGATGACGAGGGTTACATCTACATAGTTGATCGGAAAAAAGACATGATCGTAACCGGCGGAGTCAATGTGTATCCGCGTGAAATCGAGGAAATTATTGCCACCTACCCCGGGCTCCAGGAGGTCGCGGTTGTCGGCCTTCCGGATGAAAAATGGGGTGAAAGCATTGTGGCAGTTGTTGTTCCGCGATCGGGGATCGAATTAGACCTCACCGAACTCCAGGCATTTGTTGAGCCAAAACTCGCGGGATACAAGCAGCCACGGCGCTGGGAAATTATGGAGTCACTCCCGCGTAATGCCGGTGGCAAGGTCGTTAAGCGTCAGGTCGTTTCTCAAGTGACATCGGGGGACTGAAATCCATCAGGCCTAGGGAAATTGTTCGTTGCATTTCGGTCGCGTAATCACGTGCGAGCACCTTACGTGAATCGAGCCACCCGAATTTGGTCGACTGAATGAGCGCTGGATTACTTTCAGCTATTGATTGGGCCACTCGCTTGGCCTCTGAATCCACCTCAGCGTGCGAGATAACGATCGCTCCACCATGGATAAAAGCCCGGGGATTAATTGGTTCGCCGGTCAGTACTGCGAGTGCCGCACCACCTGCACCGACCCACTGCGCCAGGTGAGCGTGGCCGGCAATCACTCCAAATTTGCGCTCGGGGAGGGTGAGCGTTGCCTCCGAGTCCAACACAAGGACATCCGCGCAGGCAGCAAGGATGAGCCCGGCGCCAATCGCCGCAGATTTCAGCGCCACCACCAGCGGGACCGGACAGAGGGTGGCTGCCACCAGTGCATTGGCTGCGACTGCGAGATGGGAATCGGCATTCGTGTCCGGATCGGGTGCATCGCGCCTGTCTTGACCGGCCGAAAAACAGCGATTGTCACCCCGCAGCAAGACCGCGGACAGATTTGTTTGACCAGCTAACTGCGAAAATACGGCAAGTAGTTCTTGATAGGCGATCGAATCGAGGGAGTTGACCGGGTAGTGATCCAGGGTGATCACTAATAATCGAGCACCAACCTCGGTGCGCAAGCGAGACCCACTGTGACCCGAGAGCCACGGTGTGGAGTCTTGGTTAGCCAAATTGTCATTTGCCATGCGATCAGTATGACTTGGGAAGGCCTAGGCTCTTACGAGCGATGTGGTTCAGGCTCATTTCGGTGGAGACCGGCGCGATCCGGAATAGGCGCACCATGCCGAGCAGGGTTGCCAAGCCGTACTCGGTTGCCATCCCGTTTCCACCGTGGGCCTGGATGGCGGCATCGAGTGCGGCGCTTGCCGCGTCGGAGGCGCAGACTTTAGCAATATTTGAGGCCTCCCCGGCATCGAGATTGGCGTCAAACAGGGCTGCCGCACGCGCCGTGAGGAGTCGGGAAGCCTCCAAAAGGACGTGAGCCCGGGCCAGTGGGTGGGCGATAGCTTGGTGGGCTCCGATTGGAACGTCCCAGACAACTCGTTCGGTTGCGTAACGAGCACCTTTTCCCAGCGCGTAACGGGCAATGCCATTGAGAAGTGCCGCGCTGGCGATTCTCTCGGGGTTCAGTCCGGTAAATAAAGCGGTTAAACCATTACCCGGTTCCCCTACCACTGAATCGGCCGGCAGCCTTACGTCATCGAGGAACAGGGTGAATTGCCGTTCCGGTGAAGTGATTTCAACATCTATTTCTTGGACGGTTAGTCCTGATACATCGACATCCATTAGGAATAGTCCCAGGCCATCTACGCCGGTAACGGAGTCCTCGGCTCGGACTCTGGCCACAATCAGAATTGCTTTGGCGTTATCCACATGGGAGATGTACGTTTTAGAGCCACTGAGTGACCAGCCGTCGGCGGTTTTTGTGGCAGTGGTTCTTAACCGGTGGCTATTTGAACCTGCGTCGGGCTCGGTAATAGCGAAGGCAAGAACATCTGCGCCGGACACCAGGCCGGGTAACCATTTTTCACGCTGGGCCGCCGAACCGTGGGCGGCCAGGGTGGTGGCGCAAACCGCTGGGGAGAGTGCCAACAGCATGAGGGGGGAGCCAGAGGCGGCCACTTCTTCGGCCACGATCACCAATTCAGCGGTTCCGGCGCCTCCGCCACCATATTCTTCGGGGATCGAGACTCCCAGCAGTCCGGACTCTCCGAGGGCAGACCAGAGTTCCCGCGGGTGTCCGTGCGCTCGAGAGACTTCTAGGAAGTAGGCGTGACCAAATGATGCACAGACATCGCGCACCGTTTGACGCAGGAGTTTGGTGGTTTCAGACTCCACCAATGGGATACCTTCAACTGACATCAAATCCTCCGCCGTTAAGTGCGCCGCTTAAATGTACCGATCGGTCACATGTCTGATGTTTCTAAATTATGAGACGATTGTTACCAAATTTCCTTGACGAACAAAACATCAGACGTTTAGATGTATGCTAGCGAGAAGACAGAGGTTAATCAAGAAGTGTAACCAAGATTGGAGGTACGGATGAAGCCGCTTGCCGATGTTAGAATTATCGCTATTGAGCAATATGGCGCGGGTCCGTTTGGCTCACTTCATCTGGCAGATTTGGGCGCCGAGGTAATCAAGATTGAGGATCCCTCCTCCGGCGGAGATGTCAGCCGCTACGTCCCACCGCAGGCTGAAGGTGAAGATTCCATATTTTTTGAAACTTTTAATCGGAATAAGCGCTCAATTACCTTAAACATGTACACCCCCGAGGGCCGAGCCGTTTTTGAGGATCTGGTGAAAGAAAGTGACGCGGTTTACTCGAATTTGCGTGGCGATGTCCCGGCAAAAATGCGGATCCGCTACAAAGATCTGAAGCATCTGAATCCGGCAATCGTTTGCGTGAGCCTCAGCGGTTTCGGTATGACCGGGCCGCGCGCAACCGAACCGGGATATGACTATGTCCTCCAGGGGTTAGCTGGCTGGATGAGTATCACCGGTGACCCAGCAGGTCCACCAACAAAGTCCGGTTTGTCCATGGTGGATTACTCAGGTGGCTTCGTAGCCGCCATCAGTTTGCTAGCTGGCTTGCACGCCTCTCGCAGGGACGGCGTGGGTGGCGACTCGGACGTCTCGCTCTTTGATACTGCGTTAACCCTGTTGACCTACCTGGCAGCGTGGAACCTAAACGGCGATTTCGTTCCGAAACGAATTGCCAACTCAGCGCACCCATCACTCGTTCCCTTCCAGAATTTCCAGGTAGCTGACGGTTGGATTGTCGTTGCGTGTGCAAAAGAAAAATTTTGGAAAAGACTTGCGGTAGGTATAGATCGACCAGAGTTAGCTGAAGATGACCGTTTTAAGACTTTCGCGGATCGTCGCGAAAACTCCGAGGAACTACTAAAGATTTTGGAAGAAGTGTTGCTCGCCCACACCAGCGAGCACTGGATCTCGACCCTTTCTGAGGCCGGCGTTCCCGTTGGGCCAGTGCTTGACGTGGAACAGGCGCTCAAGGACCCGCACACCATTGCGCGTGGACTAATCGTTGAGACCGATCATCCAAGATTTGGTCGCGTTCGGCAGCTAGCCTCTCCGGTAAATTTCGGTGATATCCCGCCAGAGTACCGCCGCGCACCAATTCTCAATGAAGATTTTGATTACATCTTGAGTGAAATTCTCAAGTATTCCCCGGAGCAGATTTCTGAACTCAGCCGGCTCCCGGCGTTGGGCGCCGATCAAGACGCAGAGCAGGTGCACGTGCACCCCGATGCCGAGAGTGCGCTGTGAGTTCATCTACTTTCGAAAATACTATGGACTCGGTGAGCGAGGTTCTTTCCCAGTGGGCAATGAACCTCATCTGTTCTGAAATTCCGGCCGCTGTGCAACATGCTGCCTCGCGGCACTTACTCGATGGAGTGGGATTGGCGATTGCGGCCCACCGATTCAAAGCCGCGACCGCCGCCTGCACCGTTGCCCGAACCCTTACATCAAATCTAGGTGTGCGCATGATTGGCGGTGCAGAACAACTTGCCGTTTCAGGTGCAGCGCTCGCCAACGGTGTGCTAATACATGCATTAGATTTTGACGATACCCATTCCCGAGGTTTGGTGCACGCAACGGCGGTCACCCTCCCGGCGGCATTCGCTGTTGGGCAGAGCAGGCAATCATCTGGATCGGAAGTCCTCGCGGCTTCAATCGTGGGTTACGAAACTGTCTGCCGGGTGGCCGCGGCATCACCGCATGGTTTCCACGCACGAGGGCTCCATGGAACTTCCGTCAGCGGGACGCTAGCTGCGGCCTTAGTCACCAGTCGGTTGCAGAATGCCAGTGCAAAAATCGCATCCAACGCACTTGGGATTGCCGGTTCAGTGAGCGGCGGCCTTTTAGAATTTCTTGATACCGGTTCTGACACCAAGACTTTGCATCCGGGACTCGCTTCCATGAACGGAGTGATTGCCGCCCAACTAGCCGCGGCGGGGGGGCAGGGACCCAATACCGTCTTAGAAGGAAAACGTGGGCTTTATGCAGCCTTGTCGGCTAGGTCAGCTGATCCAGGTTTCGTGATAGCGGGCCTCGGTGAAAGTTGGGAAACTTCACAGATCTCCATTAAGCCGATTCCTGCCTGCCAGCTCCTGCACGTGACCCTTGATGCCGCCAAGGGATCATCAATCCCAGTGGGCGAGATTGTGCGCATCGAAGCGGTGGTTCACCCCGATAGTGCTGCAGTAGTGTGCGAACCTCGCGATAGAAAAAATTCTCCGCGCACTCCATACGACGCTAAGTTCTCCCTACCGTGGAGTTTGGCCGCCCAACTTATCGACGGTGAAATTACCATAGATACTTATCCAGCGAAATTTGTCGAGCGACCCGACGTAATCCGACTAGCAGAACTTGTAGAGATCACATTGGGTCCAGCTGAAGGTATCGCGGCTGAGGCCGCTGGGTTGGTCCGGATCCACTCTCGTAACGGCTCGGTGTGGGAAGGTGCGGTCTCCGGCAGTCTGGGCACATTGGCGCACCCGGTGAGCGATGATTTCCTCATAGCAAAATTCCGCGCAAACTGTGGCGGTAGCCCTCTCGTTGAAGAATTAATCGACCTTACTCTGAACCTGGCTCTTCAACCCAATTTGGATCGTGTACATGACCTTGCTTCATCCATTGTTATCAAGGAGGCTCAACCCGCATGACTATTCATGACATTCGCCCCGAAATTTTTCCTTGGTTCCGTTATGACGGCTACTCGTTTTCGCTCGGGCTCACCGATGACACCACCGCCTGGCTGTCCGGGCACTCTGCGTCCGAGTTTGATGTGGAAACAAAGCACATCGTTGTTCGCGGTGGCATGACTGAACAAGCACAGACCGCTTACGCAAAAGTTGAAGCAGTTCTCAAAGCAGCCGGATTTGATTTCGGTGATGTCGTTCGAGTTGTCGAAAATGTCACGGCCCATGGTGCGGATCAATATGCCGATGCCGTCGCGGTGCGGGAACGGATTTTTGGCGAGAACCGACCGACCATCGTTACAGTAATGGTTGAGAGATTGCTGCGGCCAGCTGCATTTATTGAGATTGAAGTGACAGCCACAAAAAGCAAGGTACAAAGATCCGGTGGTCAGGGCGATACAGATCTTCGCAGGTCGGTTATCACCGAGGTCGAAGACGGCACCGTCTACCTACCCACCATGCTCCCGATCGATGAAACCGGCAATGTTGTATTCGAAGGTGATTTCGCAGCCCAGTACCGCTATTGCTTGGAGCGAGCCGGTGAACTTTTAGCCAGCATCGGTCTTGATCTTTCCCATGTTGTCAAAACGCTTGATTACAGTACCCTAGAAACCCGGGAGGTGTACCGCAAGTGTGGTCGCGCGAGAAAAGAACTCTTGGGTCCGGTTTATCCCTGCGCCGCCGGTATTTTAATGGATCGCCTACATGCACCCGGTGTCATGATCGCTATTGATGTCATGGCCTCTCGCCACATTCCGGTCGCGGTGAATCCCGGCTGGAAGCGTTATGAAACTCTGACCTACAACCCCGGAATCAAAGCCGGCCGCATGCTGTTCATGTCTGGCTTTGCGGCGCTGGATATGGAAACCCAGGAAGCGATTTTCCCAGGCGATGTCCTCGCCCAAACGCAATACATATACGAGTCAATCAACAAGGTGTTGGAAGCAGCAGGTGGTGGTCCCGAAAATTTGATTAAGACAATCGAATATGTGTGCACTGATGGCCTGGCCGACTATCGCCGGGTTTCTGAGGTGCGCAAGCGACTCCTGCGCGAGCCTTGGCCAGCCTCCACCGGCGCGATCTGCTCAGGATTGTTAAGACCAGAGTTTCTTATTGAGGTTGACCCGATGGCGATTTTCCTGTGACAGAAAATATGTTGACATCAGACCTGCGCGCTCGCATTGGCGAGACCCGCGTGTACGTGGCGCCCGAGCCAATAGGTCGGGCGGCGTTCAGGTATTTTGCGCAGTCAATTGGTGACGACAACCCGTTGTACACCGACGAACAGTTTGCGCGCGAACACGGTTACGCTGGCGTAATTGCGCCGCCAACTCTGGTGTGTGAGACCAATCAATATGCGAATTTGCCGCGAGAGTCCACCGGTTACGCCGGTCACGTCTGGGACTTGGAAATTCCTAACACTCGAGTCCTGCGTGGCGGGAATGAGTATACGTTCCACCAAGCCGTTCAACCGGAAGATATTTTGACCGTGACGTGGAGTATCGCTGACATGGTTGAACGAACTTCAGCCAAAGGCAATTCCATGGTGATTGTTACTTCCCAGGCCCAATACGTAAATCAATCGGGCGAGTTGCTCGTTACCAACGTTGAGACCTTGATCTATCAATCTCGAGGGAGTGCATCATGACCACAATCGCAGTAGGAACTGCGCTACCGGCTATCGAACGTCGAATTGGAATCGCTGACATGGTGGCCTATGCCGGAGCTACCTGGGATTGGCACCGGATGCACTACGACATGGCCTACGTGGAAAGTGCTGGTTTCGAAGCCCCCATCGTTGATGGTCAAATGCTTGGTGCCCTCATGGCCGAGTGCGTGCAGGACTGGTTAGGACCAGATGCCCGACTCACGATATTGGGGTTCCGGTTCGTGACCCCGGTACTGGCAGAAAGCGTGGTGCGTTGCGAGGGGGTGGTGGAATCAGCGGATTCAGCCACCGTGACGTGCACTCTTACCGTTCACATTGTTGGCGCCGACGGCGAAAGTATTGGTACCGCAGCGACCGGTCAAGCTGAAGCGAGCCTGTCATGACAACTGCAACGGCAATTGTTGGCGCGGCCGAGTCTGATCTCGGGGTAACGAACTCGTCCATCTTGACACTTCAGGCCCAAGCGATTACTCGAGCGCTGGCTGATGCTGGCTTGAAACTCTCTGATGTTGATGGAATAGCAACAAGTGGTGTCTCACGGTTTTCGGCCACCCAGGTTGCGGACTACCTTGGTTTACAACCAGGTTGGTGCGACTCAACGTTCGCAGGTGGAAGCGCTTATGAAATGTATATCGCTCGCGCTAGCCAAGCGATTGCGGCTGGCCAGGCCGAGACAATTGTTGTTTCCTTTGCCTCTAACCAGCGCTCTGCACGATCGAGGTCTTTAGGTGGAGTAGTGGAGTCGCACACCCCCGAAGCTCAGTTCGAAACACCATACGGTCCGCTCTACCCGTTGTCGTACTATGCCATGGCTGCACATCGCTACCTACACGATTACGGTTTGACTCGCGCGGATCTAGCGCAGGTCGCGGTGCTCGCCCGCGAGTGGGCTTTGCTAAATCCGAAAGCTTTCCGATATGAATCCGGGCCGCTCACAGTGGAAGACGTTCTTTCCTCCACCATGATTTCTTCACCGCTGAGCGCGGCCGACTGCTGTCTGGTGACCGACGGTGGTGGTGCAGTGGTCGTGACTTCACTGGAACGCGCACGTGATCTGGCTAAACCTCCTATTCAAATTTTGGGTTACGGCGAGGCCACCACGAACACCTCCATGAGTCAAGTGCCACTACTTCCCACCGGTGCGGCCGCGAGCGGTAAGGCCGCTTTTTCTCGGGCCGGATTGACACCCGCTGACGTTGATCTTGTTGCCCTCTATGACTCCTTCACCATCACCGTGTTGCTGAGCCTTGAAGCACTGGGTTTCTGTGGACCGGGTGAAGCCGCAGCACTCGTTGCCTCAGATCGGGTGCGACCAGGTGGCGACTTGCCCCTCAACACCACCGGCGGCGGCCTGTCCTACTGCCACCCGGGCCAGTACGGCGTGCTGCTCTTAGTTGAGGCAGTGCGTCAGCTTCGCGGTGAAGCAGGCGCGCGACAGGTGGCAAACCCACAGGTGGCACTCGCCCATGGAACGGGCGGCATTTTGTCAACCCACGCAACTGTTCTCCTTGGAGTGGACCGATGACCGATCCAGTACTTCCGATCCCGGACGACATCACCACACCGTGGTGGGAGGCAACCCGCGAGAGCCGGTTGCTGCTGCAGAGTTGTCGGCAATGCAATCACGTGCAGCACTACCCGCGCGTGGTGTGCACCGCGTGCAGTGGCGGCGAACTTGAGTGGATTGAGTCCGCTGGAGTGGGAGTCGTAGACAGTTTCACGGTTGTTCACCGCGCTCCCAGCCCCGCTTTCCAGGCTCCATATGTAATAGCTCGCGTTCGACTCGCTGAAGGTCCGACACTTCTTACCCGCATCGTTGGGGCAACTGACCAAGAACTCAGTTGTGACATTCCGGTGTCACTCGCATGGGAGTCCCTCTCCGAGGAATTCCAACTTCCCGTTTTCCGCATCACAATAACCCAATAAATAAAGGAGATCAGTAATGGATTTCGAACTGAATGAGGAGCAGAAAGCTTTTCAGAAAGCGCTGCGATCTTTTGTCGACAAAGAAATCATGCCCGTAGCAATCGAGTGGGAGCGCACCGGCCGGTACCCGACCGAGATTGTGGATCACATGAAGGCCATGGGACTGTTTGGAATTACCATCCCCGAGGAGTACGGCGGCCTTGATCTTGACATGGTTTCGTTTTGTTTGGTCTACGAAGAAATTGCCCGCGGTTGGATGGGCGTTGCCGGCACCTTGGGTAGCCATGGTCTAGCTGCTTGGATGATTGCCCATCACGGCACCGAGGACCAAAAGAGTTCTATTCTGCCCAAACTCGCAACCGGTGAATGGCGCACGGGAATTGGCCTGACCGAACCAGGCGCAGGAACCGACCTACAGGGAATCTCTACCACTGCCCGCCTTGATGGTGATCATTACATTGTGAACGGCACCAAGACTTGGATCACTAACGCCAGACACGCAAATATGCTTCCGGTTCTGGTGAAAACCGACACCAAGGCTGAGCCGCGCCACAAAGGCATGAGTGTGCTTCTTATTGATTCCACCCTCGAGGGTTTTTCAGTCAGTAAAGACATTGGAAAACTTGGTTATAAGGGAACCGAGTCCTGTGAAGTGGTCTTGGACAATGTTCGGGTGCCCGTCTCAGCACTCCTTGGCGCTGTTGAAGGCCGCGGCATGCAGCAGGTGCTTTCCGGGCTGGAAATTGGACGCCTCAATATTGCAGCCCGAAGTGTGGGAATCGCTCAAGCAGCATGGGACGCCTCACTGGAATACTCGCGCCAGCGCGAAGCTTTTGGAAAACCAATTGCTGAATTCCAAGCAATCCAATTGAAGTTGGCGGAGATTGCAACCAACCTGCAAGCCTCACGTTTGCTCACCTACTGGGCAGCTGCCAAAGCGGATAACGGCGAGAGCGTAGACATGGAAGCCGGCATGGCTAAGTACTTTGCCTCTGAGGCAGCGATCCAAGCCTCCCTTGAAGCCATGCGCGTGCACGGTGGTTACGGGTATTCAACCGAGTACGTAGTTGAGCGGTTGTACCGCGACGCCGTTCTCATGAGTATTGGTGAAGGTACCAACGACATCATGAAGACCATCATTGCTAAATCACTTGTCGCTGGGAAGACCTCTGTCAAGTGATTGTGCGCAGTTGGCTATATGTCCCAGGTGACCGCCCGGAGCGATTTGAAAAAGCAATCGCGAAAGGTGCTGACGCTGTCGTCCTCGATCTCGAGGACGCGGTCGCAATTGACCGCAAAGTAGAAGCCCGATCCCTCGTAGCCGACTGGGTGCGCAATGGAAATCACGGCAGGGCACAGATTTGGGTGCGGGTTAATCAAGGTCTGCCCGGTGTAGAAGACACTAAAGCCGTAGCGAACCTTGGTTTGACCGGAATCTGCGTCCCAAAGGTTGACGATCCAACAGAACTTGTTGGTATTCATGAAGTTCTCGTTGAGGCCGAAAAGCGCGAAAGGCTGGAATCTGGCCACTGGCCACTGATTCCACTGATTGAATCTGCGGTGGGTTTGACCCACCTCGCCTCAATAGTTGCCGCGCGACGCGTCATGCAACTGCAGGTGGGCGAGGTGGATCTCGCCGCGGATCTGGGTCTCAACGGCGATATTGAGCGTCATCTCGCACCGATTCGCAGCAAGGTCTTGGTTGAAAGTGTGGCGGCCGGAATTTTAGCGCCGGTTGGACCGGTGTCCACCGAATTCCGGGATCTTGACGCGTTCCGGGAGTCAACTCGAACAGTTATTGGTCAAGGCTTTCTCGGTCGAGCCTGTATCCACCCGAATCAGGTAATGATCGTTAACGAAATGTGCACGCCGGGAATCCAGGAGATCCAGGAGGCTCAAGATCTCTTGGATCGCATGGACACAGCACTACAGCAAGGTCGCGGGATCGCTTTAGATTCCCAAGGACGCATGATCGATGAAGCCAGTGCACGTGCGGCCCGCCGGATCATTGCCTTGGCGAACGCAGCGAGTTTAACTGCTCTGTAATAAAAATAGGTGAAGGGAATACCGTGAATAACGCATCTGACGCAGAGTTTGACACTCTCAATGAGGTCCAACAACGAGTCCTCTGGCTTGCCGTTCGCATGATTGACCATGCAAACCGTGAGCGAGAGACCGGCGACGGTGTCAAAGTAGGTGGACACCAAGCTTCCAGTGCTTCTTTAGTTAGCGCGTTAACAGCCTTGTATTTCCACTACCTCGACTCCGAGGATCGAGTTGCGGTAAAACCACATGCTTCTCCGGCATTTCACGCGATTCAGTACCTGCTGGGAAACCTTGACCGTTCATATCTAACGACCTTGCGTGCTCGAGGTGGACTGCAGTCCTATCCATCGCGAACCAAGGACCCAGACGAAGTTGACTTTTCTACAGGATCCGTTGGTCTTGGTGCGGCCGCTCCACTTTTTGCCGCGGCAACGAGGCGCTATGTTGATGCCCACTTTGGTGATCGCCCACCCGCCCGTTACATCGCGCTACTCGGCGATGCCGAACTGGACGAGGGAAATATTTGGGAGGCCATAGCCGACCATGCGACTGAGGGCCTGGGTAACGTGATGTGGATTGTTGATTTTAATCGCCAGTCACTGGACCGAGTGATTCCAGGAATTCGCTTGACGCAGTGGCGAGGCCAATTTGAGGCAGCCGGTTGGCATGTAATTGAATTAAAGTACGGCCACCTTATGCAGCGCGCTTTCCAACTCCCTGGTGGTGATTGCTTCCGCGAGTGGATTGATGAAATCTCTAATGAGCAGTACCAATCTTTGTTCGGGCTTCCAACCGCAGAAGTGCGGGCCCGATTCCTTGAGGGCGCCCCTGATGAAGTTGAGACTTTCACTAGGGCGATGAGTGATTTGGAACTCGCGGAGATAGTGAAGGATCTTGGTGGTCACGACATCCACTCGCTGGTTCAGGCATACGTTGAATGTGAAAAACAGACCGATCGGCCGAGTGTTATTTTCGCCTACACGGTGAAAGGCTGGGGGCTCCCGATGGCGGGCAACCCACGCAATCACTCAGCGCTGCTGACCGCTGAACAAATTGGTTCGCTGCGCAGCGACATGGGGCTAACTGAGTCAAATGAGTGGGATCGATTTGATGCAGCAAGTCCCGCCGGGGTTTTGTGTAATTCACGACGCGAGGATTTGGTTCGATCCCCGCGTGACCCTCGTCTGAACATCACGGTTCCGCACGAAGTCGGAATACGGACGAACAAGCCCATGAGCTCACAAGAGGCCTTTGGCAGAATTGTCGTTGATCTTTCGCGGAATGAGGAAGTTCGCCCCTATCTGGTGACAACTGCACCTGACGTTGCCACGAGCACAAATCTTGGTGGGTTCATCAACCGAGTTGGCGTTTTTAGCGCGACCGAGCGACGAATGTGGTCGGAAGATCCAGTCATGAAATGGGCTGAAGGCCCGACTGGGCAACACATTGAATTGGGAATTTCTGAGATGAACCTCTTTTTGTTGTTGGGTCAACTTGGGTTGTCTTGGGATTTGGCTCGGCAGCCACTGCTGCCCATTGGCACGGTTTATGACCCATTCGTGCTCCGCGGACTCGATGCCTTTATCTATTCCGTTTACTCGGGCGCACGATTTGTGGTAGCCGGCACCCCAAGTGGCGTCACATTGGCACCTGAGGGCGGAGCGCATCAGTCCACTATTACTCCTAGTGTTGGTATGGAGTTACCCAATGTGACCTACCTCGAACCGACCTATGCAGGTGCACTCGATTGGTTGTTGTGCGATGCGCTTGGTCGTATTGCTGCCGGACCAAACCACAACCCCACAGCGACGCCCAGTGAGGACGGTTCTTACTATTTCAGGCTGACAACTCGTCCTCTTGATCAAGAACCATTTGCTGCGGCACGCGACCGACTCGGTGAGCCGGTACTTCGTCGGCAAGTACTTTCCGGTGGCTACCGACTTATTGATGCCTTCAGTTCCTACCCAGAGTTGAGCAAGCTTCAGTCAGGAGGCTTTCACGTACCGATCGTGCATCTCGTGAGTTGCGGCGCAGTGATGCCTGAGGTGATTGCTGCCTCTGCTGAACTTGCCAGTGAAGGTGTGGCGGCCCACGTTGTGGATATCACTAGCCCTGACCGCTGGTACATGGCGTGGCAGCGGACGATTCGCCAAGGTGTTCGCACCGCAACCACTCCAAGTATCCCCGGTGCACTGCGCGGCGTATTCCTTGAACGGGCGCCCATTGTGACAATTCAGGATGGTTCCAGCCACGCTCTTGCCTGGCTGGGTTCCGTATTTGGAGTTACCGGCGCTTCACTTGGCGTGGATGCGTTCGGACAGAGTGGAACCGTTGCAGATCTATATGAGATTAACGATCTGCAGCCGGGTGCCATTGTTAATGCGGCCTTAGGTGCATTAGAGACTCAGGGCTGAGCGCCCAGTGGGGCTTCGCCCGCTCACTCCGCCGTGGCCATTGATTGTGGGAACTTCCACTTTGCTTTTTGCGGTGATGATTGCGAGCTTCACCCCGACACCGCTTTATCCGTTGTATCAGGAGCAGTGGGGACTAACGGATGGGTACATTGGAATAGCTTTCACAGCATATCCAGTGAGTGTCGTTCTCACGTTGATTTTCCTAGGCGGACTGTCTGACCGTTTTGGGCGCAGAAACGTGCTCATTCTTGGGCTAGTTGTTTTAGCAGTTGCCCTGATCGTTCTTGCCTCGGCAACCTATTACCCGTTGTTAATCTTAGGAAGATTTGTCCAAGGTATTGGGGCAGCATTAGCCACCGGGGCTGGGGCCGCGACATTAATGGAATCCCATCCCGGGGGTATTTCGCGCGGTTCCTTTGTCAATACTCTCTCCGTTGCAGGCGGTTCAGCCGTTGGGCCATTACTCGCAGGTTTACTCGCGGGCGTCACGACAATTCCACTTGTAGCTCCCTATCTTGTGATTTTGGCACTCCTTTCAGTTCCGCTAATCATGCTTTTTAAATCTAGGGAAGTTGTGTCAAAATCTCCTGACGCTCGAGTGATTAGGCCGATTCGAATACCGAGACAGATCTGGGCAGCATTTTCAGTGGCCGGTGCAACTGTCCTTGGAACAAATATTTGCATGGCGATCTATGGTTCATTCGGCTCGATTATCGCCGCCACAGTCGGCTGGGACTCTGAATTGCTTCGTGGGCTGTTGGTTTCGCTGGTACTTGTCATGCTGGCGGCCGTTCAACCATTTGGTCGACACCTTACGGTCGAAATTGCTATCTATGCCGGCATTAGCGCTTGCGCGACAGGTTGGGCGCTCGTCACAATTGCCGCTGCCATGTCCTTTGTTCCTCTAATGGTGTTTGGGTCGATGGTTGTTGGAGGGGGAGCGGGTATGTCTCTCATGGGATCTGCTGCCTTGGTTGGAAAGATTTCCCCCATTGATCGCCGCGCCGAGGTGTATTCCGCCTACTTGATCGTCGCTTTCACGGCATTGGGTGTCACTGCACTGATAGCCGGACCTGTGATTGGCGTTGTGTCGATCATGGCGGTACTTATCAGTGCATGTGTTTTGTGCATATTACTCACCGGGTATATCGTTTTTGGTTCGCGCAGGTGGCTCGCTTCGATTTGATGACGACACTTAACGCTGGGATGTAATGGACATGGATAAAACAACTCTTGATTTTTCACTTACTTTGGTTTTGATGATCTCAATGACTCGCGGTGGTAACCGGCCGGTTGTAAGCGCAGTACCTGGTTAGCCGAGTGATTGATCTCGGCTTGGACCTATGCGGAGCCACGTAACTGAAATAGTGCTTTGCAAGTTGATAGAAAGGACCGAGTGCAACAGTATTGTTGGACTCCTGCTGTTGACTAATCAAACCTCCGTGCAGCCGTCTTTTATTTATCGAAACTCCGTCATCTCGGGCTGTCCAGTTCACGGTGTGTAATCTCTGCCTTACCAGCCTCGTTACTGGACTGCGAACTTCAAACGACGAAAGGCACCCCGTGACTCTGACCTTGACCCTGCCCGCAACGGTACGAACCCAGGCCTATATCGGC
>Ga0075119_1000182_pt1 | contig 37082 bp, 39 predicted proteins | sample AntAceMetag02UK9_FD_69791 | JGI IMG/M metagenome (GOLD analysis project Ga0075119, IMG submission 69791) | Saline lake microbial communities from Ace Lake, Antarctica - Antarctic Ace Lake Metagenome 02UK9 | ecosystem: Environmental > Aquatic > Non-marine Saline and Alkaline > Saline | place... | reverse complement strand
TTCCGCTGATTAGATTGAACAAGGTCGACTTACCCGCCCCATTAGGGCCAATTAACGCATGTCGCTCACCCGCGACAATCTCGAGATTGACCCCATTAATGATTTCAGTTTGGCCAAATCGTTTCCGAACATCTACCAACGCTAGCGCATGTTGATTCATTCTGTCACCTAGCTCCATCTCGCCAACTCTGGAGTTAAATCCGCCCAGACCTGTGCAACAGCTCTAATTGCACGTCTCAAAAAGAATGCCCCAACCAAGACCAGTAACCCCGCGAATACCCAAGTGACTGCGACATGCACCCCGACTACAAGCGTACCTCGATACAACAATTCAATCACCCCGATAATCCCCACTAACGTGACGAAACCAGCCCACAGGGCGAACATGTATGACGGAAGGAGCCGTTTCATCACGCCTGCACGCCATACAGGTGCATGAATCGTGATGATGCTCGATATTCCACCTGGGGAAAACAAAATAATGAGTAGAAAAAGGAGTCCAAAATACAATAACCACGCTTGGGTGAAATTAGATAGGAAAGACTGCAGAAACGTCACCAACACCGCGCCGATAATAGGCCCCCAGAATTGACCGATACCGCCAATGAACGCCATCAGCACAACATTTCCAGAAGCCATCAGCCCTAAGGACTCAGCCGTAATAATTTCATAGTTAATCGTTGTGAGTGCGCCGCCAATCCCCGCAAAAAAACCCGCAAGACTCATCATGATCCATCTGACGCGAGTGGGGTTATATCCTACAAACTGGGTACGCTCGGGATTATCCCGCACAGCATTCGCAATTCGACCCAAAGGTGTACGTGTGATCACAAACATCAACGCCATAGAAATAAAACACCACACTGCGATCAGGTAGTACACCTGAACTTGAGGTCCGTAGGAAATTCCCCAAACAGCTCCACCCGCAGTTCTATTCGTAACGATGCCGCCCTCTCCTCCGAAGAAAGTTGTGAACATCAACGCACTGGCGGCAACCATTTCAGCAATACCCAATGAAATCATCGCAAATGGTGTTCCTGGCCTTCGCGTCGTTACAAAACCCAGAATCAAACTAAAGACTAATCCTGCCAAACCACCCACCAACGGCATGAATGAAATGGGCAGACCAAAGACTCCCGACTCAACAAAATTGATGGCGTGGGCCGTCACGAAAGCACCGAGACCAAAATAGACCGCATGGCCAAACGACAGCAACCCTGTTTGCCCAAGCAACATGTTATAGGAGAGTGCGAAAATTATGGCGATACCCAATTGGGAGAGTATGGACAGCGCAAATCCGCCAGGGAACACAAACGGCAGGAGCACAAATAAGAGCGCAACCGAACTCCAAAGGATTAGCCGTGATTTGTTGAAAGCTCGCTCCATACTATGTTTCTCTCGTCCCCATGAGGCCACGCGGCCGAACAATGAGCATCAAAACCATCAACAGATAAGGCAATACTGGGGCTGTTTGGGAAATCGTAATGGACAAACCAGCGTACCAACTCGAATTCGAATCAATAATCACACCTAATGCAGCCATGAGGTCGATAAATGAATAATCAAACCCCACTGAAAAAGTCTGAATAGAGCCAATTAATAGTGATGCAATAAATGCGCCCACAAGGGAGCCCATACCACCGACTACCACTACGACAAACACAATTGACCCAACGGAAAAAGCCATACCCGGCTCAGTAATAAAGAGGTTGCCGCCCAATACACCAGCCAAACCAGCTAGAGCACACCCACCCGCAAATACGAGCATGAATACACGTGGCACGTTATGCCCAAGCGCTTGAACCATTTCAGGGTGCGTGAGAGACGCTTGGACAATAAGGCCAATCCGTGTTTTTGTAAGCACGAGATAGAGCGAGACCAGCATCCCGACGGAAACAAGCATCATGAATGCGCGATAGGCCGGATATTGCGTATTGAATAGCGTAAACAACGTGAAATTCAAGGATTCCGGTATTCGGTAATCAACTGGCGCCCTTCCCCAAATCAGATGCACCACCTCTTCGATCACATAGGCTAAACCAAATGTAAACAGAAGCTCCGCAACGTGTCCAAATTTATGAACTTTTCTCAGCCCATAACGTTCAGTGATTGCGCCCACGACCCCGACCAGAATCGGCGCTAGAAACAACGCAGGCCAAAACCCGAAAACAAGACCTGTTTGATACGCAAAGTAAGCACCCAACATATAGAAGCTTGCATGTGCGAAGTTCAGGACGCCCATCATACTGAAAATCAGCGTCAGTCCAGACGACAGCATAAACAGCAACAATCCGTAGGAAAGGCTATTCAATAACGTAATGAGAAAAAATTCCAAATCCAACTTCCTTAAGCTAAATCACTCAAATTGACAGGTGGTTGTCATGCGGGTTTTCTCAGCAGGAATCTCTGCAAGAGTTTCAAAGCCCAATCCAGTGTGTTCTATATCAACCAAGTCATTCTTCCCCGCAATTTTAACAAGCTTAGACACAAAAAGAGGGAGCAGCAATTGATGATTGTCCGCTCGCATCGAAACCAGTCCTGCATCATCTGCAAATTCCATATCCCTTAACGCCCTACCAACCACCTCAGGATTATGGGTTCCCGATTCTATCATTGCTTTTTCTAACATTCTGACGGCACGTCGAATCGAGCCGTAATACGCATCCTCAAAGACATCCGGGTATTTCACCCTGTATAGCTTAGCATTCTCTTGCGTCGCCTCATTAATATTGGCATGCCAATTTGTAACTTGATGCACACGTTCAACGCCAGACTCTCCAATAGTCGTCACACCACCCGTCATGCCTACATTAAAAGTAAAGAAATCAACATCAACACCCATCTGCCTGGCTGACTTAATCAATAAGGTCAAATCACTACCCCAATTACCAGTCACTATCGCCTGCGCACCAGAGGCTTTGATTTTTGCAATGTACGGAGAAAAATCCTTAACTCTCCCGATGGGGTGCAAATCATCCCCGACGATACGTAGATTTGGTCGTTTCACCTCAAGCATAGAGCGCGCAGCTGCCGAAACCGCGTGACCATAAGAATAGTCTTGGTTGATCAGATACACCGAATCAATATCCTTACGAACAGCAATGTATTCCGTGAGGGCAGCCATCTTCATATTGACATCGGCATCGAATCTAAAGTGACTCTTTTCACAATGTTCATTCGTCAATGCCGGATCAAGTGCTGCATAGTTCATAAAAAGCACAGGATGTTCTGGGTTGCGGCGGTTATGCTTCGCAATCGCACCCGATAGAGCGATCGCCACGCTGGAGCTATTGCCCTGAAAAACGTAATCCACTCCCGCATCTAGTGCGGAACGAAATACCAACAAAGCCTCCTGCGGATTCGTTTTATTATCAAAAGGAATGACCTTCATCCGAATCCCATCCGGCAAATTCCCACGGCGATTCACCGCATCCACCTCCAAGTGCAGATGCCGCAGCGCCACCTCTCCAATGTTGGCAAAAGGGCCGCTCAGCCCTTCAACGAAACCAATCACGACTTCCTTGTTGGTTTGGCCGCACGATACTTGCAGACTTAACAACCCAACACAAAGTAAAGATACCAATCGCATACACCCCCCCCGAATATCTGTAATGAAATTTATTCTATGCCCATCTCTCGTATGTGGTCACCCCATTACTTTAAATTAACCGAACCATCTCCCGAAGAATTTTTCGATATGATGTCGTGTCTCAAATAAATTGTCTCATTAAGGAAAAATAATGTTCGGTCAGATGATGGATGTGCCACTTTTAATATCACACATGCTAAGACATGCGGACCGCTACCATGGCGATTCCGAAATTGTCAGCAGGATGGTCGATGGTGACATACACCGATACAATTATCGAGAGGCACACCAAAGGACGCGCAAACTCGCCAACGCATTACTGACGCTCGGCGTCAGACCTGGCGACCGATTGGGCACTTTAGCTTGGAACACACACCGGCACTATGAAGCCTACTTCGGCATTTCAGGCCTTGGCGCCATCAGTCACACCATAAATCCTCGTCTATTTCCAGAGCAAGTCGCCTACATCATTAATCATGCGGAAGATAAATTATTGTTTATCGATGAGACTTTTATCCCTCTTGTCGAAAAACTAGCGTCACAACTATCGACAGTTAAAAAAATTATTATCCTGACCGATAAAACCGACATTGATACATCATTAACTAATTGGGTCGCCTATGAACCACTCATCGCGGCCCAATCTGACGAATTCGATTGGCCCACCTTTGATGAACGCAGTGCTTCTTCACTTTGTTACACATCAGGCACAACGGGTAACCCCAAAGGGGTCCTCTACTCACATCGCTCTACAGTCATTCACACCTACACCGCCGCCATGCCAGACGCGCTTAATGTATCAGCCCGAGATGTCGTCATGCCGGTCGTGCCTATGTTCCATGTCAACGCCTGGGGATTACCCTACATATGTACGATATCGGGCGCAAAACTGGTATTCCCAGGCCCAGCCATGGATGGACAAAGTTTGTGCGAACTGATCCAAGCTGAAGGCGTTACTTTATCGGCGGGCGTCCCAACGATTTGGGCAGGGGTGGATACGCACCTTAAGGACAACCATCTAGAATTACCCAGCCTCAAACGTATTGTGATTGGGGGCTCGGCGTGCCCAAGCTCCATGATTCGCTCTTTCGAGGTTGATCATAAAATCGAAGTAGCGCATGCCTGGGGCATGACCGAGATGAGCCCGTTGGGCACCTTCAATACGTTTAAAAACAAACACCTCAAACTCGACCAAGAGACTCAATTGGCGTTTAAATCACGTCAAGGACGCGTCTTATTCGGCGTTGATATGAAAATTGTTGACGGAGACGGTAACGAACTACCCTGGGATGGCACAACATTTGGTGATCTACTGGTTAGAGGTCCGAATGTATTGAGCAACTACTTTAAACACCCTGATGATCTGTTAATCACAGACTCCGAACAAAATGGTTGGTTTATGACTGGAGACGTTGCAACCATTGATCCTGATGGATACATGCAAATTACCGATAGATCGAAAGATGTTATTAAATCTGGCGGGGAGTGGATCAGCTCCATTGAAATTGAAAATACCGCAGTCGCGCACAACGACATCATCGAAGCCGCTGTAATCGCTATTCCACACCCAAAATGGGATGAGCGTCCATTACTGGTGGTTGTAAAGAAACCTGGCTCTTCCGTAACGAAAGAGGAACTTCTCAAGTTTTTTGTCGACAAGATCGCCAAATGGTGCATTCCGGACGATATTGTCTTTGTGGAAGAAATACCTCATACCGCCACAGGGAAAATTCTAAAAACCAAGCTGCGAGAGGACTTCACGAACCATAAGGTTAACGAAGCGTGACCGACACAGGAAACTAATAGCCTTTAATTCGATCCACCACTGAATCGAGCGCATGACCGTTTTCGATGCGTTTGATGTTTCCGATTATCTGATCAAGAGCGGCCTGCGGGACTGTGAGTCCTGACACATGGGGTGTAATTATCACCTTCGGATGATTCCATAAGGGACTTTTCGATGGCAAGGGTTCCGCCTCAAAAACGTCGAGCATGGCGCCCGCGATCAGCCCCTCCTCCAAAGCTTCTAGCACATCGTCTTCACAGATATGCTGGCCGCGTCCTATGTTGATCAAGAATGATTCGGCCGACATGCGACTGAAGAATTTTTTATTAATTAACCCCTCTGTCTTGTCTGTCAGTGGCAGTAAATTAACGACAACGCGAGACTCGCTGAGAAAGGCCGATAAACCAGTCTCGCCATCAAAGGTGCGTATATTATCGATGACCTTATGGTCAGCGCTCCAGCCTAAAACAGGAAATCCAATTACGGCAAGTTGCCGGGCAACAATTGAACCAATGGCTCCTAGGCCCATCACCCCGACCGGGAACTGTTCTATTGGCTCAATATCCTCAATGGGCGCCCACCGTCGTGCATCCTGTAGCTGCTGATATGCCTCGAATCGCCTCTGAAAACGAAGAACTCCATAAATCACGTAATGCGCCATTTGTTGGGCCATACCCGCATCCGACAATCGTACAATTGGGACCTGCGGCAAATCCGGATCTTTAAGTAACGAATCGACTCCTGCACCCAACACGAAGATTGCCTCTAAATTTACAAAACCTTCAAGAAAACCTGCCGGAGGATTCCAAACCAACGCATACCTAACAGTACGCTTGTCCTCAACATCCTTGAGCAACTCAAATTGAAACTGAGGCAAATCTTGCTCTATCCGCGACTTCCAAACTGTTCCCGCGTCCCCTTCGCTATAAAAACCGATAACTGGCCGAGCTTTTAACATCCCGTTCGTTGATTTACTCGACGTTAATTTCAAGGTTATCAATGAGTCTCGTAGAGCCTAGTGTTGCAGCACCGAGTACAACCAACCTGGTCTCATCTTCAGCTGGTCTGCGCAAACCTTTCTGGGCCCGAATAACGACGTAGTCGACATTCCAGCCATAACGCGCCAAACGCGCGCCAGCAGCGTACTCCATTGCAACGTATTTTCGATCACCAGCCAAAATTGCATCTCTAATCTGAATCATCGTATCTCTTAACCTTGGGGCTTCGCTTCGTTCTGACTCATTTAAAAAACGGTTTCTCGAAGACAAGGCCAAGCCATCATCTGAAAGTACTGTTTCAGCTGGCACAATTTCAATAGGCAAGCACAGCTGTTCGGTTAACTCCCGAATGATGGCTAGCTGCTGATAATCTTTTTTTCCAAACACGGCCATTTGGGGCTGAACCGCGTTAAATAATTTTGTAACTACCGTACACACCCCTCGAAAATGACCTGGTCTAAACCGGCCTTCTAAACCGTTAGCGATCTTAGGAGGTTCAATAAAAAATACTTGCGGCTCAGGGTACATTTCATCCTCATTCGGACAAAAGACAATATCGTTTCCTAAGCTTTCCAACTTTGCGCAATCGTCCTCAAACGTCCGTGGATATCGCGAAAAATCGTCACTTTGTCCGAACTGAAGTCGATTAACAAAAACTGTCGTCACCACAAGCGGGGCACGCTCTTTACCAATACGCACTAAACTCAAATGACCATCATGTATGTTCCCCATCGTCGGGACACAACACACCTGATCTTCAGATGATAAACGCGCCCTAAGCTCGGAAATTGTCCTAATTATTTCCATTGAAACACACCCTCATTTCCCGCCAATAAATAATGATCAAAAAATTAGAAGCAGTGCTCAGGCGCGGGGAAAGTCCCTGCTTTTACCTCTGCAACGTACGCCTTTACGGCGTCTAATATTGACGGCGCTCCGGTCATGAAGTTTTTGACGAATTTGGGCTTTCGACCCTGATAAATATCCAACATATCATAGAGATTAAGAATTTGACCGGAACAAAATGGACCCGCGCCAATTCCAATGACAGGGATATTGACGGACTCCGTCACTCGCTTGCCTACCTCATTGGGCACTAACTCGAGCACCAAACCAGAAGCCCCTGCAGCCTCTAATGCCTTCGCCGCATCAACCAACTCACCAATGGCCTCGTCAGTCTTCCCTTGAACCTTAAAACCGCCAAGCGCGTGAACAGATTGAGGGGTTAATCCGATATGCCCAAAAACAGGAATACCGCGCTCCACTACAAAATTAACAGTTTCCGCCATAATCACCCCGCCTTCGAGTTTGACCATGTGAGCGCCCGCAGCCATCAGCTCAACCGCATTATCGAATGCCTGCTCTGGGTTTCGCTGATAACTCCCAAAAGGCAAATCTCCAACAATCAATCCACGACTCGTGCCCTTGGCTACACATCTGGTGTGGTACGCCATATCGTCCATAGTCACGCCCAAAGTAGAATTATCGCCTTGCACCACCATGCCCAACGAATCCCCAACCAAGAACATATCAACTTCCGCAATATCCAACATGCCCGCAAAACTAGCATCGGTACACGTCACCATCGTAATCGGATCATTTTCAGAACGCATTTTTTGCAGCGTTGAAATTGTTACTTTCGCCATCATCACTCCCTCACAGTTTTTGACTGCGGCCAATGGTACTTAACCATCTAGCCTATTTACGATTTAGATTAATTTTTTAGCGTCCATTAATCCAACTTTCAAGATTCTACTAGTTACGATGTTTTTTAACTTAAAAACACAGTGAAACATAACCGAATACATCACTCAATCATCTACTCATCAGAATCAGGAAGGGTTATATATTTGTTAAAAAATTATATTTTTAGAGCGCCGAATTGACGAGCTAGGATCGTGATTATTTATATTTTCGTCACAGATTTATCCCCTAGAAGCTCGCTAGACTTCGATAAAACAAAATTCTTAGAAAGAGCTATTTCCGGAGCAATTTCTAATAATGGCTTTAAGACAAAAGCCCGTTCAAACATTCTAGGGTGTGGGATGCAGATATCAGAGGACGAATACCTCACCTCACCAAACAAGAGCACGTCTAAATCAATAATTCGAGGTCCATTTCGAACCGTTCTCACTCGACCAAAAATTGTCTCGATATTCAGCAAAGACCGAAGTAAGGCTTCCGGGCCTATGCTGACCGACACTTTGCATACCGCATTCACAAATTCCGGTTGGTCAACTATTCCGATAGGATCCGATTTATAAAAAGACGATGCGGTAATCAATTCGACGTGCTGCAGGCTGCTGATCTTATCCAACGCATCACGCACATTTTGCGAAGGGTCCCCTAAGTTTGAACCCAAACCAATAAATGCAATCTCGCTAAAGCCCTCATCCTTCATTCGTCTATAGCAGTGATATCAGCACTCGGCTTTTTTCTCGGTCGACGTCGCGCACGTTTTTTCGTCCCAGTTGAGCCACCCGCATTATTACGTTCTAACCATGCCTCTTGATCTTCTAGTGGAATCTCCTGAAACTGTCGCCACCACTCCACCAACTCCTCTGCGACCTCTCCAGCAAAACCTCTGAGCTCCAAAAAATCATAACCGGCACGGAACCTTGCATGCCGCAAAGTCTGAGCCGGCTTCTTGCCTCGGCGAGCCAGAAGACGACCTTGGAGATACCAAATGTCTCTAACGTCAGCGATCAGTCTTTTAGGAATAAACGTTTGCCCCATACCGTCACAAACATCATCTATTGATCGTGCGAGAGTGCCCATATATTTAGCGTCTCCCTCAATATAATTCCACTTTACTTTCACATCAGACCAAAGAATCGCCGCAAACAAAAAGGCAGGAGAAATCGATTTTTCACTATTAATTCGTTCATCAGTTTTTCGGAAAACCAATTGCAAAAATTCTCCCTCTTTCGACTTTTCTGCAATCTTGCCCAGCTTTTTAAATAAAGCCGCATGAAAACCGTGAGCCACAATTTGCTCCACAGCAGAAGCCGAAGATCCACTTTTTATTATTTTTATAAACTCATCATATAGCCGAGCGGTAGGCACATCACCCAAAAGCCCAGCCAGCTTTTTGAACGGGGCCTTCGTTTTTGATTCAATGGTTAAACCAAGCTTCTCAGACAGCCTGATCGCACGCAGCATCCGCACCGGATCCTCCCGATACCGCTGCATAGGAGCCCCAATAATTCGAAGCACACTCTGCCTCGTGTCTTCATAACCCCCACAAAAATCTAAAACCTCTTCTGTACGCATGTCATAGAAAAGTGCGTTGACGGTGAAATCACGCCGGATTGCATCCTCATTGATTGAACCAAATGTATTGTCACGTAACACACGACCTTTGCGATCTTGTGTATCTGCCGTCTCATGGGGCGCTCGAAACGTGGACACTTCAACTAAGTCACCCCCACAGTACACATGCACCAATCTAAATCGACGACCAATGATTCGAGAATTCCTAAATACTCTCCTGACTTGCTCAGGCGTCGCGTCTGTCACCACATCGAAATCTTTAGGTGTGAAATCCAACAACAAGTCTCGGACAGCACCACCGACAACATAAGCCTCGTGGCCACTTTGATTCAACGTTGAGATTATCCGAGTAGCACAAGGACTAATTTTTCGAATATCGATGTCGTGTCCCTCAAAAGGAATACGAAGGGGGCGACTCGATTTCTTTGGCTGCTGCCCCATGAGCCTACCAATTAAACGCTTTATCATTGATTCATGCTTTGTATCTCGTCACGTTAACCATAATGTTTGCGCGGGGATTATAGCGTACACCCTTTCAGACGCTAGGAACAAAGAGCCTCGCACCATCATGCATCACCTGATCAAATCGAGTCTGATATAAGATCTCCAAATTACTCAGGGTCAGTGTTTCACTGCACGCGCCAGCGAGATGAGATCCATCCGCAAATATCATCAGGGTATGCGTAAAAAAACGGCTCAACAGATTAATGTCGTGTATTACCATCATCGATGCTCTATTGTTCTTTCGAGTCAGGTCGCACACCCAAGATAAAAACTTCATCTGTCCCGAATAATCTAAATTTTCAAGTGGCTCATCCCAAAGAAATAATTTTGGATCTTGTGCCATTAAACTTGCTAAACGCGCGCGCTGCCGCTCACCACCAGACAAACTTCGATATTCGCGGTTACTCAAATCCTTAATTTCAAAATTTTCCAGCGCCCTTTGGGTCATTATTTGATCATCATGAGACTTAGCCCACAACCCTGCCGAATGAGAAAAACGTCCTAAACCAACATACTCCTCTACGCATCCCCAATAATGATCCTCTTCAAATTGAGGAAGTAAGCCGATCTGCCTCGCTAAGGATTTTTTCGAAAACGCAGTCGTCGCAATACCATCGGCTAGAACCTGTCCCTTCAACGGGTTTTCAATGCCTGCTAAGAGTCGCAACAAAGATGATTTACCTGTCCCGTTAGCACCCAATATTGCCCAGTTCTCACCCAAACCTAGAACCAAAGACAGCCCGCTCAAAAGCACCCTGCCACCAATAATCACTGAAAGGTCCCTAGTTTCTAACATCACTGCGTTTATTCAATAAGTAAATGAGGATCGGCACCCCTATCAATGCGGTCATAACACCCACAGGTAATTGAACCGGTGCCCAAACAGAGCGTGCTAGGGTGTCTGCAACGACCACCATGGCGCCACCCACACAAGCCGACATCGGAATTAAATATCGATGAGACCACACGCCAGTCATGCGAATCATATGCGGCACCACAAGACCAACAAAACCAATTGCCCCGCCCTCAACCACAACTGCGACGGCTGCTAATGAGGCCAAAAGATAGACAACATATTCCAGTCGTTTTACAGAGACACCGATGGCTAACGCGCGTTCAGGTCCAAGGGACATAGCGTCAAGAGCTCGTCCAAAAAAAACGCCAAAAACGATAATTAATATTGCAAGCGCACCAGCCCAAACCCGAGGTTGGGCGTAGGTCAAATCTCCCATCATCCAGAAAATCATACCTTTCATCATGTTTGGCGGAGACAGTACAAGAATCAAACTGATCAACGCGTTTAAGCCCGCCGACACCATCACTCCCGTCAGAATCAATCGATAAGGATTCCAATCAGCACCCCTGCGTGCGATTAGGGCGACCAGCACAATCACTAATCCCGCCCCGAGAAATCCAAACGGGATTGAATAAGTGGGTACCGCAAACACCAGCGCCCCAAGGACGCCCAGAGACGCGCCACTGGAAATGCCAAAAATATAAGGATCTGCGAGTGGGTTACGTAACAACGTTTGGAGCAAGCAACCAGACATCGCAAGTAGCGCACCCGACACAAAGGCCACGAGAACCCTAGGGAATCTCAGCTGCGAGATTACCGTCCAATAAACGCCCTCGCCTGAGCGAATGCTCTCAACAATCTTTGCGACTGGAATGGACACGCTACCAAAGCTGATGCACGCGATCGCAACAAAAACACTCAAGCAGGCTACCAAAAATAACGCTGACGACTGACCAATTCGCATCATTGGAATATTATTGTTTGCGATGCAACTGAAGCACCTCCCAACCCTTTAACCGAGCATGGTCTAATAACTTTGGGTCTGGATTAACTGCAATTGGCGTTTGCACAACGTCAAGTAGTGGCAGATCGTTAATCGAATCACTGAAAAATAGGGTCTCCTCAAAGCTCGTCAAAGACAAATCTATGGCATTCAACCATTGATTCACTCGACTCACCTTACCCTCTCGAAAGGATGGTTCTCCGACAACATTACCTGTGAATTCACCCTCTATCTCTTCAGGCTCAGTAGCAATGAGATGTTCGATGCCAAACTCATCTGCTATGGGTCTCGTGATGAATGAATTGGTTGCCGTAACGATAGCGACCAAATCACCTGAAAACTGTAGCACCAAATCACGCGCCGCCTGAGTGATCATGGGGTGCACTTTCACCTTCATAAATTCTTCGTGCCACTGATTCAATTGAGCGCGCGAATATTCGCTTAGCGGTCGTAATTGAAAGTCCAAAAACTCAACGATATCTAGGGTGCCATTTTGATACTCTCGATAAAAATCTTGATTACGGCTTTCGTACTCGTCTCGATCAAGAATCTCCTTCTCGATGAGAAATTGAGCCCATTCATAATCGCTGTCGCCATCAAGCAACGTGTTATCAAGATCAAAAAGCACTAACTTCATACGCATACCTTACTTAACTGAACCATAGAAAACCATCACGCTCGATCTCCGGATTCGAAAAATGATTTCACTAAAGGAATCGTGATGCTCCTTTTGAGTTCCATAGAATATCGATCCAAACCATCAAGCAACGCTACAAGACTGGTCAAATCACGGGGATGTCGCGCTAGAACAAAGGCAATGACATCAGGAGAAATATCAAACCCACGCAGCTTCGCATACTCCACCATAGCCTCTGTTTTATGACTATCATCCAATGGGAAGACTTGATAGACCAAGCCCCAGCTAAGCCGCGTGAGCACGTCTGGCCTAAGACTTAGCCCGGATAATGGTTGCCTCCCAGTAACAACCAGACGACCACCGCAATCTCTTATCTCGTTATACATATTAAAAAAATCGATTTGTTCATTGTCATCCAGGCGGTCTACACCATCGACACAAACACAGAGTTGATCGTCAAAAGGATACGTCTCATCCAAACTCAAACTGTGAGAAGTGCGTCTACCCGACTCTTGCCAAGCAGTCCCAGCAGCTTGCAACAAATGTGTCTTCCCTGACCCCTCCAAACCCCAAAGATACAAAAACCGAACCTCTTCCCGACCAAGCAAGAACTTTCCTATGGTCGATAAAAGCTCGCGGTTTTGCCCAGCCACAAAATTGTCAAGCGAGGGAGGCGGTGCAGTTTTAAGTTGGAAAGCAAGTTGATGCATTGTTCATTTCATTAACCGCCACTAATATAGCGGTTGCATTCCCTCTGAAGTGTCTCACTTTGGCACCCAGCGTTAATTAACAGAGTAAACCAGAGTGAGTTTAGGTAGAATCCAGTATTAATACTGAGAATTCTATCAGGGTCTGAAGACTAGCCTTGGCTGATTATCACGTTAACGAACCAAAAGACCCGAAAAAAATTCTGTTGGCGGGTCAGGACTTAAGCGAGCAACCGATCGTGACAAACGAAAAACTCTCATACAAAGAAGCCGGGGTCGACATAGATGCTGGCGAGCAACTCGTCAAAAATATCAAACCGCTGGCAGCAAAAACTAAGAGAGATGGCATGCTCGGCGGAATTGGCGGGTTTGGTGCCTTATTTGAAATTCCAAAAGGCTATAAAAATCCGGTTCTTGTTACAGGTACAGACGGCGTAGGAACCAAATTAAAACTCGCTTTGGACCTTGAGCGACACGATACTATTGGGATTGATTTGGTTGCAATGAGCGTCAATGATATTTTGGTACAAGGCGCTGAACCTTTATTTTTCCTCGATTATTTTTCTTGTGGGAAACTTGACGTAGCAAGAGCAACAGCTGTTGTTTCCGGTATCGCACAAGGATGTGAGCAAGCCGGATGTGCGCTCATTGGCGGAGAGACTGCAGAGATGCCCGGAATGTACGCGGGTGACGAATACGATTTAGCGGGATTTGCAGTTGGCGCTGTAGAAAAAGAAAAAATTATCTCAGGTTCCGACATCTCAAAGGGTGATGTACTTCTGGGGCTGAGCAGCAGCGGGGCTCATTCAAATGGGTACTCCTTGATCCGTAAAATAATCTCAAAATCCGGGGCCAAACTCGATCAAGTTATTGGCGGGAAGACGCTCGGAGACCTACTGATTGAACCAACGCGCATTTATGTCCGTCCCATTCTAGAAGCAATTAAAACCGGAACAATTAAAGGTCTCGCCCACATAACGGGTGGAGGGATCACCGAAAACGTCCCAAGAATACTCCCCAAAGATCTCGTTGCTGTAATCGATGTCCATTCCTGGCCAAGAAGCGATCTATTTACGTGGCTTCAGGAAAATGGGAATGTCGACGAAGAGGAAATGCTTCGAGTGTTTAATTGTGGCATCGGCATGGTGGTGGTTTGCGCTCCTGAACATGCGGACACTCTACGCCAAATACTTGAATCAGCAGGAGAAACCGTCTTTCGCATTGGAAGCATCTCAGACAGGCAAGGAACGGAGCACCAGACACGTCTTATCAAGACCTAACCGAGCAAATGGCTCAGATCTCATGAAAAAAATAGCAATCTTGATATCTGGACGCGGCACCAACATGCAAGCCATTGTTGATGCACGGTTACCTCATGAGATTTGTGGTGTCATCAGCAACAATCCCAATGCCGCAGGCTTACACTTCGCGAAGTCACGGAACATCAACACCTGCGTTGTCAATCACCGCGACTACCCTGATCGGGAGTCCTTCGATGAAGCCCTGGGGAACGCCATAGCTGCACTCCAACCAGACCTTGTTGTACTGGCTGGATTTATGAGAATTTTAACAGTCGGCCTGACAACCCGTTTTGCTGGAAAAATGATCAATATCCACCCCTCTTTGCTGCCTGCATTTCGTGGGCTGGACACTCACGAAAGAGCAATTGGGGGAGGCGTTAAACTGCACGGCTGTACCGTTCACTTCGTAACCCCTAACCTTGATGAAGGGCCTATTATTGCGCAAGCTGCGCTTTGCGTGAGACCAAACGACACCCCTCAAACGCTCGCCGAGCGCGTGCTCGTACTCGAACATGAGATTCTGCCTAAAACGGTCGCATGGGTTCTAGATGGACACTGTACAATGGAGGCTAACCACGTCACATTAGACCCATCGATTATTGATGACAGTTTTAGCTTTCAAAGGTAATTTGCGTTGAACCTCAAGACAGGGTCTAACTTCTTCTCTTTTTGTTGTGTATTGGTGAGCCTTTCGTTCATCAATATAGCTCAAGCGGTACCCCCCCCAACAGTAACGATTGTGTTTGAGGTCAAGATGGGCGAACTAAAGATTGGGCGCGGCATCGATACCCTCAAACACGATTTGAGCTCCTACACACTGAGTAGTCAAATTATTCCCAAAGGACTGGCATCGTTATTTCTTGACGAAATCGAGCGCACAAGTAGCGGGCGGATTGCTGAGTCTGGACTCATCCCTAAATATTTCAGCGAAGAGGGTAATAAAAAAAAGGGGCGCAGTGAAGCTAACTTTAATTGGGAGAAGCAGGAATTAACGCTAGTAACGAGGGATGGCCAACAAACGTTACCGCTGATTGCTGATAGTGCTGATCAAGCCACACTCCCTTACCTCTTTGCCTTTAAAGAGGAGTTACCAATGAAATCATCGATTTACATTACCGATGGCAGGCGGCTCAAGCTTTATCAATACGAACGCAAAGACGATGACGTTATCAACACCGCAATTGGTGCGCTAGAAGTAGCACACTTCAAAAAAGTCGTCGACAACGACACTGATCGTCAGTTCGAATTTTGGTTGTCACATCAACACAATTCATTACCCGTCAAAATCCGATTTATTGACAAGAAAGGGAATGTCATCGAGTCTACCGTCCAGACTCTGACCACACATTAATGGAAGCACTCAACCCAAAGCTCTTCGATGCTGCCGTTACGGCGACCACCGAAATATTGAAATTCACGTCACCATCAGACTCAATACTGTCCAACTATTTCAAAACTAATCGCGAATTAGGCAGTCGTGAGCGCCCGGTCATTGCTGATCTAGCCTATGCCGTGATCAGAAACAAAACCTACTTGGAAAAGACTTCGGGCTCAGAAGATGCGCTGATGCTTTGTCTCGCCGCTTTAAATAAAATATTTGGGTTATCCCTCAAATCCCTCAAAAGCAAAGTTGCGGCCAGGTGGCACAAAGACATACAAAGGCTCGGTGACGAACGCTCAGGCGAGCTCAGTACTCAAGAGCGTTACTCTCTACCGGATTGGTTGTGGCGAAGAATCGAAACACAATATGGTCCCGATGAAGGCTCAAGCCTTGCGCAATCCTTACTTCGAAAAGCCCCGTTTGATCTGCGCGTGAATTTAGTTCGATCCTCTCGTGACAAAGTGTTGGCAGCATTAGCAGCAGACGGCATCGAAGCGACACCCACATCACTCTCGCCCCATGGTATACGCCTCAAAGAGAATTTCGGGCTGCAAAAATACAGATTATTTCTTGAGGGGCATATTGAAGTTCAAGATGAAGGAAGCCAAATACTCGCACAACTTGTAGGTGCGAAAAGAGGGCAAATGGTCGTGGATTTCTGCGCTGGAGCCGGTGGCAAAACGCTGGCGCTCGGTGCGATGATGAGCAACTCAGGTCGTCTCTATGCCTTTGATGTGTCTGCCAAACGATTAGACCGCTTGAAACCTCGGTTGAAAAGATCCGGGTTATCCAATGTCCATCCGCAGTTAATTGGCAGCGAAACCGACCCCAGAATCCACAGGCTTAACGGCAAAATTGATCGCGTCTTGATTGATGCCCCCTGCAGCGGATTAGGCACGCTGCGCCGTAATCCTGACATGAAATGGCGACAAGAAGAAAAAGATATTGCCTCGATGAGCGACAAGCAATTCAGAATTCTCAGTTCCGCCAGTAAATTAGTGAAGCCGGGAGGATTAATCGTGTACGGGACTTGCAGCTTACTGCGCGATGAGAATGAATCAGTAATAGAACGCTTTATGGAGGACCACCCGGGTAAATTTGAGCTCGTTAATGCAGCCGAAACACTGGCTATTGATGGAATCGATCCGGAATCGGGCCCCTATTTAAGACTGTTACCCAATATACATGGGTGTGATGGTTTTTTTGCCGCAGTATTAAAAGCTCTTTAGTCACGCTAAAAAAACCATGATTAGAGAAACAATTCAGCGATTTTGAAGTCTCAACGAATTAAATTTTAATATTACAGTTACTCAGGTGGTTTAAAATGCCTGATAACGCATTACAAATTGAGGATATTGAATGGACTCAGCAACTATTGCCCTAGCGTCGAGCTTGACCAACGGACTGATTGACTTACCTTGGTGGGGCTATATTCTCACCGCGCTGGGTCTCACACACGTCACCATTGCAGCAGTAACAATTTACCTTCATCGACACTCTGCGCACCGGGCACTAGAACTTCATCCCGTCGTCGCTCATTTTTTCCGCTTCTGGCTCTGGCTCACAACGGGCATGATCACACAACAATGGACTGCGATTCATCGAAAACATCACGCGAGATGTGAAACAGAAGAGGATCCTCATAGTCCACAAGCAATGGGGCTAAAGAAAGTCTTTACTGAAGGCGCCGAATTATACAAAAAAGAGGCCAAAAATCAGGAGACCGTCGATAAATTCGGCCATGGCACCCCCGACGATTGGATAGAAAGACGCCTCTACGCAAAACATGAAACCATCGGTATTATTGTGATGCTTGTTATCGACCTAGCGCTCTTTGGCGCTATCGGCCTTACGATTTGGGCAGTTCAGATGATTTGGATTCCTCTTTTCGCCGCAGGAGTAATCAATGGCGTTGGGCACGTCTTTGGTTACCGAAACTTCAACGTTAACGACGCGAGCGCGAATATTGTTCCTTGGGGCATATTGATTGGCGGTGAAGAATTACACAACAACCATCATGCCTACGCGTCATCAGCGAAGCTGTCATCGCGATGGTATGAGTTTGATATAGGCTGGCTCTATATCCGCTTATTGGAGATAGTCGGACTTGCCACTGTAAAACGTATGGCTGCAAAGGTTCAACTATCAGAGTCTCCACAAAGCATTGATGACCAAAAGCTTCAGGCCATCATCACGCACCGTTGGGATGTGTTGGCTCAATACTCCAACTCCCTTAAGTCAACGTGTGTGGCGGAGATAAAACACATTGCTGAAAAACACCGATTTAAAAGACCCGACATTGCAAGATGGTTATCTTTTGATCAAAAATTCGTGAGCCCTACTGACTTAGAACGAATTAAGCAATTTGCAGAGAAGAGCGCGACATTAAGAACCATCGTTAGAATGCGAGGCGAGTTGTCGGAGCTGTGGCTTAAGTCGACAGCGTCTAAAGAGCAACTGGTAGAGCAACTCGAAGACTGGTGTAAACGCGCTGAAGCATCCGGCATTACGGCGTTAAAAGACTTCTCCTATCTCTTACGCCGGTACGCTTAAATCATATAACAATAACCACACCCAACAAAAAAGCCCGCATTTAGCGGGCTTTTTTTTTATAAAAACTATAAATTAATCTATTTGAGCTTGGTCTCTTTGTAGATCACATGCTTACGAACCACAGGATCAAATTTCTTGATCTCCATTTTCTCCGGCATGTTACGTTTGTTTTTTGTAGTAGTGTAAAAGTGTCCGGTACCTGCCGAAGACTCCAATTTAATCTTTTCTCTCATGCTGATTCCCCAGTAAGTCCTTAAACTGCTTTGCGTGCACGCATCTCAGTCAACACAACGTCAATGCCCTTTTTATCGATTAACCGCATACCCGCCTGCGTCAGACGAAGTCTCACCCATCGATTCTCGCTTTCCACCCAAATTCGCTTTGAGTGAAGATTTGGCAAAAATCGTCTCTTATTCCTATTGTTTGCATGAGAGACGTTATTTCCGCTCATAGGCTTTTTACCGGTAACTTGACATACTCTAGACATAATATAAGGCCCTGCTTAACTGTTGCTATTCGTAAAACCAAGCTTTATAACATAGAAACAGCATTTTTGGCAATGCGCTGGCCAAATATTGGCTTTTCAATGAGTCGAGATTTCACAAAAATAGTATTACTCTTGTTCAAAAGCTGGACCCCGTGTAAATTAGAAGATTGGAAAGACGTTTTTCCAAAGCTCCCCACAAAAAACAGTAAATAACGGGGGGATTTAAAAAATGGGGCAATGGTCTTGTGAATACTCCGGCTGAGGTAGTACTGCCTCAATTGATTGCTGGGGTAGCTTACCCGACTAAAGTCTTTTTAGAACGTGGTAGTAAAGAGGAGCATTAAATATGAAGAAAGTAATTACTTTAGTAATGGGCATTGCGGCTCTTGCAGTTGCTGCAAGCGCTTCAGCTGCAGGTGCTAACAAAGCGTATTGGGCAACCAGTGGCATGTTTGGACCTTTCGCAATCAACGGTCTGATCCCAACAATCCCTGCAGATGAAGTTCGGGACGTAACCATTCCAGTCAGCATGTGGATCATTGAGCATGACAAAGGTTTGGTTGTGTTTGATACAGGTAACAACATTGAAGTTGTTAACAACTGTAAAGGTTATTGGGCTGCGGGTCTTTGTGACTTCTTAAAGCCAAACCAAACAGCTGAAACCGGAATCGATGGCTGGCTCAAGAAGCTTGGATACACAACCGAAGACGTTAAGGTTGTTGTTACCTCTCATGCTCACTTGGATCACGCTGGAAACTTGAAGCTATTCCCAAATGCAATCCACGCTTTCCAAAAAGCTGAGTTGTATCAAGGTTGGTGGCCAGAGAAGTTCCAAGGTCGTGACGGAACAGGTCCATTTGTTATAGCTGACTTGGAAGGCACTCGGGAATACAACTTCCTAGAGCTTGATGGCGACTATGACCTCTTTGGTGACGGAAGCATGATGATTCTAAGCACACCAGGTCACACAATTGGTCACCAGTCCATGAAAGTAACATTGAAGTCTGGCAAGCAAATGATACTTGCTCAAGATGCAGTCTGGATGCAAGAAAATCTTGACGGGCATGCTGCTGGCTTAAACTTCAGTGTTCAGGCTTACACCAATTCCGTGGCTCGCTTGAAGCACATGCGTGATCTACAAGGTATCCCATTAATGATGGGCCACGATGAGAATCAGTGGGCATCTGGTGGTGATCGTTGGTACAAGTAATAAAACATTGCGTTTAAAGTACAATGTTTAACCCCCCCTCTAAGGGGGGTTTTTTTTAACCCTCATTCGGAATCACCGCAAATACTGTGCCCAATCAACCCACTCTGATCTCCGTAGAATCCGTCACAAAAAAATATGGCAGCAAAGAAATCATTCACGGCATTTCCTTTGATGTGAAAAAAGGAGAAATCGTTGGCTTTCTGGGGCCTAATGGGGCCGGGAAAACCACCACGATGCGAATGATCGCTGGATTCACAGCGGCCACAACAGGCAAGGTAACTGTCGCTGGGCATGACATGGCCAACGATAATTATGAAGGTGCGAAGAAAATAGGATACCTACCGGAGCATCCACCGCTCTACGACGTATTCACAGTAGAAAGATACTTGCGATTTGTAGCAAAAGTGAAACGAGTTAATAACTCAAGGCTCAACTCAGAGCTTGACCGTGTCATGACAGCATGTCGACTTGAGACAGTAACGAACAAAGAGATTTACAAATTATCAAAAGGCTATCGTCAACGGGTAGGGCTAGCCCAGGCCCTCTTAGGGGATCCCGATGTTCTGCTGCTCGACGAGCCAACAGCAGGTTTAGATCCCGGACAAATTCAAGAAACACGAGAAGTGATCAGGTCATTCGGGCGAGATCACGCGGTCTTATTGAGTACGCACATACTCCCAGAGGTGACCCTCATTTGCCAACGGATCGCTATCATTAACAATGGTAGCGTCCTCGCTGTAGATTCACCAGAAGCGCTACAATCCGCCTCGGATCACACCAATAACGTATCAATCGAGCTCAGCGGAGATGCTCAACAAATTGAGCAAGCCATGAGGATGATTAACGGAGTAAAAGACGTTAAGTTCACCGCCATAACCGGTAAAGAAGCGTATTTCCAAGTAGATTGTCATGTCGAATCGCGTGACGGCATCGAATCCGACCTCGCAAAAATAGTGACCGATCACGGCGCCTTGCATGGCCTCACAAGACAAAAACCTACGCTTGAAAATGTATTCTTAAAATATATCAATGATAGCGTGCAGCAGAAAGAGAGCCTCTCATGAACGGCGTAACCGCAGTTTTAAATAAAGAGATAACCAATTATTTTCGGTCGCCTATTGCCTATTTCATAGTTGCAGTTTTCTTACTAGGGACCGGCTACTTTTTCATTGACAACGTATTTCTAAGGGGCTCCGCCTCCATGGATACGACGCTGCAGAACATGGGCATTTTGCTCATCGTAGTCGTACCAGCCATATCAATGCGATTGTTTTCTGCAGAGTACAACGGCAGAACCATAGAACTTCTAATGACGCTCCCACTTCAAAAATGGGAAATAGTTCTGGGCAAATACTTGGGCGCAGTCACTATTTTTCTGATTATGACCCTAACAACCTGCATCAATCTCATCCCACTGGTGCTGTATGGCAATCCAGACATTCTGAACATCATCTCGGGTTACATCGGTTTCATTTTGCTAGGTATGACCTGCATCGCAATTGGACAATTGTTCTCTTCACTGACTGAGAATCAAATTGTGGCCGCACTCATGACATGGCCTGTTCTACTCGCCTTTTGGTTTGTCGGGAAATTTAAATCATTCCAACAAACAGCTTGGCTCAGAAGTCTATCTGACTATCTTTCATTCAGCGGACATTATGGTGATTTTCTCCGAGGACTGATTCGCTCTGAGGGAGTGATTTTCTTCTTGGCAGTAAGCTCAATCGCCTTGATACTCAACACAGCCTACATACGGGGAAGACGATAATTATGGATCAATCATTTCGCAATTTATTGATTCTCATCTCTGGGGTCTCGCTACTGGTTTTAAGTGTCGTCACGGATGCCATTTTGGTAGACACGGCAATAATTGGCCAAGTACTGCTTATTTGTGGCCTATTGACCACGCTCTCAGGAGCCTACTTGTTACGGGCTGAGTTAAACGCATTCTTTAAACGACAACGTGCTGAGGCCTTTGCTTGGTCAATAGGCATGATAGGCATCGTCGTTGCGGTATGTTATCTCTCGATACAGCATCCGTTGAGGATCGATATGACCGAGGGGGATTTGTACTCACTGTCATCTGAAACCGTTGATATGTTAGAGAGCTTAGAAAACCCTGTTCACATTACTTTCTTTCACGACCCCATGATGCGAGATACGGTAGATTTCTATCATCTGATCGCATCGAAGTCAGACAAAGTTACAGTTGAGTTTTTCGACCCCATGCTTAATCCGTCCGCTGCCCGACTCAAAGGGGTCGAGTTTGCGGGAACCACGCTCATGGAGAGCAAAGGTCGGAGCCTGCAGGTCAACACACCGCATGAAAGTGACATCGCGAATGGCATTTTAAAAGTAGCTCAAGGCATCCAACAAACCGTCTGTTTTTTGGAAGGACATGGGGAACCTGATCCCTTCAGTTTAGAGCAGCATGATCATACCGAAGGGGATAGTGGCCATGAACATGGCTTGGGGTCAGAGTATGTACTCCATGAACGACACGGTATGGCTAAACTACGCAACAGTCTTGAGTCTATGAATTATGTGGTCACCAAAATCAACCTAGCCAAAGGTGGTGTCGTCGAAACAGATTGCGCAGTGTTTGTCGTCGCTGGACCTCAAACACCACTCATGCAATCAGAGATTGACTGGATTAGTCAACACATAGAAAGCGGGCACAACATGTTGTTTATGCTCGACCCTAATGTGAAGACGGGACTCGAGCCAATCATTGAAAAATTAGGCGTTGTACTGGAGGACAATCTCGTTCTGGATCCAGAGAGCCATTTCTGGGCGGATGTCTCATCACCCGCCGTAACAAAATACAATCGTCATTCAATTACTGATGGTCTGACGCTGACTTTTTTCCCTGGCGTTCGCTCACTATCCCCAACTGATGTGCGGGTTTCTAACACCAACGTTCGGCCGCTCATTAATACATCACTTAAAAGCTATGGGGAAACAGATATAGCCCAACTTGGATTCAATGATGGCGTCGATGATAAAGGGCCACTAACACTAATGGTCATCGTACAACGTAATCCGGGCTATGGGAAAAGTGCAGCAGCAATAGCGGCTGAATTGCGTGGGGAGACAATAGATGAAACACCGGCACCAGAGGTCACCGGGCCCCCTTCCAGAATTGCGATTTTTGGCGACTCGGACTTCGCGACCAACTCTTTTTTCCACATCATGGGTAATGGGAAACTACTGCTGAGCACCATCAATTATTTAACCAAACAAGAAAACCTCATAGGCCTAGAGCCAAAATCGTTGGATATCCCGAGGGTCAATTTGACCAACACACAAATGAAAGGAACCTTATTCCTTTCAATCATACTCATTCCCGCCTTGATGGCGATCATTGGCATAGCCGTGTGGTGGAGGCGGCGCTAATGAACTCGAATAAGAGTCTGAAGTTTGTTTGGATCATACTGATTGCACTAGTTGCATTCATTACCGTGATTAACTCAAACAGTGACGACCACGACGGCCATTCTGAGCACGACGACCACGAGAATGTATTCAAGAGTGGCTCGCTACTCCCCGTTAAGTTGTCAGACATTTTTGCTGTCGAACTCGTCCATCAAGGTGATTTATTTCTTCTAGAGAAAGATGAATCAGGCCATTGGTTTTATCATACTCACGGGGCAACAAACGGAATTTTAAAATCACATGAACATGTTGCAACACCCACTGAGAACGAAGCCATTTCTATTTCGTTAATGGGGCTTGAAAATGCACGTGTTGAAAGGCGACTTGAAACAACAGAAAAAGACGAGTATGGCGTTACAAAACCTGCTCTTATTTCCCTCGTGTATGGACAAGATAAATCTCGACCGATCAGTCAATTTGCATTTGGCGATCTCGCGACAGATCATCTCAGTCGATACGTACATCTCGTCGGATCAGACCAAGTTGCAACCATTGCAGACTACCAATACACCAATCTCATTGAACTGATAGAGAAAATAAAAAATATCAATCTAGAAGCGAGTCAAGCAATATCACAGTCGGAACAGGCCCAGTAACCGTTAGTGATGATTGGTGTAAACTATCTGAGTAACATGGTTTTATATTAGTCACTTTCCTAAAGATAAAACGCAATGAACGAGCTCAACGGCAAGCGTATTCTTCTGGGTGTAACAGGAGGGATCGCAGCGTATAAAGCTGCTGAATTGGTCCGTTTACTGAAAAAAAACGGTGCTGATGTTCGCGTAGTAATGACGGACTCAGGAGCCCAATTCGTATCTCCGGTAACCCTCCAAGCGTTAAGTGGCAACCCTGTACACACATCAATGTGGGATCAATCCATAGCAAATGGCATGCCCCATATTGAACTATCGAGGGATTGCGATCTTATTCTAGTTGCGCCAGCTACAGCGGACTTTATAGCGAAGCTAGCCGCGGGTCGTGCGGATGACTTACTCAGCACTCTGTGCCTTGCCAGAGACTGCGCTCTCATGATCGCTCCCGCAATGAACAGGCAAATGTGGGAGAACCCCTCTACACAAAGGAACATTAAGACCTTACTGGCTGATGGCGTTCACTTGGTTGGCCCAGAAAGCGGCGAGCAAGCGTGTGGTGAGGTGGGAGTTGGCCGTATGAGCGAACCGTCGCTGATCGCGAATGAGATCGTGTCGTGGCTACAGCCGAAATTGCTGCAAAATAAAAATGTCATTGTCACAGCCGGACCGACCTATGAGGCAATTGACGCAGTGCGTGGGATCACCAATGCCAGCTCAGGGAAAATGGGATACGCGGTAGCGCAAGCGGCTATAGATGCGGGAGCTAACGTAACGCTGATTTCCGGAAAAACCAATCTTAATCCGCCTGCGAGAGCACGATTCATTTCAATAATCTCGGCCCAAGATATGTTTGATGCCGTGATCAATGAGGTTGATCACTCAGATATTTTTATCTCAGTCGCCGCAGTGGCAGATTTTAAGGTTAGAAACCCCAGTGAGCACAAAATAAAGAAATCTCAACAAAAGCTCAGTATTGAATTTGACGAAACACCAGATATTTTAAAATCAGTTGCCAGCAGAAAAAACCGTCCCTTCTGTGTTGGTTTTGCGGCAGAGAGTCAAAATGTCGAAGAGTATGCTCGGAAGAAAAGAATCGAAAAAGGCATACCTTTGATTGCGGCCAATTTGGTCACCGAAGCACTTAACAGTGACGACAATTCACTGGTGCTTATTGACGAACACGGAACAAAGACGTTAGCCTCCAGCTCAAAACTGGAACAAGCGAGACAGCTTATGATGCATATAAGCGGCCTCATCAATAAACAGTAATCTTAAACTCACTAAGACAATGAAACGCTTAGACGTCAAAATTCTCGACTCAAGAATTAAAGATCAATTACCAAACTACTCCACACCAGGTTCTGCTGGACTTGACTTGCGTGCCTGCATCGAAGCTGCTGAGACCATCGAGCCCGGTCAAACCATACTGGTTCCCACGGGCTTTGCCATCAACATTCAAGACCCTAAATATGCCGCGGTCATTCTTCCGCGCTCAGGGCTCGGTCACAAGCACGGGATTGTTTTAGGCAATCTCGTAGGCCTTATAGACTCGGACTATCAAGGCCAGATTAAGGTGTCCGTTTGGAATCGAAGCGCAGAAGCTTTCGAATTAGCGCCTATGGAGCGTATTGCGCAATTGGTGATCATACCCGTGGCACAAGTTGCTTTTAATTTAGTGGATGATTTTGATGATAGTTCTCGTGGTTCTGGAGGCTTTGGTAGTACAGGACGCCAATAAAAAAACCGGCTCATCGCCGGTTTTTTTTCAATCAAACTTAGCACTATTTATTCTGGGAAAACCATTATTTCTTCCTTAATGTAAGGATCTTTAATTTCTCCCGAAGCAATACGACGAACCTCTTCGGAACGTAGATACGCTACGACCGATAAAATGTCCATACCAGAGATCGTTGTGCCAAATGCGCCCATTGCCCCACCCACACTTTTATTAGTGATGCCGATAGAGATGGTCGTCAATATAGCCATATTGCTATTAGCAGAGTAGGCAAATTTCCCACAAGTCAAACAAGGTCCTTTTCCGCCTTTACCTTGTCCTCCATGACAAAAGGAACAACGGCGGTCATACCACTCTCGGCCATTTTGCACCAAGCAGTCTTTTTCCACTTCCAAGGCTAAATCAGCGTCGCTGCTTTTATGCATTGTTCCCGAATAAGGTTGATCGATACACGCTTGCGTCAGCGTTTGCTCGACCATATAGGATTCCTCAGCATAAACATTGTCTATGCTTATGTTTGTCAAAAACACCATCGCAACAACACCACACAATATAGCGCTGAAGCGACGGAAGAGTGATGAAAAAGAAATCCCTAACATTACCAATTCCTCCCTACTTAAATTATTTTTTCGTACGCTCTTACTCTTCTAGTGGGGGAAAGTAAGGAACATCGTATTTTTTTACTAGCCTAGCTATTGTACCGTTTTCAATTAAGGTCTCAATACCTTGGTTGATAAAATCTCTTAGTGTTTTATCTTGCTTACGGAGCACAAATTTGAGATTCCACAATTGCTGACCAAGACCCTCTGGAACGTAATCTTCACCAATGGCAGCATACAACTGGTCGGCACTATAGTTATCGGAAAGAACGAACGTCGCTTCGGGGTGATTACGTTTTGCCTGTGATGGCGCATGCGAAAACACAATTGCCGCATCAGTCTCACCATTAACCATATCCCTCATCACTCGTGCATTGTCAGCTTGCAGTGCGCGCTTAATGCCATGCGTGAACAACCAGTCATCCATCGGGGTAGACATTTGTACTCCGATCGGCATCCCAGCGTCGATGATCTCTTTAATTGATAACCCTGCCGCCTTATTCTGCGTCACCAATACATAACCTACTGCCATATATGCTTTTGTGAAGGCCAGCTGTCCCATGAGTACGTCGTCGTCATCGTTATCTCCCACACCAGCAAAAATTTGGCATCGGCCCTTGATGATCGAATTACGCAATGCTCGGGACATACCACCTCTTGTACCGGTGTCTGCCCAGTACATTTCGAGATCAAACCCACCAAGCTCTGCTAACGCACCCATAACTTCCACATCGAATCCTGGAGGCGTCACATTCTTTACTGAATAAGGATAAGAATAGGGATCCGCGCACGCAGTCAATATTCCCCGCTCTTGAATTTTTTCAAAAGTATTTTGTGCCTCGTTAGCCGAACCTTGCAGCGGCAACCAAGCGAACATAATACCCAACAGAACTTGCAACAATTTATTTTTTAACAAAGCCATCTCCCGGAAACTGTAATCGATTTAATTCGATCTCGTTACGTCTCCTTAGTTCACACAGTTCACTTAATTCACATGACGGAATCATCCGCCCCGTTTTGTGGTTAAAACCTATTAACCACTACATTTTTGCATCTGTTACATAAAAATAAGGGAGGGCTAAAAAGCCCTCCCTCATCCTAGCTCTTACAACTACTTCTCAGTAGCAGTGTCTACGAAGTCAATATTAATTAACTGAGAAGACCATCAAGCCACCACCTTTGGTGTGTGTCTTGAGGAAGTTTGCGTAGTACAGAGGCCAGATACCACCACCACCAGCACCGTATACGATAGCAACATACTGCTTGCCTTCAGAGGTGTAAGTGGTTGGGTTACCGTGGATACCGGTACCAACGTTGAATGCCCAGAGGTGTTCACCAGTCTCGTCATTAACAGCGTTGAATCGTCCATCTGGATCGCCATAGAATGCTAGTCCACCAGCTGTGCTCAAAAGACCACTTGTTGCAGGCCAGCTCTGTGACTTGGTCCATGCAATCTTACCGGTAGCAACATCAAACGCTTTGATCAAGCCTGCGCCAGCGTTGAACGTAATAACTTTAGCACCTAAGTACCACTCGCCACGCTTCCACTCCATTTTCTTAGCCTGGAGATCCATGGTGAAGTTGTAAATTGGAACATAAGCCATTTTGGTTCGAAGGCTAACTGAGAGTGGGTGCCACTCTTTACCACCGTCAAGTGATGGTGAAATGTTTTGGGTCACGCGATCATATACAACGTCCATTTCTGGATAGTTGAATACAGGTCGGCAGTTACCGTTAGCAGGGCTAATTGGCTCTTTAATCCAGTTAACGTCTTGCATTGGGGTAGCCCAAAGACACTTCATTTCATTACCTGAAGCAGTCTTCACAGTGTTTCGACGATCGATACCATAAAGGTGACCGTTTCTGTCTCCGTGAACGAATAGCTTCTTACCACCGAGGTCAATCTGAACATTCTCGTTCACGCCATCATAATCGTATGGATCGTTTGGAGTGTACTGGAAGTATCTATCGATTTTTCCAGAGTCAGCATCAACTACAAGTGTAGAGTTTGAGAAGAGATTATCTCCTGGACGTACGTGACGGTCAAAGTCAGGACCTGGGTTACCAGTTGGCCAGAAAAGCTGGTTGGTTTCTTTATCATAAGAACCAGTAATCCATGTTGATCCACCGCCGTATTTCCAAGAATCACCGCCCCATGTATCGTTACCAGGCTCACCTGGTCCAGGTATGGTGTAGGTCTTCCAAGCTGGAGCGCCGGTATCTGCATCAATTGCAGCTATCCAGCCACGGACACCGTACTCAGCACCAGCCGTACCGAAAACAATTTTGTTGTTAACGGCCAATGGCATGATGGTGAATGTTTCAGCGTAGGTGTAATCCCCAATTTTCTTGTCCCAAACAACTTCACCTGTTTGGTTATCAAGAGCAACAACGTGTGCATCTAGAGTTGCGAGGTAAACCTTGTTTTTATATACAGCAACACCACGGTTCACTACGTCACAACACAATTTTGGGAACACGTCGCCTGGAAGCTCACGCTCATATTTCCAGATAATGTCACCAGTGGTACCGTTAACAGCCATCACGCGGTTGAATGAAGTCGTGACATACAGGGTGCCATTTACTGCTACAGCCTGACTGTCTTGACCTTCAAGAATACCGAATGACAAGTTCCAAGTCGGTGTTAGCGACTTAACGTTATCCCGGTTAACTTGAGAAAGTTGGCTGTAACGGGTCATTTGATAATCTTTCCCGTAATGCAACCAGTTTTGTGAATCTACGTCAGCGTTCGTCAACATGTCCTGAGTTACATAGTTTGGATAGAGAGTAGACTCTAGTCTATCCACACCAATAGCAGAAGCCATGCTGGAAGCACCTAACAGAGCTAGTGCGGCTGTTGAAACCGCTACGCGCTTAAAGTTATGCATGTAATACACCTCCCAATTGAGACAACTCTTCCTTGACGCGATCTTGGATTATCCAAATGTGCGCCGCAGTCGAGTCTAAATTTTAGTTTGGTTTTAGTTAACTATTTACAAACCACTTAAAGACTAACCACCGACCTAGTAGGAACACTAAATCCGCAGTTAAAACTTCTCGCCTTATGAAAATAGGTGAACCGGCAGCCTATGTCAACATGATTTGGCCGTATTATGGAACTAATTGCAGGGTGCAAATGAGCATTAAAATCTTGGTGGTGCTACGCAACAAATAGTAATTCGACAGGCTCGCAGAATTGAGAAAGTCAAGCCTTAATCAATCCATGCGCTGCATTCAGCGTCAATCGTTGTTAAACCCTTGAAAATATAGGGTTGGAATTTATTAATCACATAGGAATTCATTAAAAATGACTCAACTCTCTTCATCGAATTGGAAGGTTTTCTGTTTTTTGATATTATTTATTGCATCGCACAACAGTAATTGCGCTGCTGATCCCCTGATTACATTTCCCATTACCATAAACGATATCAAAATTAGAGTTGAAATTGCAAAGACGCCTGAAGCGCGCGCCCAGGGCCTCATGGAGCGGCAATTTCTAGCACATGATCGTGGAATGGTTTTCATTTTTCCAAAGGAAAAAACAATTTCAATGTGGATGAAAAATACCCCCATTGACTTGACCGTTGTTTTCGCGAATGAAGAGGGCCGAGTCATCAACATTGAACACATGACACGAAACACCCTTAAATCTTATTCCTCTTCAGCTCCAGCAAAGTTTGCTCTAGAAGTTAGCAAACACTCGCCTCTGACTGATTCTGTCAAGACTGGGGATCTCATTCTCGGACTCGAGGGCATACCTACGGCGACTCATTGAGTCGCCGTAGGGAATCTATCTGTTGCACAATATGCGTATATCAATCAATTCGAGTTTTGACGTAAGTCCTCAAATAGTCGATCCGCGATCAAACGATTCCCCACATGATTCAGATGGCAAAAATCCAAAAATATCTCGCCATATGTGTGACGCTGATCTAATGCATCAGTAATATCACGGAAAGGAATACCATCAGCCGCTAATGCAACACTTACATTGCGAAGCTTTGGATACCCTTCTTTAAATGCAATATCCACACCAGGTGGCGTTTCCAAATAATGCGTCAACAATCCCACCTCATATGCTGACCTCTCGTGCACATCAAAAATCGTAGGTTGCAAATAATGAACAAACTCAGCATTCGAATGCACGGCAATAGCATGGGCTTCACTAACCGCAGCACGAAACTCCGCTGCCGCCAATTCGACTCCTTCAATGAGAGTATCTGGATTTGTAATCGTGGCAGGGGTAGAGCGATCAAAAATATCTAGCGCAACATCAGCAGTAAAACTATAGCCCTTAAGTCGCTCATGCCATCGACTCATCCACTGAGCCAGCGGACTAAGCTTTTGAATAGGACGAAAGTTCGGAACGCCAGATTTCCATCCACCAGCCGCCCCACCAAATACAACATAGTAAATATCGTTAACACCATGATAAAAGATAATGATGTCGGTGCTGCGTAGAGGAATTGTTTTCAAAATTGAAACTTGTTGGTTGGCATTCATACCCGGCAAACCGAAATTGAATACTTTCCAAGCTCGTCCTGAATCATTCAGCATGCGCTGCAAATAGCTCGCTATCGTATGCTTATCGGGAACTTCTTGACCAAAAAGCGTTGACCCACCGAACAGCAAAACACGACGTGACATGCCCTGAGGCACATCGGTGGTGACTCGAAACCCATTTTTAACATTGAAGTAATCAGACTGATAATCATCGAGCTCAACAATTTGAGTCAATCGACCATTCACAAAGGTCTCAGACTCTTTAAGAAATTGCGTATTGAAATAATCCGCAGCTTGATACGGTGGTGGCTGCGTTGCGCGGAACTCCCATCGCGAAAGTTGATGGTCTCGGACCGTTGCAACCCATACCCAAGATCCCAGCTCCACCAGAAGCAGTGAAAGCAAAGTCGCGACTAAAAAAATCAGGCAATTATTTAGGAAGCTCTTCAAACTGAATTACCGTGGGCACACGTGATTTGATCTATTATAAATAGATTAAAACCGCTTCAATCAATTAACGGCATTTATTCGAACATCTTCATCGCGGCACCAAATAGTTCAGAATTCGGATCTGCAAATGTTTCAAGGATACTGAAATGATTATCCGTTGGGCATGGTGTATCCAATCCAATACTTGACGACCACGACTGAGCGATCAGCCGATGCTGATCTTTGAATCCACCCAACTCTTGCCCTCCAACCGCAATGGATAAACGCGTCCCCTGAGGCTGCGGCATTAAAGCGGGGCTCAACATTGCGGCATCCGCTTCGGTCATACGCAAGTCCGTATTGATCGAGGCAATTTTTGTCAGTACCCTTAAATCGTAGAGCCCGCTGATTGAAAACCCTGATTGAAAAATATTCTTCGGTAAACCTTTGGAAAAAGCAGGCCATTCACAGCTCAAAGCCATCGCGGCTAAATGTCCGCCAGCAGAATGTCCTGAGACAAACAAACGCTTTTTAGGCACTCGAAAATCATTCGCATTTCGATACAAATAAGCCCCTGCCGCCATCACCTGAAGCACAATCTTTTGCATCGAAACACTAGGGCATAAAGAGTAATTAATAACCGCGACAGCGACACCACGATCGACAAATGGTTTGGCGATGAATGCGTGCTGGCTTTTGTCTAGTGAGCGCCAGTAGCCACCATGAACAAACATCAGCATCGCACTTGGTGAACCCACCGGAGTATAAATATCCATTGTCTCTAACAAGTCATCGCCGTACGGCACATCTCGCTCACACTGATCTTTCAACGAGCGACAAATCCCCGAAGAATTAAATGTCCAACGGTCAACGTAGTCTTGGAAGTTGGACACCGCCTGACGATTGTTATAGAGCGTCTCTAGATACGCCGCATCACCAAGCATCGTCTAATATCCCGTTCGATATTTCAGATAATTAAGGCTAACTATCTCGAGCATGAAGCAAACCCCAACTGTTAAATAACCATTTTTATACATGAACTGGTTAGACTACACTAGCTATTAACGCTTCTCAATACAGAACGAATAAATCAACAAAATATCAATAAAATCATAGGGGAAAAGCACATGACGAGTCAAATTTGGCCAAATCCATTAGTCTCCACCGGTTGGCTTTCAGAGAACCTCGACAACCCAGAAGTAAAAATTATAGACAGCTCCACACTTCTGCCTCCCAAACCTGATCACTCTCTTTATGACGTAGTTCCTGCCATCGACGACTATCGCAAGGGGCATATCCCAGGAGCTCAATTTATAGATATCGAGCACGAGCTATCCACCCCACATGCGCACTTTCATTTCATGCTGCCAACTGCTGAGGTATTTGCGCAGACAATGGGACGCTTTGGCGTAAGCGACGACACCATGGTCGTCACTTACGCAACAACAAACCACTGGTGGGCTACACGCCTGTGGTGGACTCTTAAAGTTTTCGGTCACGTTAACGTCGCAGTCCTGGATGGTGGATTTCAAAAATGGTGGGCAGAAAAAAAACCTGTAGAAACGGGGAACGCTAAACCCGTAACTCCAGCCCACCGTTCATTACGAGAACCCAATACGTCATTAATTGCAAATAAAGAATCGGTACTACATCACCTCCAAGGACAATCAGTGTGCCTGATTAACGCACTTAGGCGCGAGCAACATGAAGGGATCGGTGGTGTTCACTACGGGCGAAAAGGGAGAATACCTCAAAGCATTAATCTCCCCGCCCTTGAGCACGTTAACGAGGACAACACATTCAAATCTATCGAAGAGCTGAAAATGATCTTTGCAAACACACTATCCAATGAGGAAATCATCACATACTGTGGCGGCGGCATTGCCGCAACAAGTGTGGCTTTAGCATTAGATTTGCTAGGGCATAAAAATGTTAAAGTCTACGATGCCTCACTCACAGAATGGGCAGCGGATGACGCATTACCGATGGATATTTAAGCCCCTCGTTTGATTTTAAAAAAGGACCACAATATGATTGATTTATTTCCGGTCAATAAAGCCGACTTCCCCGAACCAGTTGTCGTAACAGGCGCCGGGGGCTGCATCGGAAGTTGGGTTCTACATCTGCTGCAGCGCGCAGGCGTTAGTGTCGTCGCACTTGATTTACGAAAAGACACGCGTCGACCAAGCTTGCTGATGACTGAAGAGGAATTAGCCTCGATCTCGTGGCTCGAGGGTGACATCTCAGACCCCAAGACAATTACGCATGCGGTCGAACAACACAAGGCAGGTGCAATTATTCATTTAGCCGCGCTTCAAATACCTTTTTGTAAAGCAGACCCGATATTGGGAGCGCAGGTTAACGTGGTTGGGACAATCAATGTTTTAGAAGCGGCTCGTCAGTTTGGCATCAAACGTCTTGCTTATGCGAGCTCAATCGCAGCCCATGGAGTATTTGACCCAGATACAATTTCAACACTTTACGGCGCATATAAGTATTGCAACGAGGAAACGGCTAAAGTTTATATGCAGGACTGGGGGGTCCCAAGCACATGCCTCAGACCGGGTATCGTCTACGGCGTTGGTCGAGACCAAGGCATGAGCTCAAAGACAACTGTCGCAATTCTTGCCGCCGCAATGAAGCAGCCATACACCATTCCGTTTATAGGGCCAGTGTCCTGGCTACACGCCGGAGAAGTAGCCAGCGCATTCATTGCGTCCGTATCACAACCAAGAAACGAAGCCCGTGTTTTCGATATCAACGGTGTAATTGCGACAGTAGAAGAGTCCATCAAAATCATTGAAAAAATAGAACCAAACGCTAAAATTAGTGTCGATGGTGCCGCACTTCCATTTCCAACAAACCTGTCGGACGAACCGCTACGCGCTTATTTAAGTGACTATGGCTCAGTTGGTCTCGTTCAAGGAATTGAGCACACCTACGACCATTTTTGCCATTTAGTCAGATCAGGCAAGATTGGATCAGACGCATTTGCATGACCTCAGTCGGACGTCCCTCTGGTGATAAGTGTCGATTTTTGATTTGACTCGCCTTGATTATCGACCCAACTCACCTCGACAGAGTCACCAGGCACGCCACCTCGGAAGTAACAGAATAATGATGGGTTTTTAGACACTCCCCCGCCCCACTCAGCAGACAACACTGTTTTCTCTCCATGACGCACCATCACATTTTTAATAAAGTGCGCGGGAACTAAGGTCCCATCTTTTCTTTTACGAAAACCGGTCTCCATGTCATGACGAATCAAAACTCGAACGGTCGTCAGACCGCTATCATCACATGCTGCAACAATTCTCATCGGACGTGCCATACCTACCCTCTGCGAATAACCTTAAGATCAACCACCACAACCACCACGAGTCACCTTTATCAGCGTATCAGCGCTAATGAAGCCTTCATCTGTTTTTACCAAAGCAATAACGGATGCAGTTTCACGCATTTTAATGCGCGTGCGAATAAACGGAACTGCCTCGGGTGACAACTCATAGTAAGCCGCCAACGGTCGCGGATTCTTCTCACAAAGCAACGCAATTGCACGCACCCGCAAACGCTCATCGACTTTGATGCCCACAGGGACAACAGCACCATTCTCCGCGATTGGTGGCGCGACAAATTGAATGAACCCCCTGACGTCCTGAATCACAGGCTGAGATGTTAAGGCGCCGATAGCGGCGGAAAGACTTTCAGCCTCGAACGCCTGATTATTCCAAGTCCAGGTGTTACTGTGCGCCATCTTCAGAAACCCCACCTCAGATAAGGCTAGTAAGGCACTCAAAAGTCCTGCATCACGCATAAACTGTCTTCTTGAACTATTCATCTTTAACATTATTTAACTTGAAATCCAGAAAGCAAATCAATCACTCTAAATGGTACCGTCAAATTACCGAGTTAAGTGCTGATTGAATCACAAACCTCAACACCTTAACAAATAATGTGACAGTCACAGATCAGAAAGGTTTTTCAACCCTCAGATTTCTTACACACAGATGAGATCTAATCAAATTTAGACAAATCTAAACGTAGCGAGATATTTCCACGTGCATACGCATTACTTTAAGCGGTATTTCAACAAACCCGACCGATTTATAAAGCCCAATCGCCGGCTCCAAAATAGTGTTTGACATGATCTCTATTTGCGTCGCGCCCAGACCCTTTGCAACTTGAAGAATTTGACGCAACATCACCCGTCCCAAACCAAGGTCTTGGTAACTCGGGGTAACGGCCATCTTCGAAATCTCATAAGTCGTATCACTGTGTTTTAGTAGGCCACAACACCCCACTGCTATATCCTCGACCATGGCGAATATAATCGCACCACCTGAATCAATAAATGATTGCTGAGGGCTCGCGAGCATTTTATGATCTATCTCTTCAGGCTCAAAGAACTCTTCGATCCACTCAAGGTTTAATTCTTTAAAAGCTTCTGAATACTGGGGCGAAAATCCTACGATCTCATATTTTTGCATAGCGCAACGAAATTTCTTACATTAAACACTGTAAATCACCGTCGACATTTAACGCTTGCCCGGAGATTGTTCGACCTAATGGGGACACAATAAATGCGATGAGATCAGCGAGCTGCTGCGGATCAATCAACTCTTTAATAGAAGCCATCGACAACCACGTTTTTGTGAATTCTTCCGCGGTTTTCCCTGCAATATTCGCTTTCTCTTGAATAACCGCCTGTATTCGTGCCCCATCAACTGGCCCAGGCAAAACCGCATTACACCGTATGCCGAACGCTCCTAGTTCCATTGATAGCGACTTAGTGAACCCGACAACACCCCACTTTGCTGCAGAGTACGGCGCCCGATTCGGAAAACCAAATCGTCCAGCAGCCGAGGATAAATTAACAATGGACGCATTATTTGATTTTTTGAGATGGTCGACGACAAGACGCGCACAATTAAACTGTCCTGTGAGACAAACCTCAATACACCGATCCCAATCATTTGGATCAATCTCATGAAATGCGCCAGTCGGCCCCGCAATCCCCGCATTATTAATTAGGCAATCCAGACCACCCAGCCCTTGAACAGCTTGCTCAACCATATTGGCAACCGAATCTCGTTTGGATACATCACAAACACCGGTCATCAAGGATGGGTTTTTTTCTTTAGCTGCCTCCAAGGCTGCGACATCGATATCGCAAATGTAAACTGATGCTCCTTCGGCCAGCAGCCGCTCAGTGATCTTGAGCCCAATACCGCTCGCCCCTGCCGTTACGATCACTTTTACACTGGTTAATTGTAAGTCCACATTTTTCTCCCACTGTATCTTGTTTGACAGCAATTTAAGTATCTCGTCAGTTTATCCGATTTCCAATTTAAATCCTGACAACAGAACAACATAGGCGTGTGGCTAACTTACCTAAATACCTCCAAACTAAAACGTGTCACAATGCCGACGCACGAAGCCTAACTCGATTATTTATTGTTAACACTTAATAAACATGGCTCCAAATCCAGTTAAACGTGATGTATTAATTATTGGGTTGATCAGCATTGGTCATGGGGTTTCACACTTCTTTCACCTCATACTT
>Ga0075119_1000169_pt1 | contig 38385 bp, 46 predicted proteins | sample AntAceMetag02UK9_FD_69791 | JGI IMG/M metagenome (GOLD analysis project Ga0075119, IMG submission 69791) | Saline lake microbial communities from Ace Lake, Antarctica - Antarctic Ace Lake Metagenome 02UK9 | ecosystem: Environmental > Aquatic > Non-marine Saline and Alkaline > Saline | place... | reverse complement strand
TGGCTTGGATGAAGCGCTGCTGTGAAGAAGGGAGGCCTCTGCAGCTAGAGGCGGCCCTGCTTGATTTGCGGGCGGTGAAGCTCTTGGATCGGCCGGCTCTGCGGGACTGGATGGACGTGGCGCAGGCCAAGGGTCACATGGACTGTGTGGAGGTTCTGAAGGGTATATTGGCTGACGCAAAGTACATCTGATCTGTTTTAAATATTTTAAAACCCAACCGTCGTGTTTGCCAACGCGCCAAACCCGTCAAACCGGAATTCGACTGGTTGCAACCCTGTGCCGGTACCGGTACTTAACCGGTTGCAACCTGGTACCGGCACTTAACCGGTTGCAACCTGATACCGGCACTTGACCGGCCTCTGGGAACCGCACCGCAACCACATTCGTAAAGACTCTGTAGCATGGAATCCGTCGCGTCCAAGGTAAGAGATGCCCTGAGCACAGCCACTACGTCTTCCGAAGGGACGTCCGCGCCTCAGGTGCACTTCACGCCGGCAGATCTTCCGGATACGAGCGTACTTCGGTCGGCCCTGCAAGCGGTGCTGGCAAACTCGGTCGGACGCCTCCACAGCGCCCTGGACGGCATCGTGGTAACGCCAAAGATCGTTCAGGTTCTCCTGTACATGTGCTTTGTGGATACCGCCAAGCCCGCCAACGCCTGCGCCGAGCTGCTGTTGGACCACTTCGAACAAATTACGGTTGCACGGACGGCCCTGTGGTGCCTGCGCCCGGGCACCTCCAAGCGTGTGCGCCGCGTGGCAGTACAATACCTGACCGCCAACGGAACGCGCGACGCAAAAGGCTTTGCGGCTCAGTTTGAGACGCAGTTCAGGGCTGCATGCCTTGACACCAAGCTTCCGGAGAAGGCAGTGCTCCACCTCTTCAGCGCGACCCTTCCCCATAACGCCCGGTCTTTGCGCTGGGGATTCCTGCTCCGCAGCGCCGTGGAAGGTGAACGAGAGCACCTATCCTTGGCGCTTGTCCGTCTCACGCAACGGGGAGACGACACGTCCCTGGATCCAGTCGGCGCCTTCCACCGGCTCCAGGCCAAAGTCGGGCACCTCTGCCGCGCGATGATCAAGCTGCGCAACAGCGATACGCTGAGCGACGACGACAAGGCCGCCAAGACGAACCGAGTCGCGCCAATGCTGAAGCTGGCGAGTGAGTCTATGCAGGACCAAGCACGCGTGGCCGGAATCCTTCCGGTCAGTCCCGACTCGGGCGCGTTCCAGCAGGAGCTGTGGCGGGGCACCGTTGGGAAGATCGGTCTGGGCAAGGTGCGTCTAGAGGACAAGATGGCGATCCTCGAGCAGCTGGAGATGGACCAGAGCAAGATGAACTGCGCGGTGGCGGAGGACGCGATCGATATGGACGACGCGGGGACCGCCACAGCCGCCGAACCAAGCTCGTCGCCGCGATCGCTTGTCTGCGTCGGCCGAGTCGCGACTCGCTCGCTGCGCGACACGGCGAGGATGGCCGCAGACAAGGGCATGGGTCGGGTCGTACTGGCGATCGGCCAAAGAGTCCATCTCTCCCGCACGCGGGTCCTCGAGCGGGCGGTTCAGAACCTTGATGTGAACCTGGTTCGGCGGCTGGTTCTTGACCTTCAGGCAGAGGGATGCAAGGGGACACTTCCTCTGACGCGGACCGACGGCTTTGCCACGCGCCGGGCCTCTCGCCTCATGGCGTGGTTGCGGCACCACCAGAGTCGCGGTCGGGATGTTCGGTCCGTGGCGCTCGTTCTGCTCGCTGGAGCCAGGACCAGGGCGTTCCCCATGCGCGACATAGCATGGATTGCTGGTCGTGCAACTATCGCAGAGCCTCTGACCTGGGAGGCAGTCACCGAGAGTATGGACAACGAATCGATCGAGATCGTGCGCGCGATGGAGGCCACGGACCAAGAGACGACACGGACTGGGGCGCGGGCCGCCGGAGGCTCTCCGATGAGCGGTGCGGGATCGGATCTCGAGGCCAAGGCACCCGAATCACCCCGAAGGCGGCCGCGCCACGGGGCCAAAGTCGACGCGCTCTTCGAGTTCACCCTGCAACGCGCGGTGCTGCGGACGGCCTCCGCCGTCAATCCGTGGAACGTCGTGTGCAAACGGATGGTGGCGCCGCCGCAGGTGCCGGATCTTACCGGAGGAATGGTCGGCAAAGAGTTCGTCGAACGCCCACGGTGGGCGACGGTAGAGGCGTGAGAACGGACGAATACGGACGAAGGGACAAGATCGAAGAGGTTTGAAGGAGTGTATGAGAGCCCTCAAAGTTGGGATGGATGGACGGATGGATAGATGCTGACGGGAGCTGGGGTGGAACGTGCTTGCTACTTGCTATCTTGCTGCTCACGATTCAAACGATGTGACAAACCGACACTGCACGGGAAGCTTCCGGGCACCGTCATCGTACTGCGCCTCCTTCTGGCGATGGAAGCTGATCCGTCGCTCGGTCGTTGACTCCAGCACAAACTTGCGGTACTGCTCCAGCCCGTCCAGGTACCTTTGCCTCCACTCTTCGCATTTGCTCAGACTCGGGCACCGCTTCTCCAGGATAAGGTAGCAGAGACCGCAGAACTTCCACGCGGTGCTGCCGAGGAGCATGGCAAGAGGATGCGCCTCCGCGTCTCCCATGAAGCCAGCATACTCTTTTGCAAACCGCGCCGCTCCCTATGCCTTCTCCTCACAGGGCCATTCGTCAAACCCAGGCTTGCCAGGAACACCGTTCGGAACTGAACCATCGTACGCGTCCACATCCTCGTCCGTGTCTTCCTCGCCATCCCACAGGTCCAGAGGATGCAGCAGGCTTTCCTCCGTCAGGATGCGCTTGGTGATGGCACCCGTGGCCTGCATCATCTGCCATCCCAGGTGCATACGCCGAGCGCGGGCATCCAGCGACGCGTCCTGCACAAGCTCCTGTTCCGAACGACCGCCGGCGGCAAAGAGATGGTTCTGGTCTCCAGTCATCATGAACTGCACCGCGGTGCGGCACAGAAGCGCGGCGATGGGGTTGCGCTCGACCTCGGGCATGTCGTCGTGCACGGCGAGGCCCTCCACCACGTACGAATGGTCCTCGGTGACCAGGTCAATCACCGACGTGCCGTCTCCCATCCGCGCCATCACCGCGTCGGTGCCCAGGCGCTCGATGCCCACGGCCCCGGCGCTGGACCTGGTGCGCAGCGCTGCGCCGGACCCCGGAACGAGCGCCTCCAGGTCCTGGTACCATCGGTTGCGCTTCGCGAGGTCGGGATGCAGCACCAGCCTCCGGTCTCCCTCGGGCGCCATGAACGAGTGATCCACCGTCGCAAACGGTGTGCGTCCCCCAAAGCCCCAAATGTGCCTGCCGCCAAACTGCTCGTCAACGTACACGACTCGCGTGGAGCCGCCAGTGCGCCCGCTCATTACGAGGTCGCCGGAGCGCACGTCGACGATGCAGCGGCGAGAGCCGTCCGCCATCGTTACTCTGGCCGACGGCACAAAGCACGAGTGCCGAGTGCCCGCGCACTGCTGGTGACCCGTGGGATCGCAGTTGAGGGGCACGCACGCCAGGGGTCCTCGCTTCACCCCGCCGCTGTCCGTCGTCTTGCCCACGCAAAAGAGGATCACCTGGCACTGGTTCCGCGCGTCCCAGCACTGGTACGGCAGGAACGTCTGCTCGTTCTTCTTGCACTGGTGCGAGGGACCGTACCGGATCTTGTCGAAGACGTTCTTGAACCAGTCCTTCGTCTCGGTCCACATCTTCTCGACCAGGGTGCGCCCCGCGATGCTTGGGTTGCCAGGCTTGCACGGACCCTTGCCCGGCGAGACGGTGATGCCCATGCGCTTCAAGTATGCCTTGACGGCGGTGTTGTTGAGCGCCTCTTGGTTCGCGGGGTCACAGCCTTGCCAGTAGCAATCGATGACGGCGTACATCTGCAAGAGGAATGCCATGTTGCCGCTGATACCCAAGGGACTGATTGGGCTATCCTGGATCCCGAGATTCCCGCAGACAGCAGAGCAATAAAAATCGGAGCGGGGGCACAGCCCCAGGCAGCCGTCGGCCCCACCGCACCACTTCAGGCAGCGGGGTGTGCACACGCCGCGGAGGTGGCTCAAGATGTTGTCAGCGCGCTCCTTGAGCGACGGGTCCTGCGCCACTCTCTGTGCCGCGTACTGGGTGCCGACAATCATCGGCTGCGACATAGCGAGGAAGTTCGGTCCGGCGCAGGAGCCCGCCTGCGGCTGCTGCATGCCGGCGATCGCCGAGCAGCCGTCGCCGGGCGAGTTCAGCGTCGTTTGCGAGGGGGTTCCGCCCGTGGCGCTAGATATGTAACGACCGATTCCCCCTTCGCCGCACATGCACTGGAAGCCGCCGTCAGGATTGGTGGTGGCTCCCGCCGCAAGCCGGCTCTGATTCTCGATCTCAGTGATCATGGCTCTCCACTTGGTGTCGTCGTCCTGGTCGCACGTGGCGGCGGCGGTGCCGTCCGCCTTCCACAGAGCGCACCCGAAGGCGGCGTCCGGGTCGTTGGCCGCAGAGATGGACGGAATGGGCTGCTCCCAGAATCCGGTGGGGAAGGGGAGGTCCCGGTTCAGCAGCGCCGCTGCTCGAGTGTCCGAATCGCAGTCCTTCGCCGTAAAGATCTCCCATGGCGTGCCCAGCACTCCCGCGTACGCCTTGCACTAATCCCGGCGGGCCACCGTCTTGACCTTGGTGCTTCCGGGAACGCGCTTGCCCCAGGACCCGCAGTGGTCAAGGCCAAAGACGTTGGCTTTGCGAAGCTTGTCACTAAAGTTATGCAGGGCGTACCACTCGACGTTCTCGATGTCCTCGGGCTTGCCGTCGGGCTGGGTCAGGAAGGTCGGGACCACAGCTTCGGCTCCCACGGGCACGCCCAGCGTACGCCCCGTGGTGAAGCCCTCGTCCGTGACCTTGTTGTAGACGGCAAGGTTCACGTCCTGCGCACCCTGCGCCCAGTCGAGGTAGTTGATTGTCTTGGCCACGCAGCACGACACCACCGAATTTATTTTGCTATTTTTACCCGCGCTGGTCTCGATGGCGCACTGGCGGTTCTCGGTGAATGACTTGTCGGGGAGCACAAAGTCCGCGCCGCACCGGCAGCCAAGGGCCGCGCCCCCGTCGCCTCCGATCCCGATGCTGAGGCCCGGCTTAGTCCGGCCAGGGGCACGCGTGCCTGGCACCTGCGCCGCCGTCTGAGCCTGCTTGGTGCTGACCCCCACCACAAACTGGCTCGGCTCAAAGAGCGCCGTGTGCAGGCAAATGTTGTACTGGGTCAGGCCCTGCTCGCGGAAGCTTGCGTTGCAATCTCCAAACTCGGTGGGAAGCGCTTCGCACGCCGAAGGACACGTGGGGTTGGTCTTGCCCGCCTCGAGGAAGACGCAGCCGAGGCACGGCCCGACGTCCCACGTGCCTTCGTTGGGCGTTCCGGGAGGCAGCGTCTCGCTCGAGATGTCGCTGATGGGCGCTTTGCCCTGGTTGTCTCCCGGGCGGTCAAACAGCCAGCTGAGGTGCAGCGCGTAGCCGTCCGGGGCGGTCTTGCCGTCGGGGAGCGTTGTGCTGGACGCGCAGAAGCGGCAGAACGGATCGGGGGCGTCCTCGAGCAATGGGTATGGCGGCTGCTTGCGGTCCGTGGCCATGTACCACTGGTAGTTGGCGGTTCCCGGGTCGCAGAGGCACTCGGCGCACCAGGTGCAGTGGCCCTTCCCGTAGCACGACTGCCCCTGAAGCGGGGGCCGCGCCGGCCCAAAGTTGCTCTTGACCTTGTCATCAAAATAGTCAGTCTCGCCGCCGACCTTTGGATCCGTGGCAATGACGGCGGGGCATCGCGGCGGGTGTGCGTAGCACTCCTGCGGGGTCTTGGCCAGGTCGGACAGATCGCCGCGACACTTGGTAGAATCGCTGCTACCCGGTAATCCGTCCTGCGGTACCTGGTCCCCGTCGTCGTTGCGCACCAGGTATCGGTTTTTGCAGGCGTTCGGACCGTACGTCGGGCAGAACACGAACTGGCGCTCCATACCCGGGACCTGATACGGGATGGAGATGCTGGTGCCCGGGACCTTGCCCTCCTCGCAGTGGCACTGGCCGTCGGTTCCGCACAGTCCCAGGGAGGGATCCTGGAAGCACTCGAGAGCACGTCGCGCACCAGAGCCGTCCGGGTCGCTGCGGATGTTGCCCGGGCAAGACGGGATGCACTGACCTTCGTACGCCGCTCGCTTATCGCTGCCCGCCGTGTAGGTGCTGACGCATCCCTTGGGCTCCGGGTACTCCTCGTCCGACGTCGCCGGCGACGGTACGGTGGAGGGCCGCACGTTGCTTGGAGGTTCGTTGCCCGCCAGGCAGCCGGCGCACGTCCCCCCGTTGAGAAGGTCGGCCTCGGTGTATCCGTAGCGGAAGTTGCAGGAGCACTCGGGCTGGCCCGTCTCCTGGTTGTAGTGCAGGAACGCGTGCAGGTTGGGGAAGACGCCGGGAAGCTAGTGGTCGGCGACTGCCTGGCCCTGGACGATCTTCACCACGGGCACCGCGGGGGCCGTCGGAAGCAGCGCCGCGGAGATGGCGCATTCGCCGTTGGCAAGGTCGGCGGCGGTGCAGCCGCCGCGCGCGCATATGCCCTTGTCAATGTCGTCCTGTGAGCATGTGTACTTGCTCGGGTCCTGCTCGCCGATGGCCGACTCGTACGAGCTGCAGAAGTGACTGGTGCATTCGTTGGTTTTGTAGGACTGGCTGCAGTTGTATCCCGTGTACCCCGGATGGCAGATACACGTCTGCTCGGCTTCCCAGCACGTGCCGCGGGTCACCCCCTGGGCGTCTTGGCACCCGTCTGGACACGCGTTGGGCGAGTCCGAGGCGCAGGCGGGTCCGTAGAATCCGACTTCGCACGTACACACGGGGTTGCCGTCGCCGTCGTTGCCGCAGGTGCCACCGCTGTTGACCGAGTTGCAGGCGCCGATGCTGGTTCCGGTACCCGGGCACGCCTTGGCGGAGGAACAGGCCACTCCCGTGAATCCGGCGTTGCAGTCGCATCGACCTGTGGAGGCGTTGCAGGTTCCGTTGCCTCCGCAGATCACACCGTTGTACGTGGGACAGACGTTGGCGACCTCGTCGCAGGCGGGGCCGGTGCGGTTGAGGTTGCAGTGGCAGGTTCCGTTGTTGCACTGCCCCTAACCCGAGCAGGGTACGTTGACGCGGCCGTCGGGGGCGTTACCGACAGGGCAGTGGCCGGTACCGCCGGCGCCGCCGGCGCAGTCGGCTCCCCCGTATCCCGGGTCGCAGCTGCATGCGCCCTCCAGGCACTTGCCGTTGCTGGAGCATTCTTTGCCGTTCGAGTCCTTGGGGCACGGCAGGGAGCGCTTGCCCGTGCCGCCCTGGTTGATGTGCCGAATGGACGCAAAGGTTCCGATGCCGATCACGATCAGGACCACGATTACACAGGCAATCACGATGTGCCGAGTGGTGCGACGGTGGCTCACGGCGCCGGGATCTGCCGAGGTCGCGCCGGGATCCGTGGATGCGGGGTCCGGAATGGAGCTCGAGATGATGGCCGCGAGATCCGGACTACCGCCTCCGGTCCCCATGCCGAGACGGGAATAAAGACGGAGCGATTAATGACCCTCGTGGCGTTTCAGGTCGCGGGGGTCTTTGGGAGCTCGCGCCCCATCTGTTCCTTGCAGGGGGTTCCTGGACGCGCGATGGTTTAGGTGCCGCATCACCACCACGCGCCGCAGCTGAGGGTCACTTCCCATCGTTCTGGCCTGCCCTTCGTCCACGCAGCAATCGCTGCACACGCCGAAGCAGCCGCAGACGGCGCCCATTCGCCGCAATCGCGCCAGTGTTGTTTCGTCGTCCTGCCTGCGCAGGCTCTCGCTTGCCGCCCGTGCAGCGATGTGCGAACCAGGGAGAGGCCACATGCCCGCAGTCGGTGCACGCGATTTGCAAGGGCTCTCGGCCGTCAAGCGCCGCTCTCTCCAGTTCGTCGGGCGGAATGCGGACGGGCGGCGGGGCGGTGGCGTCTCGCACCGGGACGATCGATCCGCGCATGGCCCGACTGCGCTCCGTCCTCGATTTGATGGCGTGGCAGCCTGTGCAAAGCGGTTGCAGGTTGCCCAGCGCGTCGGCTCCACCCCGGCAGAGCGGCACCCTGTGGTCGATATCCGTGGCCGCGGTCAGCTGTCGGCCGCAGGCGGTGCAGCGGAATCCCGTGGAAGCACACACCGCGAGGATGGCTGTGGTGGCCCACTTCCTGCGTCGCTTGCGCTTTGGGGCTCGGATCCGGTCTGCGACCGCCACCGCTCCGCGGACGCGAGGCAGCGGCAGGCTTCCGGGCTGATGACCAGAAGCGGAAAGACTATGGCCGCCACGGGGAAGGCTGCGGTGCCGGAGGCGTTTGGCGCCCATCTCCTAACGACGGAAGAGCTCGAGGTCGTGCGGGACGTGGCGGGAGCCTTGGTAATCCATGCCCTGAGCAGCAAGCCCGGGGAAGAGTCGATGGAACGGCTGGCTCGCACGGTCGAGATGCCCGAAGGTCGGGCGATCGAGGCAAAGCGTGCCGCCTTCGAGGCCCTCGGCCGGCACGCGCTGGATCCCTTGTCCGACGGAGTCCGCACGGCGTTCGAGGAGATATGCGGCAAGAAGGGCGATGTCGTGCTGGGCGTCATGTTTGACCTCGTGGTGTCTGCGGTTGAGACCGACATCGCCTTCAGAGCAGCCATGCAAGAGACGATGCCCGAGACGGTTCGCAAGGATGAAACGGTGTGACGTTGGTCGGTTTACAATGGCCGCCAGCGGCGCCGGATCCGACGTTAACGCAGGTGGTCAGGATCACACGAAGCAGAGTCAGGAAGCTCTCGAGATTCTCGAGATGATTTGCAAGGGATTCGCAGCAGAAGAAGACTACGGAGCTCCACGACTTGCAGCGTACACAACTAACCCAAGCACGATCTTTTATCATGCCACCACCACAGACGGTGTAACGATCATTAAAGACGACGTTGCTACAGAAGGAAGCAGCGCGGAGACGTTGACGTTGCATGTGCAAAAGCATGGGCTTGTTGTGCAATCCTTTGGCAAACATCACGTTGAGATGTCGGGGCGTCTCTTTGCCTTTTACGACTGGGCGGGCGTCTACAGACCGCAGAACCTGCCGGGGCCATTGGCTGACAAGGCAAGTCGCATACTGGGTCTCCCGAGCGAAGGGGCACATGACGGCTTCTTTGCACCGCGCGAACTTGTGGCAGCCATAAACGCAGCACAATCAGATGGTATTCTTGACTCGCGAACCGCCATATCGAACTTACTTCGGTCCACGGATCCGCGCGTTCGATTGCTGCTCACCGACAACAGCGGATCAGGCGACTGTCTGCTGTACAGCCTCATGGTGAGCACAGGCTGGTGGGACGAGTCGCCAGAGGCGTTGCTCCGCTGGTTGGCGTTTTCAGGCTCCTGGGGCAACTACCTGCTGCAGATGCCCAAGATCAAGCTCTTGTCCGGTTCAGAGGAGGTACCGTGGGCAAGAGAAGCGGACGCGGCGCACCTCCAAACCGATCCGCTGGAGGGAACGTACGATGACTCGTTCTTCTTCACCAAATCCATGCATGAGCAAGATGAGCGGCTGTAGAAAGCGCCCATTGCTGATGGAGTAACAGACTTTACCGCTGCTATTAACTTAGATGCGTGGACGCAAAGGAGTTGGAATACCTAGCAATTTGTGCTTCCGCTTCTTCTGGTCCAAGACGTTAATTAGAACGGAAAGCCGAAGCTCAGTGTGGAGCGGGTGTCAGCACCGATAGGATATCAATCAAATCTGTATAGTGGTCGTGACGTTTAGGGAACCTACGCTCCCATGGTAACCACCATGGATGTGTCCGCGCACATGCTCGATTGGCTGGCATTCTGTGGGCTCGAGACGCTTCAGCTGGATTACGATACAACCAAGAGACAGGTGGACGGCTTCCGAGTCATTCGAAGCGCCAAATCAGTCCCGTTCGCGGACGGTGCGTGTGTCGTGAATCTCAAACAATGCCACTGGGTAGCGCTGGCTTCTCCCAGTCGCCAGAGCAGCAAGCGACAGCGCGAAGATTGGGAGAAGCCAACGATGGATTCGATACGAACGAGGCTGAAGGCGCCGGTGGAGGCCTGGAATCGGTAGAATTAGCTGCCGGGACTGTTGCAGTGGTGGAGAGCCGAGGAAGGCAACACACATTCGGCTCTGCTAACCAGCCACAACTCCATCGGGAACGAGGGCGTTGACAAGCGCCGCTCCGACCTGGTTGAGGATATCATAAACTTGATTCACGGCTCTTCGGAGATTACCGGATCGTTGGCCGACGCATGGAAGGCTCTGCGCGACAGGCACACGGACCTCATGTACACCATCCGTCTCCTGCAGATGGTGCAGTCGACAGTAAGCACGCTGGTGGGAGAAGATGAATCCGTCAAAAGAGCGCGCTTGTAGCTGAGACAAGCGAATAGTAAGCGGATACAAGCGGAGAGTTAGCTGAAAGCGCAGGAGCTTCGGCAGGCGAAGCTTGGTGGGCCATCTGAAGAGGAGAACGTTGCCCGTGCGATCGCCGTGTCCGCCGTGACCGCCGAGAAAGATGAAGTACACCGCCTCGAGACGGAGCTCAGCACGGCACTTACCACGCAAATCACAGGAAACCCGACCGATCCTCTGGCTCAGCTTCTGGATCTTCCGAACTAGGAAGAGCTGTCCGAGCCCCTGCTGTACAAAGCTCTGGTCAAGGTGATTGTTGTCACCCTCACCCAATTAGACCACATAGGAGAGCAGTCCCCTAAGCAAAAGCCCGCGCTGGAGTATCTCAACGAAACGCTGACGTTTGTTGTGACAACACCGGGAGGCGACGATCTCACATCGGAAGCCGGCAGCGGCAAAGGCAGCAGCAGCGGAGCAGCGAGCGGAGGCGGAGCAGCGAGCGGAGCAGCGAGCGGAGGCGGAGCAGCGAGCGGAGGCGGGGCGACACTGTAGTTTCTGTTGCCAGAGGAGAACACTAAGCAGAACGTCGTCATCCGCAACGATAAAGGAGAATAGATCACCTCAGAAATTACCTTCACCCCCGAAATTCTGGATCAAGCAGTAAGCACGATGCAGAATCCGGAGGAAGTCACGCCTGCTGCTGAATTGCGACTCCGGCGCCAGGGAATGCTGCATCTGATGTATTTGCTGCTTCAGACCGTGTCGGTGGGAACTCCCGTACCCAAAGTGTTGACAAATATGCTTGACTATGTGCAGCCGATGCTTCGACCAATTGCTGCTGATGATCAAGCCGCGCGCATTGGTCCGGCTCCCGTCCCCCCTCGTTGGGTGGACGGCGAAGCAGGCCGGGAAGCCGCAGCGGGCCTCCGCAGCCGAGATGATTAACGAATGTTGCCCAGACTCACACTCACGATTCCAAGGACTGTGTCCACCTGCTTATTCGTCACCGCCGACAGAGGCAGATTAAAGTCTCCATGGCATCCCCACTTCGTTCCGAAGCTGTTGCGAATCCGAACCAGCGACCCGTCCTGGCTCAGCCCCACCGCCGTCACGCAGTGTCCCACCGGTTTGGGCGGTCCCGAGAGGGCCGGCATCCGGAAGGCCTACGACGTCCACGGCAGCTCCGCCCTCAGGTCCTCCTTCCCGTCCTTGTCCGTGCGGCGCCGCAGACCCCGAGCCCACTTCATCTGATTGGGGTACACGTACATGTTGAGAAGGCAGGGGCACTTGGCCCGGAGCAGCTTGGTCAGGGCCCGCTGCGCCTTGGCACCCGACGCATCGGGCCGGCGCTTCCGGGCAATCTCAAGCCGGAGCGTCGGATGGGTTTGGAGGAAGGAAGGCTGCTGCGCACGAAGGATCAGCTCCAGGTCGCCTGCTGAGCTGTCGGGGAAGTCCGTCGCAAAGACCGTCCCCTGCCTGGCAATTCGCTCAACGTTCGACAGCAAGCTGCCGCAGTGCGGATCGCATGCCTCGGCGCACGCCGGTCCGCAGTCGCACCGGGCTGTCTCGCGGCAAGCCAGGCGGCGCTGCGCGTCGTACAGGAAGCCGGCCGAGGCAAGGTTCCTCCGCAGGTACTCGCGGGTCGCTTGGCCTCTCGCCGTCAGCACCGCACGCAGCCACATGGCGGTGGCCATGGACGCGCACACGCACCGGTCCTCGGCGAGTTGGTTGTGCGGCTTGAGCGGGCCCTCGTATCCCTTGGACACGAAGTGTCGGCCGAGGCTGAGAGCTCGGGCCGCGCTGTCGAGCACGTCTTCGTCCCCCGTCTCGGCGGCCAGGGTTCCGGGAGCTGTGAGACGCTTCGTCTCGGCAGCGCCGGAGCGCACCAGCCGGAACATCTTCTTGCCGGAAGCTGAGGTGGCTACCGCGGCGGCACCACTCCCTCCACCTCCGCTCGCTACCGCCGTACCGGACGCCGGCTCAGAAGCCGGCACCGGTGCGGTCGCGGCCTTGCTAGCAAGCGGCAGCGGCGGTTTGACCCGCAGCAGACGGAAGACGGGCGCAGTTGTGGAAGCCATGGTTTTCGGAACGAGACGCGGCCGCTGGAAATCGCGGCACCGAGAGGCGGGATGGCGCGGCCAGCTATAATTTCTCGCTGCTTCGACGTCTTCACCGACGGAGACGCCGATGGAGACACCACCGTCAAGTGCGGCGCCGACAGCTTTGGTGTCCCCATCGACCAGTGCTCGGGCGCCACCAGAGCCGACGCCTTTGGCGTGGCGTGCCGCCTGGGCTGCAGCCTGACCGACCACGCTGCCGAATGCCTGACCTAGAGTCGCGCCTACTGCACGGCGCACCAGACCAACGTCGACTGCAAGTGCCTCTTCCCCAATAACACGTCAGTGTCCCTGAGCGCACAGACACTAGAGTACAATGACCTCGCGACCTTTGCGTCGAATCAGGACTTCGGATTCGACCCCAGGTGCATCTACCACGCGTGCTCGTCTTCTAGAGGCGCCACCATCCTGCAAGACTACGAGCTGCAGCAGAAGTGCCCCAACAACCCCGTGTTCTGCAGCGTCAGCAACGTCACCATCACGATCGACGACCTGCAGGCGGGCAACATCAATCCCGTGTCGTAGAACTGCGGCAAAACCAGCGGCAGCAAGGGGAGCGCGGCGTCCCAGGGTGGTGGTCCTAACGCGACCCCTCTCAAAGAGAAGATGCTTCCCTACGCCATCGGAGGGGCGGTGGCGATACTGCTAATCGGATTCGTGGTGGTTATTCTGGTTCGGCATCACGCCCGCGTGCGGGACGCCACCAACCAACTGATGCACACGGCCAACGTTCTGCTGTCCAACGAAGCCAACGCAGCCGCTCCCCATGCAAGAAGAAGCAAGAAGCCGTCACAACCAACCACAGGTTCTTCCAAGACGTCGCGTAGCCGGCCGAGAACGGTTGGGTGACTGACTACTGGGACGCCGAGTACCGCGGGAACGAACTCCCCGCAGGAGGAAAGCCGATGTCCGTTGGCAGCGGGGATGGGCAGGTCGTCAAGCTTGCGCGGTACGCAGACGACGGTCGGATGACTCAAGACGGGGACATTGACGACGTGCGTCAGCTCGAATTCGAGACTATCTTCGGACGTCTCATCCGGCGGAAGCCGTTGTCGTCCAAGAGACGACAAGGTGACCTAAGCAATCTGGGTCCCCGAGATGTAGCCGAGGCCCGAAAGTCCATGCGCAAAAAGCGCGAGCAGGTGGCAGCGGCTATGCGGAAGCAAGAGATCGAGGCGTCCGGGCGCGGCGAAGCGGACGGCGCAGATGCTTCGGAGGGACCGACGGACGACGACGACGCCCCGCGAGCGCCTTCGGGACCTCCGTCGCGGCGTCCAACGCCTCCGGCACCACCGCCTTCGGCACCACCGCCCGCTGCCCCTCGGTCGGGAATTCTGGCCTTGGAAGACTCGGGCGGCATGGCGTACTACTGGGATTGCGACCCCAGCCGTCCGGGCCAGTGCCGCCTGGTGTGGTACAAGACAGACTGGAGCTTCCTGGACAGCGACGGGTATCATTCGTGCATCGTCTCGGACAAGTGCACGCGGCAAGCCGACGGCAAGTATCGCTTCGAGGCGCAAGCGGCAGCGCTCGCGCCGACTGACGATCCAGGGATGCGGGTACCCGTGCGGCAGCAGCAGGCCTTCGAGGGTACGGCGCTGCCGGAACCGGAAGAAGACCCCGTTCGCAGGCAGGCCGAGACAGACGCCCAGCTGCTGCGAGGATCCGCGCTCGTGGCGGCGGCACCCGAAGTTCCGAGAGACGACGAGCTGACCGAGCCGGAGCGCGAAGCCAAGGCGCGCGAAGTCACAGACGACCTTGAGGCGGAGAAGGTAATCGAGTCCAGCCGAAGCGGTGATGCCGGCAAAGAGCCGCTTCCCCCGGACGATCTGCCACGGCCGGCGGAGCAGGCCCCGATGGTGACGACAGAAGTCGACGACGACGACCGTGACGACGGTGCTGCGGGTGCCGAACGCGGTGCCACGAGTGCCTCGGACGAGCTCCGGGCGCTGGCGGAGAAGGAACTCATCCCCGCAGCCGCAGCCAGCACGCCGAGCTCCGGACCAGCACGCAGTGGCACCCCCGCGGCACCGGACGGCACCCCCGCGGCACCGGACGGCACCCCCGCGGCAGAGGCACGCCCCCGACCCCGGAGAATGATCGTCGATGTGGCGGAGGAACGGCTGGAGCGGCCCGAGGTCCGCGCGAGAATCCGAGCTCGGTTCGGCCTCCATCTCGGCAGGGCCGACGAGAGAGCCGACGTGCGCGTGGTTCCGCTCGACTTTGTACTTCGTCAGCTCGAGAACGATCCGGACCTGCAGCAAAGGGTGCGGCGCGAGGCCGACGTCCGGCCGGAGCTGAACCGACCGGGGCTGCAGGAGATTCCGAGACGGGTATACATGGCGGACCGAGGCGGTCGCATCTGGGTGCCCGCGGCGCTGTGCAACTGCTACAGCACTAAGGCGCTTTAGGATCACCTGCAGACGAATCCTGGAGACGACTGTGTTAAGGCGCAGGACCAGATCGTCGGCATCCGGTGCTCCCGCGCGTGCTTTGCCACGCCGGCGGGTCGGAGCAGATGGATCAACTCGGGCTGCGATAAACGGGAGATAGAGCTGCTGGGAGGAGTGGGAAGAAGGCCGCTGTTGGCGGCTGGGGATGTTGGCGGCGGTTCTAGGATCCTTGGGGCGGCCGGGGTTAAGCCGGAACCACGACACCGGCAATATCCCGGTTTATCCTTGCGCTAAAACGGTTGCAACCGTCTTTGACCAGTCGGCGAGAATGGAGCTCACTTTGGCTCGGTTAAGAGGTTGGGGTGTCGCGTCGCATGGAACCGTCCAAGGCCAAGGAACCATCCAAGGCCAAGGAAGTCGCTGCGAAGACAACCGTGGCAAGGCCGGAGCCGCGCGAAGCAGTTGCCCCTGTTTTGAGCGAGGGAGAAGTGCTGGTGCACGCGCCTCGTACCAGCGTGGACGTTGTCCGGTGCGTGGAGGATTTTCTGGCCCTTGGCGTCGTGGTGATTGGTAGCGAAGGAGCCAGGGAGGAGCACGGCTTTGACACGCTGCAAGAACGCTGTGAAGTGGTCGTGGCCACTCCGAAGACGCACGTCACGCTACTTAAGATCGATCTAGTGCTGCAACGACTGCGCGGGCACCCGCACGTCCTGGGCCTTCGGAACTCGTGCATCATCAGCCGCGACCGGCGCATGATGTGTTTGGGGCCGGTACGGCGGTGGGGTGTCTTTGATCTGGTCCAACGATTCGGGGGCCTGGGCACGACAGGCCTGTCCATACACGTCTCCAGACAGCTGGTCCTGGCGGTGCGCGACATGCACCGGCAGCAGGTGGCGCACAAGGACCTCAAGCTCGAGTCCGTGTACCTCGACAAGGCGTTCCGATGCCGCGTCGGAGGTCTGACCCATTGCCTGCCGACGCACGGGCAAGACGGTCGGCCCAGAGTGACCAGACATCGCGGAGGCACGCGCGCATACACGGCTCCCGAGGCCATGCTGAAGCGGGAACACGATCCAAAGCCCGCCGACGTATTCAGCCTGGGAATGGTCCTGTTCATTCTGGTGGTCGGAAGGCCTCCGTTCCGGTGCGCGTCGGCAGAAGACACCTGGTATCGAGTGTGGGCGGACCAGCGCGAAGGACACCGGCAGCGGATGGACGAGTTATGGAGCAAGCACCTCAAGATGTCACGAATCATCATCGACGCGCACGCGGTGCTCTTCCGGAGTCTCGTGGAGGGCATGCTGCACCCCGATCCCCTGTGGCGTCTCCAGATATCACAGGTAGCCAAACACCCGTGGATCTGTACCGCGTGTCCCAAGGATATGTTTTGCCGGCAACTTCTCCGGGCCATGTGCTCCAAATTGGACCGCGCTCGCGCCCGAGCGGCCGTTCCGGCAGGCATCGCGTCGGCCGCCGCACCACCACCGAGCACAACAGATGCACCACCCGTCGCCTCCGGCGCGGCTCGGGTCAGCGACGGCGAAGGGACGACTTGAATTAAGTTTTGCATTACACATTACGGTTTACGCGCAGTCACTCGTGTGTTCTTCTAGCCAACTATCTTCCGCTTTAGCTTGGCCTCCTGCTTCCGGTCTTCCAGCAGCCGGTACACGCCGTACACGCCCGCCATCAGGGCAATCACCAGCAGCGTCCCGCCGCCGATGGCAACGTACATCTCGATCTGCCGGAACCGCGAGTCCACCGCCGCCTTTACATTCTGATTGTTGGGTCCCGTGGGCGTGTTGCCGCCCAACACACAGTGTCCGGTGGCGGACGCCAGAAGCTGCAGAGGCTCGCTGGGAAGCACGAACGTAAAGGCAGGAGCCTGCACGGGACCGCTGGGCGCCGGGGGATTTGAGGCCGACGGCGACGGGCTGCTTGGTGCTGGAGCAAGCGGCGCTTGCATAATTGGCGGATACGCGAACGTTGGCGCTACCTCGCAGGCATCAAAGGATCCGCCGGCGTAGTTGCCACGGCCGTCGCTGTTGCCGTTGCACTGGCAGGACCGAGCCATAGGGAGCTCGGTGCCGCACCCGAATCCGTACTGTTGAACGGTGGCCAGCAGGAGCGACTTGAACTTCGGGGGACTCTGTTTGCCGTTCCCTGGAATCTGCAGCGGTACGTGCGGCACGACCACCGAGACTACGATTGCCTCCATCTGGCCGCTCTGCGGGGCCAGCGACAGACGAAGCAGGGTCTTGTCTCCCCACTGCTGGCGCCACTACTGATACTTGGGCACGTTTACCGCCGGTCCCTGCTGCTGCACGAGGTCCGCGTAGTCTCCCAGAAGCATGAAGAGCGCTACGTTGGCGGGATTGGACGTGACCGTCAATACCCCCACATCTCCAACATCCTGCACGGTCAAGAACTGGCCGAGCTCCTGCTACGCCAGCGCGAACACTCTCTCGCGGAGACCCTCAGGAGGAGCCTCCTTCATCTTCTGGGAGATGTATGGAGTCCACCAAGCGGGCTCGGCAGGCGGCGGCACACGGGCAAACAGGCGGTAGCACGAGGTGGAGTCGTCCTCGTCCCCGCTCTCGAGGAAGAGGCCTCCGGGCGTGTCGGCCGCGGTGCTCATGGAGATGAACGACGACCGGTTCCGACCGACGTAGTACTGGTTCATGGCAGCAAGGGCCGGGCTTCTTTCGCGCATGCTGTTAGAATTACTCCCAGCGAAGCAGCGGCTCGGACCCGTTCAGGCAGGGCCGCGCGCTCAGAATCTCCACTGGACCTTCGGCAAAGGCCGTCAGGAAGAAGCGCCACGTCGGCTCGTGGAGCGAGTCGGTGCGGAGGCGGAGGCACCGGCCCGTGGTCCGGCAACGGGCCCGCACGAGGAGGCGGCATTCGGAAGGCAAGTGGTCGACCAGATCCCGGGGCTGCGGCATGGATGGAACCAATCCACCACAACTAGGAAGTAGTCTAGCCGCGCGGATGCCAACCGAGAAGCGCGAGATCTCCGTCTGTCTCTGTCCGGAAGAGTTGGGACGCCGAACCCAACCAGTGCGGGCGCACGATGTCGGAACGGTTTGATAAAGGTGCCGTGGGCTGGCAAACTGATGGAACCAAGGGATCGTATCAAACAATCAATGGATGTCGGAAGCAATCACGTCAAGCCATCCTCCTTCCAGCCCCTCGGCACCTGGCAAGCACCGCCACGCCACGCCACGACGCGGCACCGTCGTCTCAGGCCGTTCCCTCCGTTCCCTCCGTTCCCTCCGTTCCCTCCGTTCCCCCTGCTCCGATCGGGGCTCACTTTCGGGACTTGGAGGGAGCCCTCGGTACTCGTACCAGGCATACTTCTTCCGCATGCGTCTCGGTAGCGGCAGTGCGTCGGATCTCGGCAAACCCCGCGTCCTTGATCTGGCGCACGTAGTTGTTGAAGATGGCCTCCGTGTCGAAGTCATCCGCTCGCAACGTGATGTTGCGGGTAGTAGCCAGATTGATTACTACAATGGCTGGTCTAGATTCAGCTGCCATCTCTCTCGGTTTGGTTCTGTTGTGGTGTGAAGGTGTGATCCCCTCGCATTGGTGGAGGAAGTGCCGGCGTACGTGGTTGCAACCGGCTGTAGAAGTGTTCGCAACCGCTCTAATCTGTATTCGACTCGTGCGCCGGCACTTACGAACCGCTGCTCACAACGGATCATTCCTAACCATCGCCCGGACAATACAGGCAAGTCCATTGCAGCTACGATGTGCCTTCATTTGGCATTTGTACCCGGACAATCGCTGCATGAGCATCTCGCGTCGCACTGGCAAATATGGAGCTACTCGCAGCCCCGGGGGTTCTCGCTGCTGTCCGCGGTCGAGGATCGTCTCGAGACGCACCTAGCGAGCGACGCGCATGAAGGCCCCGAGTACACATCTCCTTTTTGCAGCACAGCTCGGGCATTTGTGCACTCGACCAAAGACGAGGCTCCGGAGACGCGGTCGTTCCTGGTGCAGTTCAGCTTCGAGGGCTTCGTGGACAGCGAGGACTCGTCCGTTGCGATTGGAACGGTGTTCCTGGCGTTCTCCGCGGGGAAGAAGCCAGTCAAGTTCGACGACGTGCAGCGCATGTGGACGGCCGTTGCGCCGTACCACAACGAGGAGCACTGGGCGGAGCTCGATCCCGAGCCAGCCTCGGACCGGTGGTCGCTGCGGGACGTGGCAACCACAGAGCGGTTCATGCACGCGGCGGAATACTGTGGCGGAGACGAGGAGACGGAGGAAGAGGACGCGGGAGACCGGGACGACATAGACCGCGTGGACGTCCTGAGCGCTGTGGCGGGCCTCAAGGCTCTGGGAGGTTGGGGCGGAAGCGGTGGCGGGGGTGTGTCGGTGCCAATGGACGGTGTGGATGAGCTGGATTCATGATCAACAAAGCCCTAAAGATAATCCGTATCAATCACTTCGTCTTGCCCTTCCCTTGGCCGAGGTCTTCTTCTTGCTGTTACTTACTTGCGCGTGGGGATCTTCCCCGTTTTTGCGCTTCGTTGCATGCGGCTTCAAGAGCAGACCCGATCCACCACGCGTCCGCGCTTTGTCTCGGCCTAGCGAATTAGCCATTCGTGCAGGCGTCCCACGCCCTGTAGCATCCTTTGCAGCTCGGTGCTGGCGCTGGCCACGATCCCGTCTTCAAGCGACACACCCACTTTGTACGCGCACAAGAACGCCCACTTCCAGGGATCTACCGCGTTGGAAGGGTCACGAAGTTTGTCCATTGAGGCGGAACACTCGCGCTCACAGGCAGCCGCAAATCCGGGACGACTTTTGGCGAGCAACCATCCTTCCAGCTGCAGCATGGCCACGATGCACAGAGCTCGTGTGGCCTGCGACGGACCGGTGCTCTGCGTGACACCGGCGATGGCCTCGCACATGTGCAGCCGGCAGAGGCTCTTGCTGCTGGGCTCCGTCGTGCCGCCGCACACCAGCCGCCTCGCCAAATGGTACCGGCTGCGCTCCGGCCGGCTTGCGCGCGACGCATGTGTTCCGCCTTGCTGCGCCACGACTTTGGCTCGGATGATTTGGAACTGATCAAACACCATGTCCACCAGGCTGGATGTCGCCGGCTTTGTCTCTGGCTGTGCGCTCCGCACGAACCGAACAAACAGTTCCGACGTAAAGCAGCGACAGGGCTCGCATGGCAGGGTTCTGGACTCGAGAGCAAACCACGCCAGCGCCATCGTCCATTCTCTCCGGCCCCCGGCGTCGCCTCGAAGAGCTATCATGGCACGGGCGTCCCATTTGCCGCGGCCCCACACGTCTGGCCCCACGCCGCCCCGAGGTAGCCTGGTCAGCGGCACCACGGCCGCTTCGTCGGTATCCTCGTCTTTAGAAGCCATTTCCAGATGCATCGCCCCGGGAGAATTGGAGGAACAATCAATCTGATTCCGGCGGGCGCATGGAGTGCCGGGTCTCGTTACTCGTCACCAGACAGCTTAGCTCCAAGTCCGTCTCTGCGGAAAGTCGCCGATGCAGGCCATCCTCGAGAGGCAGAACGGAACACGATCCGAAGCCGTGCCACCGCACGAGCGCTTCTCCGTGGCGTCCGCGGGATCCGACTTCCCAGAGTCAGCGACGCAAGCCATTCGAATGCCGGCGCCTGCGGTCGGGATCGGGATGCGAAGCGTGCTCGAGCCGCGGTCTGGCATGCGGGCACAGACCGGGAGCGGACGCGGCGGTGACAGCAGCAGCAGGCCTCGGCAGGGAGTGCAAGAGAGAATGCGGCAGGAACAGATGCGGCTGGTGGCTTCCACGACGCGCGAAGAGCGCCATCGCTGGTGGGTGTACATGAAGGAAGCGTTCCTGTTCGCGGCCGCCGGAGCCTTGGGAGTGGTAGCCGTGATGCTCCTGACACAGCCCAGCTTCCTCTGGATCCGTTTGGACGAGCTGGCGGCTGCGGAGGTGTCCGTGGTCAGAGCCGTTGGCATCGGGATTCTTGGATTCGTTGGAATTCTGGGCGTCTCGGTCGCGGGTCGCGTGCGGGGATGGACTGCGCACTGGAACGGCGGCGAGAACGCGTGGTTCCGGACGTGAGGAAGGAAGATGGACGGAACGAACCGGGAGGCGAGGCGCCCCGCTCGAAGGTTCATGAGGTTGGTTTGGTGTGGGATCACTTCTTGATGAATAGAATTCGAACAAACACGCTCCACCGCAGCGAATTGCTGGCGTTCTGGATCACCTGTCCGGCCGGCGCCGTCTCGGTCACGTAGATAGTGATGGGAGCCGTCGGCGCCGTCTCGCCGCACACGGAGTGGCTGAAGGTCGTTCCCGCCCCGCAGTAGTTGGAGATCGCCGATGCGTCCTCGGCCCGGAACTGTGATACCATCTCTGCCGGCGCGTTCAGGCGGATACCAGCAAACTGCAGGTTGGTGCCCCAGACGTCGGAGCCCGGAACGTCCGCCTTCTTGAGCAGCGTCACGCTAAAGCTCGAGTCGGGGTATCCCGTGGAGTTCTCCACGATGTCAATCGCACCACTCGTCTGGACCCGGCCAGAGAGGATTCGGATGTCTCGGATCAACTCCTGTGCGGTGAAGTGTTTTATGGGGTTGTTCGGAGCTTTGGTCACGGGGGTGATGTCGTCCTTGCGGACCAGGTGATGGGCGTGGAGATACACGACATTGTGGATGGCCAGACCCAGCGCCACCAGGCCAACACCAACCACCAACACGGCCGCCAGCATAACATGGCCCAACCGCGCGTCGCGCTGCAGAAGCGGACGTCAACGATTCATATCCGGAACTCGGCAAGGCTCCGCTGTGCCACGGCCGGATGGGACTGCAGTGAACCAACGCCGTCGACTCGGGTTGGTGGGCGTCGTCACTGACCAACGTCACCAGCCCACCCACTTCGACAAACCATTCCGGGCGCAGAGCTCGACACGCGGCAACCAAGTCGTGGTCCGCTTCCAAGGACCGGCCCATCTCGGCGGCCACACGCATGACGTCGAGCGCTCCGTGCCACACCCCCAAAGTGCGCATCGCCGGAAGCCGCATAAGCAGAGCTCCCGGAACGTGCGCGGATCCCAGAGGCTGGTACCGGAGCCCAACTCGTCTTCGCACTTCTCGCAGCAACAGAGCGAGCGCGGGGAAGCTGAGTTGGGCCCGAGAGCCAGTCTGCACCCCCATGCACGACAACCCGTCAAAGGCCTTGTCCGGAATCCGCTCCACCGCCACCACATCCGGTTCAATCTGCACCGCCCACTTATATTCTGGGAACAACTTGCCGGCCGCCATGGTTGCCATAGTGACAGCTGGGTACCTTGACTCCATGGATTGGATCACCGACGTTAGCAAGTGCCCAGCAAACACACAGTACACACCTTTGTCCACCCGCTTGGCGTCGGTGCTTCCAACAGCCTTGTCAAACACAATGGCAGGTTGCCACTCGGGATGAAGACGAACAAAGGCGCGTAGAGCCTGGCATGCCCTCTCGATGACGTTGGGCGCCGTGTCGCAGGTGCAGAAGACGATACTGGGATCCTCGGGATGACGACACACACGAGGCGCATCCACGATGGTGGTGCTGCAAGGATGCAAAGGAACGGTTGGGTGCTTAAACATGGGGAATGTATTCACACGATGACAAGTGATCCACGACCCCGGAGTTCCAGCAGGTCCAACTCTTGGACGGTTTGTCCCGACAAGTCGCCCGGCTTCACGAAGCCCGCCACCCGGGGCAGTTCAACCACGCTGGCGATCAGGCGGACGTGGTCTCCCGCCTGCACAAAGGTGAGGCCGGCAAACTGGTCCGAGCTATCACAGGCTCGGAGAAGTGCCTTCTGCCCCGGGGTCAGTGCCAGCTCCTCGGCGTTCTCGTCCACACCCACTCCGCAGTGCAGGCGCAGGACCTCGGCATCTCGAACCAGGTCGTACAGAACCACAACAGGATGAGTGGCCAGTCCCTTGCGCTCCGCTGCCGCAAAGGCAATCACTCCCAGGTCCGACGTCGCCATGGCTGTGCAAAGCTTGGTGCCACGGGTTCCGAAGCAACCAAACGGAGCCGAAACTTCGGGGGTCACGCTGCGCACCACCAACTGCACCGGACTGCCATCAGCCTGCACCGTGTACACCCTCGTCGAATCGCCAGCTGCCACCGCAAACCCGATGCGGTCCGAAGCGTGAGACGACGAAGACACCTTGCCCGGAACCTCAAACGTTGTGCTGGATGTTCCGTCGGCCTCCCGCCGAACATGGACCACAAACTCCGTGTCGGACGACAACGCGGTGCTAGCGGCAACACGAAGCGTGGCCCACCAGCTTCCGTCGTCGCTCGAACCCGCCCCAAGCACCACCGACGTGTCAATGGCTATCAGCTCAGAAGGAACGGCGAGGTCAACGTGAGAGATCACCTGCGGCCCGCCAAAGGTGTTGGTGCGGAACAGCGCCACTCGGATATCCTTGGAATCCGTGGCGTTCTCCTGCTTCGTGCTAATGTGCTGGGCGATCACGACCATACCGTTGCCAGCAGAGACGGCGCTGGTGTGAGAATCGTCTTGTGTGGACAGATCCGTCGAGTCGATCGAGATGCCGTTGTTGAAGAAGGCCTCACCACCGCTAACCAGCTCTGTGGTCAAGTCCGTGAGCTCGCGGTTGGTCAGACCCACGATGCAGGATCGAGGTGCGGACGGGGCACCGAGCTGAAGGACCAGGCCGCGATGGTCAACTTGATCGGAAGGCTGCTCAAAGGGCGATACGACGGGCACCTCGCTGTACGTGACCACACTGTCCTGAATCATGGATGACAGAGTAAGGAACGACGTCTCGTCGCGAACCTGCACCCGACCAGTCACGTTCCCTGCCGGGTCCAGGTTGACCACACGCAGATCATGCGAAGGCGGACTAGCCCCGGAGCTTCGGGCGCAGTACACGTCAAAGCCCTTGGACCACCGGTGCACGTAGTGCCACTGCAGGGTCACGCTGGTTCCGCTGTCTCCGGGAACAATCTCAACTTCCGTCACCTTCCGGTCGCCCTCCGCGTCAAGCGTCACGACCTCAAGCTTGTTCCAATTGGCATTGGACCCCGTGTCGTAGTTTGCGCGCACAAACACACTGGACAGGGGAGAGTGCGCCGTAACTTTACGAGACCCAGGCTTGGTTGAGATGGGCGGCGCCAGAGGCACCGTTCCAGCCATAGGATGCCGAATGGACGCGGTTGCGCTGGTGGTGGTGGCGGCAAGCGAGACCAGGGGAAGCACCACCACAGGGCCACGGCCCTCGGCATCGGCGCCGGGCAATGCGGCAGTCCTGCCTTCTCTCTCCCAGTCGTGGTCGAAGCGATCCTTCGCGGAGCTTGGTGCGAACGCTGCGGCAGCCATCGTGATTTCGACATGGGCGGGCCACGGTCACTGCTCTCGGTGGGACTTTGGCAACTCAACTCGAACGTGTCTCCCAAGGGGGCGAACCATCAGACCAACATGTCGATCGCGGTCGTTCCGCCCGGGAACCAAGAGCAAGACATCATCAACATCGATCTTGCAGGCCTGGCCGCCCGACGAGCGGACTCCAAGCAGGTTTGCGTGGTGCGCGAAGACGGAGGTGATGGCATCAAGATCGCCGCCTACAGTTATTGCGCGCGTCAGCTGGCCTGTGGCGACGAGCACGCCGAGTACGGATGGCGATACGCATCGGGATATCTGTGGACGCTCTCCATGTACGGGGGCTCGGTGCTGCTGGGCGTTGCGGCCATGCAGGCGGCATTCCTGGCCCGGGAATACGACGGCGACGGAGGCCCAGAGTCGTCCCCGTTCTCTAAGTCCGCCAACGGATCTGCGGTTCTGCAGGGAAGTCTTGACGATGCTCTAGACGAATCACAGCGATTGCACGATCGTCTCGGAAGCCTGGACTGGGTTCCGTTGCTTGTGTACTTGGGCGTCGGCGTGCAGTCGATCTGCAATCTGATGCACGGAATTGCCTACTTCCTATCGGCCTTCGAGACGGATCACAAGGTGGCCACCGAGGTCTCGCGCATGTACGGACGACTGCAAGAGCTGGCTAGTACATTCAGAATCGATATCGGGGATATTCGAGAGCCACAAGGAACTGCCGTAGGCATCGTGCTCCTGGTCACCGGATTCTTGCTCGCGTTGGGTGCGGTGGCCTCCGTGGTGGCAGGCGGAGACTGGCTATTTACCGGACTCGTTCTGGCCGTCGTTGCGGGACAGATCGCCGCAACAGGATTCATCGAGTGGGCCGACTACTACCGCATAGAGCTCACGGCGTACGTGCATACGATCGAAGAGGTGTCAAACGAGTGCATCCACAAAGAACCGGCACTGGGCGAGTCACATTAGCCCTTCTTTAAGCTCACGCAGCTCCTGCGACGCACGAAAGTCGGACAGCAGTACGCCCCAAGCGCGGAGGATCCAAAGAACACACACTTCCAACAAGCACGTTAGCTCATGCGGGTAGCAGCTGTCAGACTCGTGGCGCCGGCCGCCCGGGTGTGAAGCGAGGTTGCAACCGGGTGGACGGGTGCACCGGCACTTGTCGTAACTGCTGGAATATGAGTGTGACTCATTCAAGCAAAGCAATTCACGAGCCATGGAATCGCCAAAATCATCTGAATCGTCGAGTAGCTCCAACGGTGGCTGGGTGCGAATACCAACACAAGACCGCGGCTTGGAGCGACTTCGGCTCGGTAGCACGGACCCGCCTGGGCGATCGGGCTCGGCGGCATCAGCTAAGGCACTGGATTCGTCGGCTCCGTCGGCGTCGTCTGCTTAGTCTCTGCGGTCATCCGCCCTGGACTCTGGCGTGGCACGATCGGGCCAGAAGCGTCTCCGAGACGACGATATCGAAGACGCCTCGGGTGCTTCCCGGATTCCGACTCGCTTCCGCTGCTACTGGCAGATGGGACGCTCCGTGTGCGAGCTTTTAACACGAAGCGGTGTGCGTTCCGAGCTTATGGAAGAGTGGTTGCGGTAGATGGCTGCCTCCGTTGATAACGAGGGCCCGGGCTATCGCGCGCTGCGCAATCGGCTTCGGCGTCAGGCAGACGGTGCTCGTCAACTTCGCAGTGCCGTGGTAGATCTTTTGGGCGCCGGACCCATCGACGCCGTGGCGGCATCGTACTCCGAAGTGATGGCTGGGGCGGGCGGCGACACGAGCAGCGGCGGAAGCGAAGACAACGCCGCAAGTGGAGCGGGCGGAGACACGAGCAGCGGCGGAAGCGAAGACGAAGCCGCCAGTGGGGCGGGTGTTGCCGTGGACTTTGCGGTTGTGCAGGATCCGGGCAGTGTGGCAGAGTTGCTGGGAATCGAGCTGGTCCCGGCTGGAGGGGTGCGGGTTGACTGCCCTGCTTGCTGCGACGAGACGTACGTGGAAGACCTGCCAAGCGCCTGCGAGGGGCTGTCGTGCGACGAGAGGCAGTCGTGTGCCATGTGTCCCGAGTGCCAGATGCATGCGTGGAAGGTCAAGCTCCACGAACCTGACCCGAAGGTACCTGCGAGGATTGCTCGAGCCATCACAGTCATGCGGCCAACGCAGCTTTTAAGCGGATCCGTCTGCGTCGATCCGGCGTGCGTGCACCCAAACGTGCACGCCGCGGAGTCAGATGTGCCCCGCGCGCACGGCAGAGGACTGGTCAACATCGACACCGTCCGCGCGGTACTTCGCCGGGCCCAGAACAGCGAGGACAACCGAGTGTCCTTGGGGTTTGTCACATCACTTCTTGAGTGGAACCTGGTGCACTTGCAGCTCAACCGCGAGCGCCGGTTGCTGCTCTCGGCAACGTCCCGCGACTCGGGTCTCTCTTTGGCTGGGGGCAGTATCGTATCGTTCTCGCGGGTGCAGTCTATGCTTCGCGTCACCGACCTTGACGGAGTCGTTCATCCGGTGCGGGAACTGGCATGGAAGCCGGCCACCTACGGAGTCATGTGTGCGTACTGCCGCCGACGCGTCCAGAAGGGCGATGAGGCTCGGCACCAAGGATGCAACGTCATGGCGTACGCCCAGTCCCGATTCATCCCTCTGCGCATAGCCATGGATCGTCTCAAGAAGTACCACGACGTTCCGTCTGTTCCAGCGACGGCGCTGCTGTGGGCCTGTGTTTTTTTTGCGCAAGGGCCGGAGGCGGGGGACGACGTGATCCAGTGCCCCTGCTGCGGACTGCAGCGCTGCTGTGAGGAAGAATGCACCCATTACACCTGCCCCGCCTGCAGAACCCGGGTGTGCAGACAATGTCACGGTATACATCAGGTGGGTCCGTCCTCCGATCCCGTAAAGCTGTCGTCTGCTATGGGTCGCCTCATGCAAAGCTGCGGCGTGCCGTTTGCAGCGTCTCGTTCTTTGGAAGCGCCGTGCACTTGGTTTGATCACAACTTCGTGATACGCCAGGACGGACGGATACGGAGACACGGCGAGGTTGCCGGCGGGATGCTCTATCACTGCTTCCTGTACGAGTCGCAAGCGGAGGAGATCGATCAGCGGGTGGAGGGCGAGGGGCTGCGAGACATCGAGCGGAGCCTGCGGCTGAGCTCGTTGTGGGGGCCGCGCATGGACTGTCATTAGCAACTGCATGAGGCGGGCGTCGTCGCCGAGTCGTTAGAAGGACGCGTCATTCGGGACCGCGGCTGGAGACGGCTGCTGCGGCATCTTCGAGCAACGGTGCAGGCGTGCTCCATTCCGAACGCGCATGAAGCGATGGCATCGTGTCATGCGCTCTCCAAGGCGTGGACGTCCGCCGAGGAACCCATCTTCCCACCAACGCGTCTGCAACACCCGGCACCGGACGGTGAGCGATCGGTCTCGGGAGTTCTGCAGGTGTTGCCCGGCAAAGTGGCGGGCATTTGGGCAACCAACGTGGTGATAAACCCGGAGGAGTCATTGTTCATCTTCCGCACGCGGCATGTCGTCATGAATACGTGCACGCACCTGGACGACGAGTGGGCGTACCGTCTCGTGCGTCAAGTGCGCGTGGACGAGAGCGGTCAGCAGATATTGGCGGTGCTTACCTGGACAGACCGAGATCGCTTAGAGCTAAAGCTTCTTCGTGGCGAGCTGGTTCGCGGCGCCTACTGCAAATGGGAATTCATAAATAATACCCTGCTCCCGTTGGGGTACCAAAAGTCGTTCCCGCTGACCAACTGGTGGGCGGAGCAGCTGCGGAAGCAGCAAGATGAGCTGGAGTGGACAAGGAGCGTGTCTATATGCATGGATCCATTCAACGACGACCGTAGAGGTGACAGTGGAGACAACGACGAGGCGGCTTCTGACGACGAAGCAACCCGAGCAGCGGTGGGTGGTGGTGGTGGCGGTGACGAAGTTCCCAGGGCTCGAGACTGAAGGGTGTAATGGTACGACAACCGCATGGCCGCTGCTGGAGGTGCTGGTGCGAACGACCACACCGACTTTGTGGAAGTGTGCCAGCACAGATCGGTAGAAGACGCGTGTGCTTTGCTAGCACTCGCCGGAGAAGACTGTGTTGACGTGCACGCGGATGACGAGGCCGCTTGGCGATGGGCGTGCGGGAACGGACGTGCTGACATGACGAAGCTGCTTTTGGATCTGACCGGCGACCGACATAATTCTGAAGAACACTCACCAAGCATTAAAAGAAGTCGTCCTCGTGCGAATTCGCCTCGTCGGCTGCCGCCAACCGTTCTCGCTCCCGCTGGGCATCTTCGCGCAGGAGCACCAACAAACGGTTTACTCTGTTTGGTTCAATGGCCAGATCATCCGTCAAGGGCCGGAAGGTCTCGGCGTCTGCCAGCATACTGCGCAGGTTCGCGTCCGATACGGGTTGCACACGATCGGCAAGCTCGGTCTGGAATCTGGTCGTGATATCTCGACTCTCATCGTAGTTCTCGATAATCTGAGTCGCCACGCTGGGCTTCACCAAAATCTTGGAGCTCGGTGGGAAGATCGGCTGGCCCTGCATGAGGTGGTCCACCAAGCTGTTAAATGCCGTCCGAGCCTGAATCTCCTGTTGCTGCACCGACTTCGCGCGCTGTTCCAGAACGCTCATACTTGCAAATTGGTCGTCTGACATCCTAACGCCACTTCCAGCAAAAAGCTCCAAATCAGACTGGGCCGCCTGAGCCCAGCGGCGACCCGCAAAGGCAACCACGCGCCAATTTGGTTCCTGCATTTTCTCTGCAATTCCAACCGCTTCAATGATTTTACCAAGATGCTGGTTAAACTCGCGAAGCTTCTTGAAGGCGTCGACCGACACAAATCGTACGGCAGGGCTGCCTTGGAGCTCAGACTCGACGTCCAACCCAAAGTCCTCACGCAGCATGGTCAGCAAATCGTCCACGAAGCTCTGTACATTGATGCCTTCCGTATCGGCCATGGCAACGACTGCGGCATCAAAGGGATCCGCCGCCACGGCCACCACCCCGTCGTCATCGTCGTCGTCGTCGTCGTCATCGTCATCGTCATCGTCATCGTCGTCGTCGTCCTGTTCTGCCGAGGCAGCTCTGGTATCATGCTCTGCATCCGCGGCAGCTCCGGTATCATGCTCTGCATCCACGGCAGCTCCGGTATCATGCTCTGCATCCGCGGCAGCTCCGGTATCAGGCTCTGCATCCGGCTCCGGCTCCGGCTCCGGCTCCGGCTCCGGCACCCCGGCCACCAGAAGCTTGGCGCGGGCGATGGACGAGCGAACTATGGGCAGCGACGGTCTGCCGCCGTCGCCGGATAGATACGCCTCGTCGCTGGCGATGATCTGCGCGAGCTCGAGAACATGCGACATTGCAACGAGCCACTGGGTGGCCTTCTGCGTCACATCTTGCAGCTGATCCTTGAGCAGGGCGTTCTGTGCGCGCAAAAACGCCAACTCGTCCTCGTAGTTAGCACCGTCGTCCTCGGGCTGCTGGTCTTCCTTCTGCCGCTAGCGACCGGCGAGAGGTACCGCCGGAAGCTCACCGCGCTCTAGGATCTCGTCAGCCAGCGTGCGTATTGTTCTTTGACGCTGCTAGGATCCTCGTTCATCCAACGGCATCACTCTAGCAACACCTCTAGGGTCCGGGTTACCGTTGTAAAGCGCATCGGCTAAGGGAGCAGACATCGTTTCGATACTGTGGAAACCACGATGGCGGCCACCACGTCCAGGCGTCCTCAGGGGAGAAGACGGCGAGACGAAGAAGATGCGAAGAAGAAGCAGTATCAGAGCCAAGAACACTACCGGAAGCTGGCACGTGCGGGATTCCGGCGGGGCTTTGCTCCTTCCGAGCAGAAGGCCGCACGACTGGCCAAGACTGGTGCGATCCGTGCTCGATACCTGGGAGAAGATGCAAAGGTCCAAAGTGGGCTGCAGTCCATGCGACTCAACGCACGAGCATCCCGGGTGGCAAGCCACGATCCGCCCAAGGGGTTCTCCATGGCAACGAGCTTGGCCGCCATGACGGCGCACCGAGCTCGGATTCGCACGATCCCTCTCTTGCGGCGACGAGCACAAGAATCCAAACAAAGAGACGACTTGTGGAGAGCGGACCCCAACTCGCACGGTGGCCACCGGCCTCAACCCTTTGCCCCGCTGGTGGCCGAACTCGTCTCCCGGGTGTCTGCCATGCCAACCACATCGGCGTCCGCCCGACCGTCTCGCCTGCTGGCGGCGGCGCGTTAGATGCGATTTAGGCAGGACTTGGACCGGGCCAGAGTACTGCGGAACCTTGCGAAGCGACATCGGGCCGTCGAGATGGAGGAGAAGCACTTGGAGGAACTTCGGGTGGGCAGGATAGAAGCCAACGAACGGCACAAGTCCAACCACGGGTGGATCGAGTTCTGGAAGCTGATGTACACCATCGAAGGCCAGGTGCACATGGCGGCGTGGGCGGCGGTTGCTACCTTAGACGCGGACGACTTCTACGGGGTAGCACGCACAGGAGCATACGCTCTGTCCGGTGTGCACGTCATGTTTGGAGCTTTGCTGGACGCACAGTACATCGACGAGAAGACGGGACGCCTGCGCATGGTGTCGATGAAGGAGCTCGGCTAGCTTCTGCTGAAGCACGGTGTCATGACCGTGACGCATCAATACGTCGCAGGAGCCGCGTCTCTGGCCACGGGAATCTTCCTCAAGAATTACGTCAGCGCGGAGATCTTCAACGGTGCCGCCGCGATGCTGCAGGCAAGGAGCCAGGAGGTCGGGCTGGAGTGGTTGCTGAAGTACTGGACCGGGGGACAACTGTCCGCCGCGGTGTTTGCCGGCACGCGCATGGGACTCTCTGCCCCCTTCAACTGGATGGGACGCGCAGCCGTCATGAACGGAGTGGATGCTCTGTACGGGTGGCGGGTGCCGTACGTTCTCGAGACGGCCAGGACCGCCAAGGCGCTGCGGGAAGGCACGAGGACGTACCTCGGATCCGTCGGAGTGGCCGTGACCAACCGAACCGACTAGATGTACAACTCCGTCGGGCAGCTTCTCGATTCAGCCAGGGCCAACGCAGAGGCGCAAGTGCCTGCCCTCGGCCGGCTCGGCGCCGCCATTCACCCGTACCTGTGGAAGCAAGGACGCTCCATCATGGGGGAGAGCCGCTTCGAAGCCATGAAGCGCAAGGCGGAGATGGCGGCCGACCAAGAAGAGCGGAAGCAGCGGCAGAAGTTCCTCGACCTGCTACACCTCCACGCCGATTGGGCGAAGTTTGCTGGGGGGAAGCCCGCGGCCGAGATCCCCTTTGCGGTTCTATCAAGGCGCGCGGAAGTCATGGCCGGTCTGGCGGTCCAGTACGAGACCTGGGACGAGATGCTAGACGATCTCAGCGGAGAGGTCGCCGTCAGCTAGCGTCGCGGCGGGTTCGGGTATGGAATCGGACGAGCCATGGCCGTTCAGGGGTGCAACGGATTCGTCAACCTCCTTCGAATCGTAAACAGACACAAGCTGAAGATCATGGGTGCCATTACCGCGGGCGCTCTCGGTGCCATGGTCATGGATCCCACGCTCCTTGGACGAGGACTGGCCATGCAGCGCGCGGACAGCATCAAACGGCTTATCTCCTGGGTGTGGTGGTTTGGGGCTCCGAGCAAGGACTAGATTGCGGGGGCCCAGTACACGGTCCTGAACTTCGTGCACGCATAGATTGTCCAGCAGGCCGCTGTCAGGGTTGTGGGGTGGCTGGGACTCAACTCGGCGCTCAAGGCAGCGTTCAAGTCGCTGTACATAAAGTACCCTTGGCTGCGAGATCCCGCGAAGCGCAAGGGTTACATTGCTCCCATCGTTGGATGGCTGTGGAGCGACGTGATCCGGGCGCAGTACCAGATTGAGTACCTGGTGCGCACCAACATGGCAACCGCGTTCACGACGCAGGGGATACTGGCAGCGCAGATCACAGCAATGGCCATGACGGACACAGCGACCTCCACGGTCCCTGGCATCGCCTCGATGCTTGGAGTGGATGCAACCGCGCTGCAGGATCGGCTGGACGAGACGTTCATGGCGAGGTATGACCAAGGACGCGAGGTACTTGCCGAAGACGTCGACCCCGAGACGGGTCAGCTTAAGGTACTATACAGGCAACCCGGAGGAGCTGGTTGGGTTGACACAGCGTTCCGCGAGTGGGTCACGGCCGTGTACCAGCGACCTGGGAAGGGCACGGAGGCGGTCTGGGCGGTATGGGAGCACCAGTACGTCCGCAAGATGGCCGAGGCCGTCGGTGTGGAGACGTTCGATCCGGCCACGGTGGCGGGGATGCGGGACGAAGTCGACATCATGGATGGGTTGGTCCAAGCCACCGGAGGCATCGTGGATACCGAGCAGCGCGACCGCATTCTCGCCGAGAGGATGGCCGAGTTCTATCAGGGGCAAGTTGATCGAATGATGCAGGCTCAGAAGGAATCCAACTTGGACCGAGCGAAGGCCATCATGGAAGAGGATCTCGAAGCGGCAGCGGCTGCTGCCGACTCAGGTGCCGATGCCGGCGCCGCGGGCGTGCCGTCTGGTGCCGATGCTGGTGCCGCAGGAGACGGCTCGCAGCCCGGAGGCACCACCGCAGCACCCGGGGGTACCGCTGCGGCTCCGCAAGGCACCGCCTTCCGTGGCACCACCACAGCTTCGGGACCATCTTCCTCCACGGCGTCGCCAGCGTCCGGCGCCGGCTCCACTTTGGGTTCGCAAGTAACGGATGCTTTGCTCAACCCGGGCGAAGCAGCCTCGGCGGAGGAAGATCTCAAGGCGGCGGAAGAATTGGAGAACGCCTCCGCCAACATATTCGGAGACTCCCTGGCCGGACAAGCAGCCCACTTCGTGGCGCAGCAAATGGCCACGAGTCACCAACACAGGAAGAAGCAAGAAGCCGATATACAGCAGTACCAAGCCGGCTTTGAGAGAATGGATCACACCGTGCCCCTGGCGACTCGGCTTCAGGAGATGGCCATGAAGAAGCACTAGGATCAGGTGGATCACATCCTGCGGTACGGCATCCGGAATCCGCACACCGGGAAGCTGATGCGCACGGACGCCGCGGTGGCTAGGCGTCACGGGCCTCATCTGCAGAAGCTGATCAACCTCACCTACCAGCACGCCAAGGCGCAAGCGCAAGCAAACAAGGATCAGAAGGCCGAGACGGTAGACGCGGCGCTCACGCTGGCGCAGACGGACGACGAGACCATCCGCCAGATCACCCGGTCGATCAAATTCGAGATCAAAGAGGACGCCAACTCGTACCGCCGGCTGCTAGTGAGATCAAGCGGCCTTCGGAGCGATGCGCAACGCATCAAGACGTTCGGGTCCACGCGGGACGCCCAGAAGGCCTTGGCCGGGATTGACATCAGGAAGCGCCAGGAGCATCTGCTGCAGCTGGGGTTGAAGGAGACCAGTCGGCGCGTGGGTGAGGCGTACGAAGCGACACAAGCGGTTCTGGCGAGTGACCCCTCCGACATGCGGGCCGTCAACCTGGCAACGCGGAGGCTTCAGACCCAGCTGGGCCAGGCGGCGCAGAACGACGTGCTGGAACACCTCGGGAACGCCGTTGGGATACGGGAGCAGAAGGTTGACCCCAGCGAGGTCACGGATCCGACCCAAGCCTTCCAGCTCTTTGCCAAGGCGGCTGGCATCCCGACCGAGATCGACGCGGTGAGCGTCACCGCCCTGCAACGCATCGAAGATATGGGGTCGGGGAAGATTCCGCTGTCGCGAGACATGCCTGCATCTCCGACACCGGAGGACGTGCAGGCCTTCACAAGAGAGCGGATCTTGCTCCACCTGGCAATGGGAACCGTTAGTTCCGCTCGCGATTTTGTCGACAAGGTCAAGGCCGAAGGCTTGCGCCGAGGCGTACGCACCGTCTTCCCCCAGGGTCCCGTGGCACCGACCTCGGCAGAGAGGAAGGCGATCCACGAGGACCGCCACGTGCAAGCGTTTGCGGAGCGAGTTCGGGCAGCGGAGCAAGAGGAGAGGCGAGCGGCCGAACAGCTCAAGGAAGCCGCGGCCCGTGGGATCCCGACGCCGTCTGCTGTCGGCACAAACGACGGTTCGAGCCGCTACCGGGAAGAGCTGCGCCGCGAACAGCAGCGGCTACGCTTCTTACTGGATCGGGCGGGAGATCACGTGAGGGCAATGGACTTCCGCTCAGGAACCGACGCCTTCCGACAGCCGATCGCGGGCAGGGGGCTGGAGAACATGGGAGGTATCTACGACGACTTTGGAAGCAGGGAAGAACGGTACCTTCACGCGGAGCTTCTTCGGCTGGGATAGCTGGCCGACGACATTGGCAACGGGATCGTTCGAGGGGATGCCGCCGCCGACCCGGACGAGATGTTGCTGGCAGACGACGGAAGCCAGGCGTCCGGACCTCAGCCGCAAAGCGCGAGAGACTTTGCGATGGAGCAAGACAGGTACCGGCAACTGTTCTTTGGACAGGCAGACGCGAAGCAGGCCTCCCGATTCCCGCAGTCGTCCGCTGCCGACGGTGCCCGGAGCACGACTGGCGCGGCTGCGGGCGGGGGAGGCGGCCGCGGGACATCGACCGCTCCGCTTCCCGGAGCACCAAGCGATGCGGTCCGGGCGGCGGACCCGGGCGACGGAACGGCGGCCAATGCAGAAGAGCTGGCGACCGCTGCCGGACAAACGGCTGCGTCAGGAGCCGGCACGGACGTTCGGACGCCGGGGTCGTTGGTGGATAGTCTACCGCCCGACCCAAGGCTGCTGCTCCGAGACCGTCTGCAAAGCGGCGGCGTGACGGGAGGCATCGACTTGGCCGCAGCCGTGGCGGCTTCGGTGGCCCCGGGCCAGAGGTCAGAGCTTGAGAAGCTGTTCGCGGAGATTCACTTCGATGGTGTGGCACAGACCAACGGCAACATCGCTGCGCTCCAAGCCAAGGTCAGGGAGGCGCAGCTTGAAGCCAACCGGAAGTCGGAGAAGGATGCGCTGGGACGGGCCACCGTTTTGATGGGGGCGTACCTGGACGGCCAGACGTACTCGGAAGGAGGCAGGCCCAGCGCGGTGCAGCAACGGATGGATGCCGCGGGAAGCACAGCGATCGGAGCCGAGATGGCCGACATGGAGCTGGAGATGCGCCTCATTCACAGGCGCCTCCGAAGCGGTAATCCGGACGCGCGGAAGAGAGCTGTCAAAGAGATACAGCAACTCGAGGCCGGCGCAAAGCTCCGTCTCGAGACCGCGGCGGCCAAGTCGCAAAGGCTGATTCTCAAGGAGCTGACGCAAGAAGCCGCGACGCTTCACGCGCAGGTCAGCCGCCTGGAGCTCCAGAGTCGGATCATGCGAGGAGAGCACACTGGTCGCCCGACGGAAGAGTTCCTGGAGGAACAGAACAAGGAAGCAGGCAAGGCGGCTCGGCTGGTGTTTGCCCAGGCTCTGGGTATCAAGCAGGAATAGGCCGAAGACTCGACCGTGGCGGCCGAAGCGCTGCAGCGCCAGGGGAGACTCGGGCTCCAGCGGGTCATGGGGCCCGGGACACTGGACGGAGAGGACCACCGCGTTGACGCCTGGAAGATCCTCTCGGAGATCGATCCGGAGAACGTGCGTTCGCTTGCGATTGACATGGAGACGGAGTGGGTTGCGGATTCCAGGGCCAAGATGATGGCCGAGGTGAGGCAGGAGGCGCAGAAGAACATGGCGACCGACACGGCCTTCCTCATGGTCACCCGAGGCAACCCGGTCGACGGCCACGATCTCGGCCCCGAGGATCGGCACTTTATTGCGAGTCAGGTTCGTTTGCGGCACAAAGATTCGTTCGACACGGCTGTGCGCGAGGTGGACGCGGCCGTTCAATCACAGGTCGCCGACCAGCTCGTGGCGATGGGCCTGGCCAAGACCAAGGACGAGGCCCAGGAGTCTGTGGACAGCAGCCGCGTCTCGCAGACCACCGAGTACGAGATAGAAGCCGCCTTCCGATCCATCAGGAACGAGGCTGAGTAGCGAGCAGCGAGCTTTGCGCCGATGCTGCAGGCGGCTCTGGAGAAGTCCGGTCGCAAGCGATCGGCTCTGCGAAGCCTGGAAGCAATGGCGGAGTTCAACCGGGTCGCTCACCGGGAAGAAGGTGCTTCGGAAGACGAACTTATAGACGCCTAGCTCAAGTTTGAGCGATCCGTGGGCATCCGCGAGCTGGCCGAACAGGAGCGCCGGGACACGTTTGCGAACGGCGTGGCCGTAGAAGTTCCGGCTCCGGGTCCCCTGCTGAACGAGGCCCTGCACGGGACAGAAGGGTCCAACTCGAGGCTGATGGAACCGCCCTCGGGTGACCTGGGCCGGGACGAAGCGGCCGAGCGGGCCTTCCGGATGCTGGACAGCACGTACAAGGCCTTCGACGACAACGCACGATCCGTGGCCCGAGATCTCAAGGCACGCACCGCGACGAGCCAAGCTGGCTGGGGCTTGCGGTCGGTGGTCCAGTGGGCCAGCTTCAAGATGACCAAGAATCAGGCGGCGTTTGCGGCTGCTACGTGGAAGAACCCCGATGGCGTGCTCGTTGACTTGGCCGCCGAGTCGACGGGAGGTGTCGTCCTTCGGTTTGACAGACTTCGGCAACAAACGGTCATTGGCGACGGAAGGGTGGACAAGACCATGTCGTACCTCGGCACAGAGACCCGCGTGGGTGCCGTCATCGCAGAGCGAGGAGGAGATGACATCAAGGCGACGTCATCCCTCCGGCCCGAGCTCGCCGCGCGGTACACGTTTGCGGAGGACGGTAGGATGCTGATGCCCGGTGGTCTTCGAGGAAGAGCTGCCGAGCTGTTTGCCGAGGCCACGCACACACGGTTGGACGAGGAAGCGGCCGACGAGACGGTGCTATTACAAGAGCAGATGGACGACGCTCTTGCAACCGCCATCCGAGCCGAAGGAGACCTTGCCGAGCGGGCTGCTGCGGCCGGCCTCACAGAGCGCGAGATGCTTGACATCACAGCCTTCGAAGAAGAGTTCAAGCAGATGCTTGCAGCCGATCTCGCCGAAGACATTCGGATGATGCGCGACATGGCACTCGGCTCCGGGGAGGACACGCTAGGGTCCTCGCTGGCGGTGTTCATGCCAGGTACGACGCCGCAGGAGAAGCTCGAGGCGGCGCAGGCCTTCAGCCTCAAGCTAACCGCTCGCATCCGGCTATCGCTGGACAGCCAGTCGGACCTGGCCATGCAGCGGGACGTGGCCAACCTGATTGCCACGGATCTCGAGCAGCAGACCGACAACGAAGCCGCCCAGAGAACGGCCAGCCGTCTGCGCAGAACTCTTGGAGCCGAATCGCGCAGCTCCGTGGCGGAGCAGGACCAGGCCGAGGTGGCTCGCGAGATTGGGCGGCTAATATCCATGAACTTTGGTGCTGGATTCTCTACCTGTATCACCCCCGGGGGAGACCAGCTCAGCTTCTGTCGGATCCGATCGGCCGCCAAGGTTGCGATCGACCTGACAGGACTCGCCAAACACATCTACAGTTCGGTCACCAAAGCCAAGGAGTGGATGCGGTCGGGCAGGCCCACGGGTGATACGCTTGAACTTGAGGAGGAGGACGACATCGTGCAGAGCACACCCGACCTGGACACGTCGCCCGAGCAGCGCAAATCGCCCAAGCAGAGCAAATGGGAGCGTGAGCTCCGCGACTTGGAAGCCGGCGGGGGTGGCCGGCATTCGCAGCGGGACGCGAGCGTTCGGGAGAGCCGCACCGGCCGTCGCGTCGCCAAAGACGACCGCAGGGCCACGGACATCAACGCGAAGGGATCCGACGGGAAGCTACACGACGTCATCTTGCTGTCGGACGCCGAGCTGGGTACGACCCGAACCAGATCTGGAGCCGTCATTGAGCGAAGCCGACGCATGCGGGCGGCGCAGCGCGAAGTGAATCGGGAGTCGGATCTCTTGCAGGACGCCACCGAGGGAATTCGAAGAACGGGTGGTGGTATGGGTTTAGAGCAGCCGAAGCCTCTGGCGATGGACCTCACCGCCGACGCGCCGGCAACCGCCGAAGGAACGACGACAACTCCCGGAGGCACTGCTGCGACGGGAGCTGGTATGGGTTTAGAGCAGCCGA
>Ga0075119_1000156_pt1 | contig 39850 bp, 72 predicted proteins | sample AntAceMetag02UK9_FD_69791 | JGI IMG/M metagenome (GOLD analysis project Ga0075119, IMG submission 69791) | Saline lake microbial communities from Ace Lake, Antarctica - Antarctic Ace Lake Metagenome 02UK9 | ecosystem: Environmental > Aquatic > Non-marine Saline and Alkaline > Saline | place... | reverse complement strand
CGGCAAGGCCACTGCGCCAATGGCTGCGCCGATAGCCGCCATACTTGCGCCAGCCGCCGTTGCGGCACCAACCTGCGCACCAATCGCGGTTGCCATGCCAGAAAGACCACCGCTCATTAGTCCACTTACAGCAAGGCCCGCGCCCGCGCCTAGACCACCCACTAGGCCAGTTACGCCCGTTAGACTTCCGCCGCCCATTGCTGCGCCAAACGCGGACATCAGACCGCCGCCCGCCGCGCCACCTGCGTTGGCTGCGCCTGGAACGCCACCCGTAATACCCAAGGCCAGCTTGATTGGGTTCGCAATTGCAAATTTAATGGCCTGCAGGATTGTTCTTTTGATAATGTCGAGCAGGCCAGAAAAACCATCCTTGAACCCATCAACCATCCAGTCGATTGCCTCGCCCATGCCGTCCATGAACGTCTTTGTGAATTGGTCGGTCGCGCCCTGCGCGTTGCGTAATTCCTCGGCAAGTTCTGCAACGCCGCGCGCGTAGGCCCCATCAGACAGGCCCGACAATTTGAGTTCGTCCAGCTCCTTCAAGCCTCGATTATAAACACGCAAAGGGTCTGCAGCATCTTCAAGCGCGCTAATTTGCTCCTGTAGGGCTTCTGCTTCTGCCTTTGTGGCACTTGCTCCAGAACCCGCTGCGCTTGCGGATTTAATGCGCGCCGCCGTCAATCTTTCGAAATTTACGATTGCCTCACGTTGCGCCGCCCGCATTCCCGCATCTGGAATGACCTGGACGGCCATAGCCGCGTCTTCGTCTGACATCATGGGCGTAATGTTTTGGATAGAAATTGCCGCAGATAAAGAAATCTTAAGCCATTCAGCTAGCGATTGTGCAGACGATACTGCGCTGTCAATTCCCGCTGACATGTTGGTGTTGTTCAATCGCTCAGCGGCGGTCATTGCGTTGATTATTTCGTCACGTATCTGGCCGGTGATGTTGAGTTCGTCTAGCCTTTCCCCCAGCAATCGGGTTGCTATTTGCAGGCGGAGGTTTTCAACGGCTGCGCTGTCCTCGCCAAACTGCTTAATCATAGATTGGACTGCGACCTGATCTTGGTACGTGGCCAGAAGTTTCTGGGCTGCGTCTGACGCTTCCGCTACGGGCGGGGCAAGTCCGGCTGCCGACGCGGCTGCTGATGCAGCGTCAGACCCCAGCCCTTGCATCGTCCGGCGCGCATTTTCGAGCAGTCTGTTCGCTTCCTCGACCTGCAGATTGAGGTCGAAAAGCAAACCGCCTGGTTGACTTGCAGAGTCGGCGAATAACGGATTTCTGTCGCCGCTCAGGCGCGCCAGTGCCAATTTCGCCTCAACGTTCGCCAGCGTTGCTAGTGCGTCAGTTTCCATCGCGCGGGCGCTGTCCATCGCAGCCTTGCGCGCCGGTTCGGATGCTGTCGTTGCGTAGATGCCCAGCGAAGTATTCAGGGCATCCACGGACGTCTTCATTGTCTCTGTGACCGCTGCAGTTACTCCGGTGGTATCTCCAAGGTCGCGGTACGCCCTGTGTGCGAGCGTCAAAAGGGTAACGGCGGCTACGATAGGGATAGCATTCATTGCGATGGCAAGAATGCCGGACGCAACAGACGCTGCACCCATGCCGCTCGCCAAGGTGAAAAAGCCAGCCGCTGCACCGGGCAAAATTCGCAGCGTCATAACGGTAAGCACAGATACCAGTATGTCAATATTTTCGACCAGCCCCCCGATCCCTCTCGCGCCCACACTAGCCATGGTGAACAGCGCCGATCCGATCGAACCGATTGCATTTACAAAGCCCGGATCACTGATCGTCTCAATTAAACTTTCGACGGCCAGCCTAAGCCCTGCGGATGCCTCGCTGCCGAGTTCAAAGACGTCGCCCCAGGCGTTACCCAAAGATGCCAGCGCCCCACCGAGCGTGTTGCGCGCCGCCTCTGCCGATCCCCCGAACTGCGTTTCCAGTTCCTTCAAAATGAGAGCCTGAGCCCCTGCAACGTTGTTGGTCTCAACCATCGCCTTGACGGCTTTTTTTTGCGCCACGGTAAATTGAATACCGGCCCGGCCCAGCGCTGTCATACCGAGCACCGGATCGTTCAGCGCCTTGCCGACCTGCAGCGCCGCAGAGCGGAGATCCATGCCCATCGCGGTGGCCAAATCTAACACAGATTCTGTGGCTTGATCAAAAACGTCGCCGCGAATATTGGTGAAGGTCAGCAAAACGCCCTGCATGGCGTTGGTAGCCTCATCCCCAAAATTCGTGATCTTCTGAAACGCCGCTGCGGCCCTGTTCAGGTCATCAACCGATTTTCCAGCCGCGCCCCCCGTCGATGTAATAGTCGCGGCAAGCTGTGCCTGCGCCTTATCGGCAGTGACCGTGCCGCTGATAAATTTGTTCAGCGACACAGAACCGACAGCCATTGCGGCAGCGGCAGCCAATGCGCCTGCGGCAGCCAACGCAAGTCCACGCCCCATCCGGCCCGTGCTGCGAGTTACCTGGTCTGTAGATTGCTCTGTGCGACGCCCAGCGCGTGTCATATCATCAAGGGCGCGTTCACCGCGCTTTAGCCCTCTGGTGTCAACACCAAGCACAAGGTTTGCAAAGTCTGCCATTGGATATCCTTGAACGATGGGCGGCCCGCCCTTACGTTAAGGGCGAACCAAGGAGATTAAAAATGTTGAAAGTTCTTGTTTTCGCGGCCTTCACTACGGTCTGCACAACGGCAGCAACCGCCGACACTTTGTTTGACGATGCCTATGCAGACGCCCAAGAATACCTGGCCGATTGCACTGGCGCATGGTTCAGGTGGTCCAGAAAGCGCGCCCTAGATAACTTGTCCGAAATAAGCTCTTTTATGGCGCTACGCATAAACCCCTATAAGCCGACAGATATAGAACAAAGCATATGGGCAACGCTGGCAATGCTAAGGTGCGCGCGGCTGGTGTATCCAGACGCAGAGATTGCCGACCCGATTTAATCAGCCACCCCGTCCCTATCCATTGGTGATTTTGAAAACGAATTAGCGCCTTCGCTTAGGCCTGTTGCGAAAGCGTTAGACATTTTCCGCAGCAACACCCGTTCGTAGTGGTCAACTTCGCACGGGTATTCTGTCAAGTAGGCCGTGATTTCTGGCCAATCCAAACCAACAGCCCCGCCCATAGCCGCGGACTTTACCGGGCCAGCTTCCATTAACATTTCGAACATATAGTTGCCCGCGTCCAACTCGACGAAGGGCGCGGGCTGTTTAGCGGCATCGTACCGCATTAAGCGGCTTTCCTTGGGGCGGTCTGACTTGTCTTTGTGATCAATTATAGCATTCAGCCAGCCAGCCTGATGCGCGGCAAGGATTAACCGCTTTTTGCGTTTCCCAAGCGGTTCGCCTGCTTAGACGCAAACTCGCTGCATTGCTTCGCAAACGGGTTGTTCGTCATTTCAAAAACGGGTTCGCCGTCTTTGTTCAAAACATTATCGCCGTCCGCGTCCTCTTTGACGCCCATTTCTGGAAACGTCAGGTTGAGAAACCACATTGCGTCATCAGCGGTCGCGGGCTTGTCGCCTTTGTTGACGTTTTCAAAGCCAACGATAAACGGGGCCGCAGCCTCGCACAGTTGGTTGTGCACGTCTTCCATCACCCTGGCCTCTTCATCTTCTTCGTTGCCGTCTTTTTTCTTGGCCTTCTTTGATTGCATGGCAGCTTTTTGGACGGCGCGCATTTTGGCTTGCATTGATGCGGACGCTGTGCCTCGCAAGATTACACGGCACGGCTTATCGCCGTCCATGAGGTCGACGCCTGTCCATGCGTCTTTAATTTGCATCGGCGAGCCTGTTTCGGCTTTTGCACGGCTGTCGTACTTGTTGAAATCCAAAGTATGTTCCTTTTTGGTTCTGGTTCTTCTGTTTACTTGGCTCTTGCGAATTGGCCGTGCAATTTAATTGATGCATCGCAATAAGCAGCATGAGCCAACTCTTTCGTTTCGTAATAACCTAAATTTATCCGCTTGGTATTTAGGCAGATACATGCGGCCCACTTGAGATTGGACTTGCACCAAGAAGCGCCCTTAAGCCCGGACTTGTTATTCTTGTTTATCTTCCTGTTGCGCATGTTCTCACTATGTGTAGCAATCCTTAAATTTGATATTCTGTTATCTCTTTCGTCGCCATTAATGTGGTCTACGTTACAACTTGGCCATTCTCCGTAATGCATCGCCCATGCCACGCGGTGCGCAACATACGACTTAGCAAGTATCATTCCGGATTTATAACCGCCGGTATTGTAAGCTGTCAGAGCCGATTTATTTGCAAATCTCGTATTCCACGACTTAGCGGCTCGTTCATTCGGAAACATCTCTACCGCCCTTTGTCGCCAAAATAGGTCGCCAGACTTGGCGTCGTAAATAAGAAGGTGGCGCAAAGTATCGGGTAGTGTTATTTCTTTGTTAGCCATTACGGACCCTCCAATGGTCTGTCTAGGTAGCATTGGGGCGCGGTGTCAAAAACGCGCCTCAATGTGACTATAATATAATATTTTGGCCCATAATCCAAGGGAAAGTTGGGGCGACGGGCGAACCAAACCGCGCCGCCCCTCCGCCGAAGCGGATTTAGGAAGGCTCAACATCAACGACAGTGATGCCATTCTGCTTGAAAGAGACTGTTCCGCCTTCGTGTGTCGTGCTGTCGTTCGCATTGGGAACGTGGTTGTGAACGTACCCGCTCGCGTATTCCACGACGTCGCCGCTCTCAACGGCAGGACCGTCAGCGCCCATTGTGCCCGACCCGCGCGCGATTTTCAGAGAGTAAATACCCGGACGGGATTTGGCCGCTAAAATCAAGGCAGTAATGCCCGTATCCCCACCAGTGCCGTGGTATTGGGTTGTGGTTTCTTTGCCCGAAGCCTGCCCTTTGTGGCCCGTTGTTTCGCCTGTTGCGAGGTCAGGGACCTCCTGGGTAGCGTGGTCCTGGCCGAACACGGGGGCAACTTCGGTCCCTTTGTGCTGCACCCAAGACAGCGCTTCGAATCCTGCCTTTGTGAGAGATGCAGGGGCAGCCGCAGCGCCCCAGGTTGTCATTCCGATATTGATAGACATTTGCTTGGTATCCTTTCAAGCGTTAAGACCCCTCCAAAGGGGCGCTTATTAAAGTGGTGAGGGGTTTTGCCGCTTCGCCGTTAAGGCTACCCGCGAGCCGGGGTATTAGGTGGCGATGGTCCACCCTTTGGCGATCCATGCCGAAACGTCTTCTGCAAGCGGGTTGGCAGTTGCGCCGATAACACCGTTTGCAATTTTGGTGTTTGTGACCGTAACCCGCTTTGGTTTTGGCTTCTTCGCGGGCGACGCGGTAAAAGGCTCAATCTTTACGGGATCAACAGTTTGGTCAGACTTTTCGGGGAATGTTTGTTTCATGCTATGCTCCTATAGCTAATCCAGATTGGTGTTTCCCAACGCTGGCCTTCTTGTCGTCCTTGCCGGACGCTGTGGGACATGATTGCCACCTTAGTGGCGTTCGATGTCAGGCGGATGCCGTTCAGAAAGTACGCCACGATTGCGCCCGCTTTTTCTTTGGTCACAGCCTCGTAAACGTCCAAAGGCGAAACTAGCGTGATGATCAAAAACCCTTGCCGATCCATGACCTGATCCGAAAGCCCTAGCGGGCTGTTGTCGTTCGGCAAATGCTGGATTGCGAGGTGTTCGCCCGCTGGCTTATCGCCGCCTTTTTGTGGCCAAATCGCCGTATAGCTTAGAGCCGCAATCATAACTTCGGCGCGCGCCGTAAGGGCTATGTGGATGTCGCTTTCGACTGTCATTGGGTGCTCAATTCTATGCCGATTTGCTTGACGATTTGCTGAAACTCTTGAACCGTAAGTGCCACCATTCCGGCAGGGGCTTTCCGTGAAAATCCGCCAACCGTCTTTGGTCCGTCTGGATATCCACCTTCTTCCAGCTTCATGATGTATGGCAAGTTATTGGCCAGATAGATTACATCACCCGCGTGCATTCTTGCGACAACGGCCTTAACTTTCGCCACTGTTGCGGCGCCGTCCGTGTCTGTCGCGTCAACAACTCCGCTTGAAGGCGCTCCGATTGACGGTTGCCAATTAGCTCTTGCCGGGCCTTTGTCGACTGGCGTTTTGAAAATGACCCGGCGGAATACGTCAAGCGCAACACGCCTACCCAGCGTGTCTTGCTTGCGTTTCGTCTTGGCCTCAAAAGCCCTTAGCTGATCTCCAAAGCTACCCACGGCACACCATATCATAGAGCGCCGTTTCGCCGCCCGATGCCACGCGTCCAAGCATGGCAATCGTCAGCGTGCCACGGTCGCAAATGACCATATCATCTAGCGTTATTTCAAGCCCGATAGGTTCGATGATGACTTGAAAGTCGCCCGCCTTGATGTTGGTCCCGTCAATCCGGCGCTCGGCAACCTCAAAGACCGCCATGCGCGCCGATACCGCCGCAGGTGTTGTGCCTGGCGTGCCGCCTGTTGGGTCCGATGGCCCACCGCCGCTTGCCGTTGGTGTCGGCTGTTGAATTGTGCCCGTTTGGATAGCGTCCGGCTGTTTAGCCGCCAGCTTGTCAAAAGCTCCTGTAACGCGGGCGCGAATAGTGGTCATTGGACGCGGGCCTTTTCAAAGTCTTTCAGGTCAACCGCGAAAAAGGTAATTTTGTCTTTTGATTTTGATGGACCAGCAAGGCAATCAACGGCTTCTTTAGGGTCGCATTCTTCACCATCAACCCACCAATTAGTGATTGTCAAAACCTCGCCATCGTCTAAAAGAGCAACGCTTAATGATCGGTTAACTGAAACCACTTCCCGATCCGGATGGCCTTCGCCCAATACAAAGCCGCTCATCCGCGCACCATAGAGGCCATGCCGACACCGCCAACGATGTAGCCCCGCAGGAAGTTATCAACCGCAACCGTGCGCGGCGTTCCTGTGGGCAAGGTATCGTCTGCAATAGCGATCGGTCCGACCTTGATGCTTTCGCTTGTCGTGCTGGTTTCAATTGTTGCAAACGGGTCAATCCCGCCTTGGATAATGTGCGCCATTTCGAATTGAGCGTAGACGATATCAAGCGGAACGGTGTCAGGATCAACCGGCCAATCCCGAACCAAGTCATTGACCAAGCGAGGATAAGCCCTAGCCTGAAACTGATATTGTTGCAGCCCGCGAAACTGGTTTCCCCGGTCATTGATTACAGCGCCGCGCCGCAAGTTGATTTCGTCGGCGGCGTCACTCGCGCCCATAGTCCAGCCCATTGCCGCGCCGTATGTTTGATACGCCGCAAGCGTGCCGTAGCTGTCAGCGTCAACGCCGCCTATTATGGTGTTTAGTGCCATTCGGTTCTCCTAATCTTGGTGAGGGGCAAGGTTTCCCCTGCCCCCTGCGAAAATTAGCCCAGCAAGGTGGCCACAAATTCCGGCTTCCAAACCTTGGCAGCGTAGAACGTGGTGATGTCAAACATGACCTTGCCGTAGCCCTTGTATACCGCGATTTCGTAGACCAGACCCGAGAACGGATCTTGTACAGTCATGCGCTCAAGAGCAGCATCGCCACCGAACGGCTGTGCAGGTGGACGCACAACCAATTCCATAGCCGCGCGGTGAAACGCCACGTTGCCGGTGTAGGTGTTGCCGACTGTGATAGTCGCGTCCTCAGCGGCAAGTTCAATCAAGCCCGGCTCGTTGATAGTTACGTTGCCGGACGTAGCGGTCGATCCAACGCGAACGATGTATTTGTTGGTATCGCCGCTCATAACGATAACATCACCGACCGCGAAGCCCGTGGTGTTGACCGTGCCACCGTCGAAGGGCAGCGCCAATGCGCCAATTGGACCAGTTGCCGCAGTGATATCCGCGCCAGCCATGCCGCCTTTTGTGTGCAGCGCGATGCCGTTGCTTTCCTTGAGCATAAGCCCTTGCAGGTTAAGCAATTCGCCACGGCGCAAAAGTGCTTCGCCGCCCGATTCATTGACTTTTTGCAACTGCGCGAGATTGCGCAATTTTGTGCCCGCAGCGGTATCCATTACGATGCTGGCTTGGCCATCAAGCGGCATGCCGTTGTCCACAAGAATTTTGCGGATTTCCGCGATTTCGTTAAAGTTGGACCCGAAAGGCGTGGTGCCTGCGGTGCCGTGCGCGCGCGATGCACCGTTTTTCATCGTCAGGGCCGCATACGTTTCAATCGTGTTGGTGATTTTGCGCATGGCCCGGGCGATTTGGTCGCCATAGATCGTTTCGTAGCCGGGACCGTTGTTGACGTGCTTGATATCTTCGCCGGTCCAAGGGATTTGGACGTTGGCCACCTGATCAATGGTCATCGTCTTGTTGGCGATGGTCTGGTCGTCGCCCTGGGGAATGGTCATCGAAGGGGTGTACGACGTGTTCACGGTAGGCTCTGGTGTGAACGCAGCGCGAACGGTATCGCCCAAGGCTGCGCCCTCGGACCCAGCATTGATCGTCACGGATGGGATGATGCCGACCTGTTCGCGACCGACGATATCGGCGGCGCGGTAGATGTCACCTGCGAGGTCTGTTAGTACGTTTGCCATTGTTTAGGCTCCTTTTGCGGGGCTAGTCCTTGACTTTGCCACCTGATTTTGAAAATTCCATTCGGGCAGATTGAGACATTTCATTAAATGTCGCCCAAGTGGTTGTTGGTTTGTCAGGCTTCCCGCCGTCTGATCCGGCAGGCTTCCCGCCGCCGCCCTTGCCAGCATCCAAAACAAAGTCGCTATTGCCTGGGCTTGCTGCCATTTCTTTCGCCAAATCGGCATAAGTTGCGCCATGATTCTTTCCTGAGCCGATCATGGGAGTGCCGTCCGAAGTGAGGATTTTGGCTGTGCCGTCATCGTTAAACGCGATGCGGTCCATGTTGAATTGTGCAATCTTTGCGGTAATGCTCGGCTTGAACCCCGCGCGGGCCAGCTCAGCTTCGAATTCCGACGCCGCGCCCCGTGTGCGCATTCCGTCGATTGTCTTGTCCTTCGCGCCCATTTCGCCGTCATGCTTTGCTTGCATCGCGTCAAGAACCGCCTGCGCGTCGTCGCTGGTTTTGCCGGTGCCCTTGGCCTTTTCGGTCAAGTCTGCAATCTTGGCGTCCATTTCGGCGGGGGTGCCAAACCTGGACCAAGCCGCTGCGTTGCCGCGCTCTTTGGATAGCGCCGTCTTGAGGCCTGTCACGTCCTCTGGCGCTGCCATCGCGCCAAGGTCAAGGTGTCCATCTGCAACAAGGGGTTGCATCCAAGTTGGCAGTGTAGTGGCGTCTGTAACTTCGATCTTCATAGTTCAGCTTCCCGCTGTTAGTGTTGGCTTCCCGCCAACGTGAATGACCCCGCCTAAGCAGGGTCGTGGTTCGTGGTTCGTTTGGTCGATGGTTGTGGCTTAGGTGACTACAGCGCCGCGCCTTATCAACGTCTGTCTCGATAGGCTAGTTATATGAGTCGCCTCTTTCCATCCGTGGAATACAGCGCCATCTAACTCGATTATTTTGCGTATTTTTTCTGAATGACTTTTCCTCTGGGCTTCGTTCCAATTGCTGCCCTTGCCATTTCCAACGGTATTTAGCCTCCCGTTAGCCTTCGCCCATTTGATCGTGCCGGGCTTAACTCCAAGGGCTTGGGCCGCAGCTTCTTTGCTTTCGTAAGTCACGCCACGAATAGTGATCGCCTTTGTTAAAGATCGTGAGGCGCGGCGCGCCCTTTGCAATGCGGCGTCGCGAAACGCCCTAAGTTCGGCCAGTTCGCTCTTTAGTACCATTTCGTAAAGCATTTGGTTCGCCTTTTTGGTTCCCTTAAACCCTAGCCCGCAACTCCGCCAACGTCAATTCGCGCCCGTTGGCGTCCATCAGGTCGCGAAATGATATCTTGCCATCCCGCCATAACTTCGCACGGCCTGCGCCAAGATTGGCGTCCTGTTCCGCCACTGTGCGCTTGGATAGCCAGCCTTCGAATCTCGTGTCTTGCGCTATCTGCCCGTCGAGGCTTGACCGCGTGGTTTCTGGCACCTCGTCAATATCCAAGCCCAATTCGCGGAATGACTTGAGAACTGGCGCGGATGTTGACCGGCAACCCCAATGCAAATTCCCTGGCCCGCCTTCCCACGGTAGGCTGTGGTCGATCGGCTCATGCGTTCCGACCGTATAGGTTAGCCCATCGCGCGCGCTGCATAGAACGGTTGTGCGAAGATCAATCGTGCTGACCCATTGTTCCGCTTTGACGATGTCATCGTTGTCGTTATAGACCGCCTGCCGCGATGCCTGCGATACCGCCTGCGTTGCGGATCTTACCAAGCTGTCAGCGTGGCTGCGCGATATGTCCATGAAGCCCTTAACGACTTCGCCGCCCTGCTTGCCGCCCCGAATGCGCCTGATTAGTTGCCCGTTCGTTTCTCCCTGCGCGATGCCAAGCCGCATATTATCCTGAAACCTTTGGAGCGTGTCGCCTGCCTGCCGTGATAGCCATTCCGATACTGGCGCGCCTTGAACCAATAGATCGCCCGTGATTGCCACAAGCTGGCCCCGTGTGAGTTCAGACGTGATAAGTTCAACGCCCGCGCCTTTGTTGATCGACGAAACAGCAAACCGGGCTTCCATGTCGGCAAGTTCGCGCAATTCATTGGCGAGGCGCTTCCCTTCGGTTCGGTATGCCGCGACGATTGTCGCCTTGACCTGCTTTAGTAGCTTCTCCAGCCGGGTTGCGCGTCGTGATACGCTGCCAATGCCCGTTGGATCAATCTTTGCAAGCTGGGCAACTATGTCCCCTTCTAGCGTTTTGAGAAACCTTGCCGCGTCACGAGCCTGCCCCGCCGATAGCCTTTGCAGGTCCAGCGCCCGAGTTGTGACTAGATCAAGAATTTCCTCGTTTGCGGATGTCATTTATTCGCCCGTGAGGTCTAGGCCCTCGCCCGTCAGGTCCGGTGCTTCCTCTGTAACGGCGTCCATGTCGGCCTCGGTGTCCAGATCGGAACGCAGGAACCCGCGCCGCTTGCGTTCCTCATAGTAGGCTTCTTTTGACAGCAACCCAAGGCTAACATCAGTCTGCATGACCTGCACATCTTGCGCCGTCATCGGCGTAATGCCGAAGTCCTTATTCACGTCGATTGTGATAGCTTCATCGCCAAGCCCGCCATAGAACGCCATCCATCCGAGCGCCTGTTCAAGCGCGTCTTTGAGATTGTCGGCCATCATCGCCAGGGTTGATGTTTCCTTAACCGCATCCAGCGCCGCGCCTGTGGCTGTCTCATTGCTTTCAACCAATAGCTGCAAGCCAAGCGCCTGCATTTGAAATTCAAGGTCTTTGAGGTCAGTCCGGCCCGCGCCGATTGCCTCGCCTGAATGCTCAACCCATGCCAGTTTGGCCTCCGGGTGGCGCGATGTAACAGCCTGACTTGCGCTGATGACTAGGCTTTCGTCATCATCGCGCCCGGACGCAAACAGGATTGGCACGCGTGCGAAGTGCAATATGTTGCGCTGGTCTGACTGCGATTGCCAATGCGCGATGTTTACGTCGGCTAGGTCTTCCAGTACAGGCTCGCCAGTAAAGAACCCTGTGCGCTGTGCATAAAACGGAATAACCGTGATTTCCTCAGCGTTGGTCGCATACTCGTCGTAGATCAGCCATTTCTTTTTGTCGTTCTCGCGGTAGATGCGGACAGACACAACGCCATCAAGCCGGGTTAGGACGCGGATTTGGTCAACCTTGATTTGCTTGAATTCGTCCTTGGGGTCATCCTCATGCACGGTTTCCATAATCCGCAGCATCGAAAGGGCTAGGACGTTGCTATAGATTGCCGTCTTGAAGCCCAGAATGCTTTCAACAGTCAGGTGGACCATGTAGGGACGCAGGCCCAGCGTTGTGGCAGCTTCGCGGGTTGTCTCGCCCTCACGTCGCGGCGCATCAACCATGATGTAAGAGACGCCAGGGACAAAGCCGTCCTTAAATATCTCAGAGGCAAACACGCTTAGATCACGGCCCTGCATGTCGATGTCGTCGGCCCATTCCTTGAGGCGTTCAGGCGCTTCCAGGATTTCGACCGGCTTGTCGAACACGCGCCCGGTCATGTCTTTAACCGTTTTGCGCAGTCCGTTGAACAACCAAGACGAAGTCAGCCGCGCTTGATAATCCTCATCCGCCTCGGCCTTGAATTTCGGCAGATACTCCTTGCCCGCCTTCCGCATTGCGTCGGATCCGCCCATCAAAGCGCGGCCCTTGGCAGCGGCTGCCACCATTGCGGCCATAACGTCTGAGCGTTTGTTGACGGTTTCGAACATTGGTATTCCTCAAAATGGCAAAGGCGTCGCCGTCATTGTCGGCCTGACCACTGGCATTTCGTAGGCTATTGGATAGCCGAACGCATCGTTTTGGTGGTCAAGGCCGCTTGTCTTGTCTGGTTCGCCGTTTTTATCGTATGGCTGCTGTTCGAGGCACCGCGCCGTTTCAGGGCATGTGTCCGGATTGACAAGCACGCGACCCTTTTGAAAGCCCATGTTCACTGCCAAAACGCGGTCTTTAACGCGGGGATTTGCTGGCTTGGCCCGTATGGCGTAGCCTGCGTCCCGTAGGAGCCCGATATCTGAAAGGCTGGCCCCCTTGCTGCTGGCGCTCTTGCCGCTTGCGTCAGGGTAGATTGTGACGTTGTGGCCCTCGTATCGAGCCTTGATCGTTTTGATCATCGCAGGGGTGTCAACGCCGCCTTTGATTTCATCCACGGAATGCCAATCGTTTTCGCGCAGAACAAACGCACACGCGGCCATGTTGCCGACATTGAAGTCCATCCCCAGCTTGATCGGTTCGCCGGGCTGTAGGGTCTCGCGGCTTCTGTTTGTCTCGCGGTCATACGAATTATAGACGGACCCGCTGGTGAGGTTGACGAACCGGCCTTCGATGTAAGCGTCGATCAGTGCCGCTGGATAGCTGGCCTTGAGGTTGTCAACGTAATCATCGGGCAGGAATGGATTGCTGTACGTCGGGGCCTGGAAGTATTCGTAGCCTGCTGTTGGCTCTTTGGCCCACCGCTCATAGACAAACCTAAATCCCTCTGGCGTTGTGTAGGCTGATACACGATTGAATGGCCGCTTGATGCCCTCTGGCTTTTGCCGGTTGCGCGCGATTATCTGGTTCCATGCCCGGCGTGCGTTTTCAATCTTTAGCGTGTCGAGTTCGTCAACATGGGCGCGATAGGTTTCGTATCCGACAATCCGTTCAGGGTTGTCCATCGTTCGCATGAGGAAATCACCGAAGCGCGGCCATGAAGTATAGACGATGTTCTCCGACTTGTTCCACCGATGCGGAATGCCTTGCTCTTGCAGCTTTTCACATATTCTCGGGCCCGTGATAAGCCGCACAAGGTCATAGGTCGGCGCGTATAGCCCAATGAGTGCCGTTGCGCTGTGTGCCGCGTCTCCAAGCGCGGAGTAGGTCATGATTTCAGACTTGCCAGCGCCGAAGCCCGCGACGAATGCAGGGTGCTTGGCTTCTGATACTAAGAACCGCTCCTGTGGTTCAGTCAGCTTCAGCTTGATCAGGTTGCGCGCGCTCAATATCCCATCCCTCGAATACCTGCGGTGCTTTGTCTATTGGAACCTCGACTGTGCTTTGGATTGGCTTTCCGTACGCCCGATCTAGCAATGAATTCGCGGCTGTAACCCTTGCTGGTTCGCTTTGCCCAGCCTTTGCTATTTCAACTAATACGGCCAACGCCGTTTCAACGTGCTCCTTTGCCATTGTGGCTAGGTCGCGTTTGGCCAGTGATGTTGCGCCGGGCTTCCTGCCCGCGCTTTTCCGCTTTCCGCCATGCGTTGTCATCTTGAAAAACTTGATTGTTTATTTGTCATAGGCTTCCCGCCTTTCGTGAAAGCATCCCGCCTTCGGTCGCGTCGTGGTGTTTGTTCGTATTAACCTGCTTTTATCGTAACAAACCGCTTGACACGTTCGCCATTATGCCGCATAAGTGTATCAGTAGAAGCGAAACACACAAAGGAACGAACCAATGATTAAATTTTACGCAACAGTCAAAGATAGCCGCTACAATGAGTTTTCCGCAATCATCAGAGCAAAGTCGGAAGCTGATGCTGTTGCCAAGTATTCTGCCATCGTCGCTACTTCAAAGAAGCACGAAAAAGTCCGCCGCCACCCCGATGGATACACGGTAACAGCGCGGGCCGCGTAATGGCCAACCAGATCAAAGCGAGCGACCTAGCGGCGGGGATGAAGGTTCCCGCCTACGTTCATGCGTGCGCCCGTTGTGAGGTGTTGTTCTTGGCGCGGAAGGATGCGCGGTTTTGCTGTGATGCCTGCCGGATGGCGTTTAGTCGGTCATCTCGCGAATAGTTGTGGGCTGTGTCGCTTTGATACGCGCCCGACGACATATCTCATAACGCTTGGGACACATAGCTTCCCGTTTACCGGGGCAGGTCGAAGGGCGGGCAGTTTCCCGCCCGCCGGAACGATCCTACTCCTAGGTTGTGCCTAGTTCCAGATCATAAGTTGAGACGCGATACCGATGGCGGGAATTGAACCCGCGACCTGACTGCATACGCGCTGCGTGCCCTGCCCGCTCTCCCACACCGGAGCCGCGCCTCATGTGATGTGATTATGCGACTTCCGTTTCCGGCTGCAACCCTGATATCAAGGCCAATCACATCGCATCAAACGCGGTTAAAGTTGGCCGTAGTCGGATTAAGTCAAAGTCAGGGCTACGCGATTTTTGACGCTATGTCAAGGCGCGGGCGTTCGGTCGATGCGCTTTACCCACGGGGAGCCGTATTTCATTTCCGCAAGAAAGACAGACCCCACGTCCGCCATCGCTGTGTCAGTGTCCGACTGGTTTGAGGAGACTGACGCGTACTTTTGAAAGTCATGCAGTGAAGTCCCAATCAATTTTGCAGCAACCTTCTGGCTGTTAGCCGCCACAAGTGCATACCGCCTGCCATCGTAGTTTGTCATAAATACCTTCATCATATTCTCCCCTAATGTTTACTCTGCGCGCCCGATATAGTCGCAAGCCCGCATTGCAGCGCGGCGATGCTGCGTGGGGGCTGGTTGTCCTCGCAAACCCAAAGCACCTCACTGCGATATTCCCCAAGCGTCTTTTCCATCTTGCGGTATTCCGCGATGATTGCCGCGTTGCCGTCGCCGTCGTCGTATCCTGGCACCGATCCGGCAAGGCAACTCTTGAATCCCTCCACATCCGGGAATTCCTGAGTGTACGCCGCGCGCAGGCTTTGGAATTGCCGGGCGGCCTGTTCGTGCTGGCTTGTGATCCGGCGGGCGTGGTGCAGCGCGCCGATCATATCGCTGGCGGTGTCCACCATCGGCTGTGTGGATTTCATTGCGCCTTGCGGTAGCGCCCAGACGCCCAGCTTGCGGCGTTGGGATGTAGGCCGCTCTGCCCGATCCGGTGCGGCTGGTGTTTCGCCCGTTGCCCGCTCAGACAAGGCGGATGCTTGTGAACGGTGCTTCACCTTGCGGGTTTTGCGGCCCTTACCCATCTAGGCCACCTTGCGTGGCCCTACGGCCTTTTTGATCCGGTCCAATTCAACGCGCATGGTGGAAACCTCGGCCAGTTTTATTTCGGCCTTGGTGCGTTGCTGCCCTATGCCTTGGATCGCCGCTTTCAATTCGCGTTCCATTTCGGCCAGCCGCAAAACCAAATCTTCGATATTCTCGTTCCCGCCATCGGGGCCGAAGAATTCCTCGCGGATTTGCTCTACCCAGCCCGGCATGACCTTAAGAACCTCGGCCACGGTGTCGTCAGTGTCGCCTTGCCGGTATCGCTCTTGCTCGGTGTCGTAACACGTTTCCAGCAAATCCATGATTTCGCGCTTTTGCGCGCGCGTGGGATGGCGGAGTTCGTCGGGCTTTTTAATCGGGACCACTTTGCGCTTCTCCTCGCATTTTGGGCAATAGATGTTGCTCCGAACAAACGACCAGCCTTGTGCTTGTATTTTTTTAATCGCCTGCCCTTCGTTTTGCAAGACGGGGCGTCTAGCGCCGCCTTTGTGCTGTTTGCCGTTCGTGCCGTGTTGTGCCGTTACCGTTATTTCAGCGGCACATTGCGAACACGAACACAACGCAGATTCTGCGCTGCCTACTTTAATTGGCCTCATCAGAACCGCCCCCGATTATAATTTGCACCGCATTTGCCGAACAGATCAGCTATGCCCTTTTGTTGCGCGCGTTGAAGCGGCGTCATTTTCGGCCCCGGTTCCTCTGCGTAGCTTATCGGCCTTCCGCGCCAAAATCCACTCTTAAGCGGCTTAGATAAAGCCCCGCGCGTGACACCGAAAGAGGCGGCGCATGCCTTGGTGCTTTCATATGTCACGCCGTCATAGATCGTAGGCCGGGATGATGTGCTTGCCATTATGCGCCCTTTCGAGGTTGGCCGTTTACCAAATCGCTGCGAATGCAAAACACGGCGCGATGGTCCTGGGAATACGCGCCGCCTTTGTCTCGCTCAGCCCGGACCTTAACGTGATGGCCCTTTGCGGCCCAGAATTTGCGGATCACTGCCGCGCCCGCCTTGGCTTCGTCTTGCGTCATATCCGGCCCTCGCATGCGAACGGTATTTCCGAATCTATGTCGTCGATATCTCCGCCGGGACGCCCGCCCGCGCCATAGCCAGATTGCGGGCCGTGGCTTTGCTGGGAATAGCCCCCTTGATCGTCGCCTCCTGACTTGCCGTCGAGCATAACAAGCGTGGCGTCATAGCCCTGCAACACAATCTCGGTGCTGTACCTGTCCGCGCCCGATTGATCCTGCCATTTGCGCGTTTGCAGCCTGCCCTCAATATAGACCTTGGAGCCTTTCTTGAGATATTGCTTGGCGACGCGTGCGAGGCCTTCCGAAAAGATTGCGACTTGGTGCCATTCGGTTTTCTCGCGCTTATCTCCCGAATTTTTGTCTTTCCATGTTTCGCTTGTGGCGATGCGAAGGTTGACCACCTCGCCGCCGTTCTGGAACGCTCGGCAATCAGGGTCAGCCCCAAGATTGCCCAGAATTGTGACTTTGTTGACGCTACCGGCCATTTGTTTGCTCCAATGATTTCCGTTGTGGTTTCCGCTTATCGCGCAGATTTTGCAGATGATAATTCACGCCGCGCCGCGTCAACCCGGTCATCAGGGCGATATCAGCAGCAGACGCGCCCCTAACGTGCGCCCTAGCAACCCTGTCGCACATTTCCGCCGGTGCTTTGGTGGACGGCTCGCGAACGCGCTTTGTGCCACCGCCCTTTGTGTGCGCGCGGGCCATTGCCGCGTTGCACTTCTTCGCGTCAATCATCATTGCCTCAAGCGGTGTCATGGCTTCGCTCATTGTGTGTCTCCCATTCGTTTCGCGGGGATTGATCCCGCTTTAATCCTTGCCCGGCGCAGAGCTTCCATTTCTGGACCACCCGGCGCTACCTTTTCCGACCAGTGCGGAACCCGATCATTTGGCTTGTCCAAGTCGTCGCGGCTTGTGGCCATTCGCCGCGTCCGCAGCGCCTCGGTCAAAGATGCTGTGAACCCTGAGCCTTGAACAATAGCCTCTGCCCGTTCACGCTGTACCTGTGTTTTTTCAAGTTCCGGCTCAGGCGGGGCAATCGCTGTGCGCGGCTTTTGGTGCTTATTGCGAAACTCAATCTTCTTAGAAACTCGACCATAGATTTCGCCAGGCGATGGGCGGCGGCGTGGCTCGTCCCGAACGTATTCTTTGCAAGCCTCGCCAATGAATGCCAACGGGAACTCATGCAATGCGCTGATCCAGTCAATCATTGCCGCCTCTGTCACTTCCAATGGCTGGTCGGGCTGAAAATAGTGGGACAACATCGTTTCCACCCGTCCCGTTATCCAAACCGCGTTCTTGGTTAAATCTTGCTGCTGCGCGCAGTCCGGCTGATAATCTGTCATGACCACTTGGCCTCCCGTTTGATTTTGATGAAGATTGCTTAGAAGATTGGCGCATCCAATTTCGCCACGTCGCTAGCCAATCCAGTTTGGCGGCTGAAGATCCAGCTTTGCCAATCCAATAATCGTGGAACCTGTCCGCTTGCTCCCGTACCACAGATTCAGCCCAGCCGTTTTCCAAAGCCCACTCGCCATAGGCTTTGGGAAGCGTCCAGTTTTCAGGTAGTCTCGTGCCCCGTTTTTTTGTAGAAGCTTTAGCTTCTGTTTTTATTGGTTCTGGTTCTGGTTCTGGCATGGTAGCTTTTCGCTTAAGCGAAATCTTAGCGTTCGCTTGGTCTAAGTCCTTGGGATTATTTGCTTTAGCACGCCCACCTTTGGCACCATTACGCGCATTAACTTGTATTTTTTCTTGCGTAATTTCCCAAGTTTCCAGTAGTTTTTTCTGCGTAATGTGGCCATTTTCAAAGATCAGAAAGCCAGAAAGCCGCTCTTTTGTGCGCTTCCACTTGGCCACTGTCAGGCCTAAAATTCGGGCTAAATCCTTGGCATCATCCGGCACCCATCCATTGCGCCGCCACATAGCACCAAGCAACAGCAGGTAAGCGCCGTGTTCCTCGGTCGTTAGGTGCGTTGTGTCCGCTATGTAGGCGTCCCAATACATTGGCATGGACGGGGCTTTGCTCATTCGCCACTGGCCCCCTTGCAACGCTTGCGGTCTATTATTTCCCCAATCGCGTCTAGAGCGTCAATATTGGCCCATTGCCACCTTGTCCGACCGTCCTGCTCTTTTTTGGCAATGTCTGACTGTGTAGAAAACCGATAGACAATCGCTATCAGTTCGCCATCAACCAAGGGCTTGCGCGCGGTGTCTGAATTGTGCATTATATCCTCGATCCTTCACATGGTCATCTTGCGTCATTTGCTCGCAGAATTCAAGCCCCGGTTTAATCGCTGGGGCTTGTTTCGTTCTAAGCATCTTCCGGCACGACGCGCTCAACATAACTACGGTGCATAGAGTGATGCCGGGTGTTGCCGTGCCACCGGACTAATACCGCGCGGCTATGGTATGACGCTCCAGAGGTCACCACCCCCTGTCGGTTGCCATTCGGATCGGCGCGCGGGAAAATGTCGCAGTCCCTAGCCTTTTGAGACAGTTTCACGATATCGCCTTCGTGGAAATCGGCAGGGTTGATTGTGTCGGTCACCACCCCATGGCGAGTGCCATTCGGATCGGCGGGCGGGAAGTAGCCCGCGTCAATCGCCGTCTGTGACATGGCCACGATATCGCCCGCGCAGAATTCGTCGGTCATATCAATCTCCCTTGCTGCCATCCAGCGCCGCAGCGCCGTGCTTTAGAATGCGATCAATTATCATGGCTCCACGCCACGCGCGAACGAGCGTTCGGCTGTAATCAACGGGGATGCCTACCTTAGCCTCGATATCCTCAACGCCATAGCCCAAGTGCAGCCAGTCAGCGACAAGGCGGGTTGCGTCTTTAGCCATCATTCACCCCCTTAATCACCATTCGCGCGCCGATAGCGGTCAGGGCCTCGTCTGTGCTGCGAACCGTAGTGACCTGGCCTTTCCATCCCGCGTGCCATTCTACCTGGTTAGGCCTTAGCTCCCGGTCCTTCTTGTTCACAGCCGCCGGGTCTTTAATTTCCATCAGCACGTTAGCACCGCGCCACCCTACGATTATGTCAGGCACGCCGCCCCCTACGTCCGCCAGATCGGCAACGGTTGCCCCTACGCCCCTTAGCGCCTTCACAATGGCAGGGTGGTTGCCGTCTTTCCGCGCTCTGCCTCGATAGCTCATTCCGCTGCAATCATATCAAGCAAATCACCAACGCCATCTGTGATGAAATCGCCCTTCGCCTTGGCGATATTCTTGACCGCTTGGCGATAGTAGCTTTTTTTCAACTCCACCCCGATGCCCCTACGCCCCAGATACACCGGGCTGTAAACCTCGGACCCGATGCCCATGAAAGGCGTGAAAACTGTCTCGCCCGGATTAGTGTAAAGTTCCACGCATCGGTGGATGATATCCAGCATGAGCGGATGAACGTGCTTCACATCGTCCGGCTCGCGCGCATCGCCAACATCAACAACAGCGCGGGCGGGCAATCCATCGCCGCACATCTGCTTATTGCTCGCCCGAATATCCATCCAAGCGGATGAGGCATACCGACGCCAGACATTGTGCGAAAACGTATTCAACTTTTGATCGCCCTCAAAGCCCCGGAACGGCATTGCCTTTTCGGGCATCGGATCAGAACCGAAATACCTGACAAATCCTCGCTCGTGAGATACCGGAACCGCGTTCTCGCCGCCCTTGCGGAAAAACAGAACATAGTCTGCATTGGCGATGCTGGATTGAGTAGCATCGTCAACAATGGTCCGGTGCGCCAGCCCCTTGACCATTGTGCGCAACCGAACGGCAAGCGGCTCGTTCCATTTCAATCGACGCCCGAAGAAATGAAACCCGGCGTCCTCGTGTATCTTGATGATATTTCCCGGCAGGTCGTGAACCGAACCCTTACTGTCTAGCCCGATATCCATGCAATGAACGGCGCTCACCCGTCCCGGTTTTGTCACGCGATAAATGTGCTCTACCAGGAATTTATACTGCTCGTAAAACTGCCCGTAGCTGGTGCAGTTTGACATGTCACGCTCATCCCCGGAATACTGGAACAGTCCAGCGAAGGGCGGCGAATAGACCGACATATCCACCGAATTGCTCGGCATGTCGGAAATCACATCAACGCAATCCCCGTTGTAAATCGCATAATCGTCAGTCAAAACTTGATCAGATACCGGCATATTCAAACTCCCTGTTTCATCCATGACGGCACTTGGACCGTCTCTGTTTCCGTGAATATCCGCCGATGCTTTTGCGCATCGACCATGTGTTGCATCATTTGATCGAACATAACTGAGGCGGCTTCGGCTTTTCGTTTCCTCGCGTTCGCAACATTCGAAAGGCTCGTGGTTCCAATCTGGTGAACCGTGACCGGACGCTTTTGACCGAACCGCCACATGCGCCGCACCGCCTGATAATACTGCTCATAGCTGTAATCGTCGAAGTAGGTGCAAGCCGCGCTATGCTGCCAGTTGACCCCAAGCGCCGCGATTTTCGGTTTGGTTACAAGATATTTGATTTCCCCGGATCGGAATGCAAGGAACTTTTCCTCTTTGGCTTCATCCCTATCCGCGCCGGACAGATTAACCGCGCCCGGAACTACTTGGCATAGCCTGTCCGCCTCGGCATTGAATTGGCACCACATCACGCCGCTATCATGTTGCTGGATAAGTTCCCCGGCTAAGTCGCACCGCTCGGTTATGGTTGCCTTCTTTTCTTCGCGTTCCATCGGAAGCCCACGAACCGGCATAGCAAATAGCTGACCATCCAACGCGCCGCTTTTGATTTCGTGATGCGTCTCGGTCAATTCCGGCAATACCCACCCATCATCCGAATAACCTAGGTCAGACGGGCGACGAATTGCCCTTGCCCAGCTTGCAACCCACCGCCAGAAATGAGGCTCTGCATGACCCTTAAACCGGAATTTTTGCCCGATGTGCGCAGGGTGCAGCGTGTCGTCATTGCTTTTGAAAAAGGTTTGCAGCATGTCCATATAGGCCATATCGCCCAGCGCCTCTGACGATGTTCCCAACTCGGTGTAATCGTTTGGCGAAGGCGTGGCCGTATACATGCTGCGATATTTCACATTGCGCATAAAAGCTGTGATTGCCGCCTTGATCGCCCCGTCGAAGTTTTTCAGGATTGAACTTTCATCACAGACAACCCCACCGAAATCGTCGGCGTTGAAATAATGCAACCGCTCGTAGTTCGTCGTGATGATACCCACGCCATGAGGCAAAATCCCATCACGGGACCGGGCCGCTTCGATGCCGAATTTATTCGCCTCTTCGACCGTTTGCGACGATACCGAAAGCGGGGCCAGTATCAGCACCGGCTTGTTAGTGTGGCGATGGACGTTTTCAGCCCATACCAACTGCATCAGCGTTTTCCCCAAGCCGCAGTCCGCGAAGGTAGCGCCCCGGCCCTGGGTCAAAGCCCAATCAATCAGATTGGATTGGAAGTCATAGCAATTTGGATTTTGATACGTCGGAGCAAAACCGAACTCGCCGGAAAGGTGCGTCTTGGCTTCGACAAATGCTTTATATTCTTGGAGCCTATCCGTGATACCACTCATTGATCCGTCCATCTTGTCACCCTCTGCATTTTTATGACCCCGGCACGGCCCGAACCGTTAGACGATTTTCCGCGCCGGGGCAGGCCGGACATTATTGCCCAGCTTTTCGAATTTCATTAGCCTCTATGGCCATTTCAGTTTGCACGGGCTTAGCCGCTGGCGGTGCAACGAACAGATCCGGTTGATCGTATGCCGCCTGGACGCGCTTGTAGGCTATCTCGAAATAAGAAGGTTCTTTTTCAATCCCGATAAAGCGCCGTTCTGTATTTGCCGCTGCCACGCCTGTGGTTCCGCTGCCCATCGTAAAATCCAGAACGGTTTCGCCGGGGTTGGTGTAGGTGCGGATCAGGTATTCCATCAGGGCGACGGGCTTTTGGGTGGGGTGCAGTCCGCGTTCGGGGTCTGCCCGTGTCGAAAACTCAAGCGAAGTTACACTTGTCGGGTGCTTGTCATCATAGATTTTTGCTCCGAATTGTGCCGCCGCATCTGTTTGCTTGATGGGAATTGCAGACGACTGTTTATTTCCCCCTTTTTTGATTGCCACGGCCCGCTGTATTTTTTGCGGAAAATACTCTGGTTGCTTACCCGAGGGTGAAAATACAATCACATTTTCATGGTCTTTTAGGGGCTGGCGTTTTGCTTGCACAAAATTTGCAGAAAATCTTTTGTTCCAAATCCACTCATGGGCAAACCCGGCCACATTTGACATAACCAGCGCCGACGTGAACGGCTGCGACGCCATTAGCACAATCGCCCCATTCGGCTTTACGATCCGCTTCAGGTGCGCCCACATCGGTTCAAACGGAATAACCACATCCCATCGACAGGCGGTCGTCCCGAATGGTGGGTCCGTCATGACCATATCCACCGACCCGCCCGGAATTTGCCGCATCACCTCAAGGCAATCGCCTAAATATAAATCAAAGGTGCCGATTTCAACGCGCCGCTTCCAAGGGTCACTCATTCCCAAGACCCCGGAATAACCGCCGCAACACAAAAGCGCGCACCGTTGACGCCACGAAAAAGAGCGCCGTTATGCCCGCCGACTGCCAAGCGGTGAAGCCCAGCACCGTGAGCGTGATGACCCATGACAACACAAGCCCGATAATCGCGTTGGCTAGGGCCTCGGCTGCGTCTAACCCCATCAGTTCAGCCCCCTTTGCCGTCTCATGCGCTTGGCACACCGCCCGCCGATCAAAGCGCACTCAGCGGTTATTTCGGCAATGCCCGCCTTTTTCCGTTCCATGCGCAGATGCAATACGGCCAACCGGCGCAGTTCGTATTCATTTGCGAAGTGAAGCCATAGCGATCCAAGCCCATAAAGGCGTTTTGGCGGCTGGTTATGGCCGATCCCTGGCGCGGAATGTCTGGCCAAGTTGGCAATACTTTCCAACATCACAATTCCATCCGCGCTTGATCCGGCACAACCGGCTTTGCCTTGACATACAGCGCGTATTTGCTGCCGGTCCCGGTTGGCATGAGGCGCGTGTCGATCAGATAGCCCCGCTCGCGCAGTCTGTGAATAATCGACGCAAGGCGCGTGCATCGGTATATCTTGCGTGCAACCGCGTCCGTGATGCTGCGCCCCGCTTCGAGGTGGGCGCGAATGACTTTTACTTGGCTCATATCATCCTCCTTTTATTGATCTTCGGTCAGGGCAACACCTAGCACAACCAAGGCCCCCTCAATCTCACCTTGCCTATACCGATATCCGTCCTCAAACGCTGACTGCATAGCGCAACGGATGACATTGCGTTCCCGATCAGACTTCGCCTGCGCGAGCCACACTTTTACTTTGTTCTCGTTCATTATCATCCTCCAATTAGTGCCGGTTTTCCGCCGCATCGTACCGGCGACGATGTGAAATATCCGCGCTATAGACGCCCGCGCGGCGCGACTGCCCGGTTGCAAGCCGGGGTTTTCATTTGCCTTCCCATGCGTCACTGTGGCAAACGCGCAGCTTCATAATTGCCTCTGTCACCATGTCGGCAACCGCGTCTTCGCGCAGGTATCGCCGCGCGCCGCTGTCCAGCTTGCCGCAGACCTGCATTGCGCCGGTGCTGTCAAGCCTGAGATATGCAACGGGGCTGTCGGTGTCCTCTGGTTTGCCAGTCATTTCGCGACCCTTTTCGCCAGCCTACCCAGGTAAGCCCGGACCAATGAGGATAGGCTCCCACCGCGCGCCTCGGCAATCCGCTGCCAAGATGCTTTTTCTTCTGTCGTGCAGCGCACGAATAACCGTGTGTTTTTTTCCATGTACGCACCTTGCCACAATAATTGTACGCACGCAAGCCCAAATTAGTGCTTGACGTTGTGCGCACGTCATGTATTGTGAGTGCAGCAAATAGGAGCAGAGACAATGACCAGAACATTCAAAGCCGCAGCAACCCGCCTGATCGCTCAATGGTCCGCAATGGACGAAAGCGAACGCGATGCGACCCCTTCTTTCGGAACGCCCGACTATGGCCCGCTGCCCTTCACCGTTCAGGACGACTTCTCAGTAGTGATCGGCAACTGCACTAACGGCATTTATAGCGGCGGGAGCGATACCGACGCCGACGCGCTTGCTCTGGAAATAGAGAGCGCCGCCGATCAGGTGGATTACGCCCAATGACCCGCGCAACCGATACCAAAACAGGAGCAGAGACGATGACCAAACAATTTCTGCACGAAGGATCAATTCAGTACCACGCCCTGAAATGCTTGGACTCAAAGTTGTCCGGAAAAGCCTCGGCTTACGACCTGAAAATCAGCACGGGGTTTGCGGTTTCTATCCGCACCATGCGCGCACTGGAAAGCCGGGAATGGGTAACGCCAACAGGTGAACACGGATATTTGGCACCCCAGAACGCAGATTACCGGATTACCGAAGCTGGCCGGGATGCAATTAAAGAAGCGGAGTTTTTGCTATGACCCGCGCAACCAAACCCGCAACGCTTTTTATCTGCATTGTTGACTACAGATCTTGCGGCGCGCTTGATATTGGATATGGATTCGAACCGCATCGCCTGTTCGATGATGCCTGCGACGACTACGTTGAAGCCCGCAATGACGGCCTGCCCGCGTTCGTTCTGCGCCTCAACATCATCGAAGGCACCAACCAAGATATCACTGGAGACGCGCACGACCGCATCGCACATTGGATACACCAGAGCGGCGAGACTGCGCCAGATTGGTTGACGGAATGACTGACACGCGCCAAATCACATGCACGTTAGACGCAGAGACGGTTAGCCTTCTCAATGCCTTGGCGTCCACGTCCGGCCAGACGCGATGGGTCACGGCGTCCAAACTATTGCGCCAAGCCATCCAGCGCGAAGCCCACCGACTGCAAACCAATTCAGCATATAGAGGATAATGACATGAACATCGAACCAATCCAAGCAACGTGTGACGCCCTATGCGACGCGCTTGTTAAGGCGGGCGTTGAGAACCCCAATGCCGAAATAACATTTAGGGCGCATTCTGTCTCATCTGTTTATCTTAAGGGCGACGCTATCAACGACGGGCAAGGGTACAAATTTTACTTTACTCCCGCCGATGGCGACCTGATCGACGCAATAGATCTGGCTTGGGAGTTCATCAACTCCATGCCTGACCCCAAAACAGCTGGCCTTCGCCGATATCAAGGCAAGCTGGCGGACGCGCTGGACGTTGCGCGCGAGGAAAGCATTGACGACAAGTATGTCACGCCGGTTCGCGGCGCTATGGACGTGCTATCTGAGAACCTGCTGGAGGCCCCGAAATGACCCGCAAAGACAAGCTATCATATGCCAAGCCCCGCCCAATGGCACCCGGCGAAGACCCACTTGACGCATTGGGCGGCGTGCTGCGATGGATTGCGCTATTCCTTGCAATCGTCGGCGCATTGATCTTGGCCGTTGTGCTGGAGCGCGCATATTCAGACTGGAATGACGCCGCCGTGGAAGCGGTGCGCATAATGGAAGAAACCAAATGACCGATAAACCACACAAAAACGTCTACGTTGCACTTGCCGCCGCTCAGATGAATATGAGCGCGGTAGTGAAAGGCGCAACTAACCCGCATTTCAAAACAAAATATGCCGACTTGGCTGACGTTATGAATGTCGTCATTCCCGCGCTAAACGCTCAAGGCGTGGCGGTGCTGGCAACAATTCAGACGGTTGGCGGGCAGCAATTCATGCGAACCACATTGATGCACGGGGAAACCGAAACCGGCATTGATTGCGATGTTCACCTCATGGTCGCAAAGTCGGATATGCAGAGCATGAAATCCGCCACAACCTACGCCAAGCGGATCGGCATTGAGAGCCTTTGCGGCATTGCGCCAGAAGATGACGACGGAAACGCAGCGAAAGAAGGGGCGGAGAAATTCAAGGCGGAACAACAAGAAGCCTACGAGGCCTCGCACAACAAAGAACGCACATTCGCGATTGATCGCCTGTCTTCCGCCCCTGACTTAGCCGCGCTGCAAACCGTTTGGCGTTCGCTTGGCGAGATGCAGAAAGATCAAGCCGTGATCGACGCCAAGGAAGACTTCAAGGGCGTGTTGCAACCCAAGGTACCCGCCGCGCCGATTGACGATAATATCCCATATTGAAAGGCAGAACCATGACCACAGGACACAACAACCCACCCGATCCGATTTCAGAAGCCACCGCGCCATACGCCGATGCAATCGAAGAAGCGCAATCATGGCTGGACGGGGCCGCGGTTGAAAACGAAGGCCAAATGAAGGCGGTTGACGCGCTGACAAAGGATATCAAGTCCGCGCTCAAAGCGGTAAAGGATGGACAGGCCAGCGCCGCCGCGCCGCTACATGACGCGCACAAGGCCGAGTTGGACCGATGGAAGCCGACACTTGCCGATCTCACGCTAATCCGCGATGGATTGATTGCCGCCGTTGGCAAGTTCAAAACCGCGCTCCAGGCCCAGCGCGCCGAAGAACAACGCCTTGCCGCTGTTGCCGCGTCAAAGGCCCGCCACGCTGCCGAGGAAGCCGCGCGGGCAGCATCAGCCACGGATATTGAAGCGCAGCGCGTAGCGGCGGAAAAGATGGCCGAGGCGCAAGCCGCCGCAAAGGCTGTCAAAAAAGTTGAAGTGCCGAAAGGAATGCGGACGGTCCACCACCACGAAATCACGGACGCACGACTTGCGCTGCATTGGATCGCCGCGCAGGACCGGGACGCCATGACGGCATTCATTGAGGCGTACGTGGCAAAGAATTTCCGCGTGCGCCCGATTGACGGGGTGAAGGCTTGGGAAACGAAAGCCGCGTTTTGACCACCGCCCTTGGCCTGTCCTACGTCATTTCGCGCCTAGGGCAGGCTGGCAACGCCAAGGAGCTGGCAACCGCCTGGGATAGCATCGGCGACTTATACAAGCGCCACCCTGCGGTGATAGACGCATATGAGAAACTGAAAGGGATGAAGATATGACAATGAAGGTTTTCAAATACAGGCTCACCCCTGACACATCAATTATTGATATGCCTGTTGGGGCCAAGGTTCTATCGGTTCAAGTTCAAGGCGAATTCGCTGAACTTTCGGCGATGGTTGATCCTGCCGCCGACACCGAGCGCCGCCGGTTCTTCGTCGCCGGGACAGGCCAGCCGCTACCGCGAGACATTGGCGACTTCATTGCCACGTTTCAAATTCCCGCTTTTGGGCTTGTGTTCCACGCATTTGAATTTGCCAATGTCTAACCAAAACTGAAAGGAATGCGCCGTGAGTAAGAAAGAAATCGACGCCATCAAATCAGAGATCGGCACGCTGCAAGCGAAACTCGAAGCGGCAAAGGCCCGATTGGAAATTGCAGAGCTTCGCAACGTCGGGCTTGCCGTTGGCGACCTGATCATAGTGAATACCCGCCGCGCTCGCATTCAGAAAAAGGTGGAAACGCAAGTTGTTGGATGGGCTTACAATGCGCCCGACGTACGGCTTGTGAAGAAGGATGGGACAATCGGAATAAATAGCGTTTACGTGCCCACCGATGGATGGCGGAAGAAGCCCGATGCCTAAGATATATCTCGCAGGCCCATCGCAGCGGCGCTACGCTCGCGCCAGCATCGAATCCGCGCCCGATAATGCGGTTGTGTCGATCACAGCCCCAAGGCGAACGCCGCCTCAGAACGCGAAAATGTGGGCCATGTTGCAGGATGTGGTGCGGGCAGAACCAGAAGGCCGTGCGCTGACAAGCGACACATGGAAGGCGCTGTTCATGCATTCTCTGGGCTGGCAATGCCAGTTTGAGCAAGGCTTAGATAATTCTGGGCCAATCCCGCTGGGCTTTCGTTCGTCGCATTTGAACGTGGCGCAAATGTCTGACTTGATCGAAGTGATACACGAATACGGCGCGCGTCACGATGTCGAGTGGAAAGAGGCAAAGCGTTCTGGATTTATGGAACCGCCACAGCAATGAGGAATGAGCCATGAGTTTTCACCGCAACCCCGCCTACAACAATCCTCAGATACGTGCTGGCCTCAAATCACATGGTTTGCCAATTTATGAGCCATCACAACTATCTGACGCATTCCGTGAGGGTTGGGTGGCAGATATGGACGTGGCGGAAGTTCAGAGGGCCGCTGATACGATAGCGCGGGATGTAAGCGTAGAGCGTGAGCGGTGCGCAAAGGTTGCCGACTCAGTGGGCGCAGATAACCCGATGACTGCGCGCGATGTGGCAGCAGAAATCAGAAACGGAAAGCCCTTCTAAGGATCAGGACATTGACGACAGGTAAACGATCGGTTCCGGAATGGGTGGGCGACAACCCCGATCAGGCGATCCCGGCCCGGGTCAAGATCCGCGTCTTGGACCGGTTCGACAGCATCTGCCAGATATCCATGCGCAAGATATCCGCGGGCGAAGATTGGGACTGCGACCACATCATCGCGCAGGCCAACGGCGGGGAGAACCGGGAAAGCAACCTGCAGCCCGCCCTGCGCGCCGCTGAAGGCCACAAGGCCAAAACGCGGGCAGACATGGCCTTAAAGACCAAGATCGAGCGTGTGCGCAAAAAACACATGGGCGTGGGGCCAAAGAAACAGGTCATTCCCGGCAGTCGCGCCAGCAAGTGGAAGCGCACGGTCGATGGGCGTACCGTTCTGCGCAGTGGATAGGATTGAGTTAATCCCTATCGGTCAGTCGGGGCTAATCACGCTCGCGGGCGAATAATGAGTTGCATTCACTCGCCACCGCCGCCCCTGTCTCAAGGCACCATTCCCACGTTAAAATATCTGGATCACAGCGCACCCAAAACGCGCGCGCGATAACCTCTGCGGCGTTGCGGGGTTCCTGATCCCAATCGGGGCTATCCATCAATCGGCTCCCCTACATGTTGGTCGTTACGAAAAGATAAACTAGCCGACTGACAAACATGATGTTAAAGCCCGTCACTAAAATCACGCACCCAGCCTTGTATCCGATCCAAAACCCTTCTAAGATTGCTTTCAAAATCATCAGTTATATCCTCCATTACTGTTTATTCACTTCCCCACCACCCGAAGTCGTGGCTGGTTTCCTTCTGGGTCCGAATTGAAAAACCGCTCTGTCGGGCGAGTGCGAAATTGACAATGGACAACCCCGTTCTTGACGGTCTTTGAAATCGGAACGTAGAAATCCAGCCCCAGATGTTCGTCTATCTCGCCATCTATCATGCCGCGTGTTACCTCATACTCCAGTTCGCGCAGCAATTTCTCAATTCGTTCCATCCGAATATTAGAGGTTTCAGCCATCAGTTAGCCTCCTTTTTAGGTTATTCTGTTCGTTTTAATCAGCGCATATTTTCGCCAATGCGGTTTTGCATTTTCATCTGGCATCGCAAAGTCTTCAATTTCAACCGTGTCATCCGGCCACTTTGAAAACTCGACGTAGACAAAATCTGGTGCACCAGACTCATCGGCACTAAGGATGTGCGCCCGACCCCTTTTGGGCAGGCTTTGCCTTACGTTGATGATTGCCCCAACCACACTTCTTGATAACTCGCGGGGGCAAGTTTCAACCTCACCCGCGTAGGCTCTGTCACACCAATCGGACAAGCCGAGCAGTTGGAAAAGCGTCACCTCTAAGTGATGTGGCAATTCGGCCAAAGTTAGCCCTCCTTCACTCTAGCGTTCTGTCGTCAGGATTTCGGCTCAGCTTACATTCCCGGCCCTCTGCATCCTCTTTATGCACCTAGCCTTCAGACGGGCGGTTATAGCGCGCGTCAGGTCATTAACCGGGCGGCGCGCATTTTCGGCTAGGTCTAACTCGGCGCGCTCTGCGTCTGTCATATGACCGCGCCACTCGGCGGGGGGGGTGTTTTTGATATCCATACCCAATCCATAAGCCATGCCGGTTTTAATGTCCACCCCTTATTGGTTGACAACCTTTGTGAACACCTTTAGTGATAGTGATAGAAAAAACTGAACACTCCCGAGAGGACCGATCACATGGCAACTAGATACGATTACAACGGCGTTGAAGATTTTGTTAAAGACAGGGCTTTTAATAGCCATATCGTCCTTAAGGCGGCAATCGGGAACGATCTTCTGTTCGGCCAGATCCTACGGAACGTGATGAAGCACGCATTCCACTGTGGCTCTGTCCATGCTGGTGCTGAAATTATTGAACAAGAGTTTGAATGAAATTTCACCTACGCAAAGGACGCCTAGAAAATGCCTGCATCAGATATTAGCGACGAAGAACTGTTGCGCCGTGCAGTGACCCACGCGAAACCGCGCCACCGACGCCAAGTTAGGTGGGCAGTCATATCGGAATTATTTAGTTTGGGCTCAACATATTCGCAGGAACTTTGCGCTCGTTTCGACTTGGACCCAGACGACGAAATCAAAGTTAGATAAATAACCTTATGGGGGCATGATAGTATTCTGCACGGTGACTGATCAAACCGTTCTGGCCTTGCCGGTCAGTTAGCAAACAGCCGGGGCAGTACCGGCGGCTTCCACCAAATTCACCGATCACGCAAGGAACCTATTGAATGAACTGGAATGTTGAACGCCAAATGGAAAAAGCGCAGGAACGCCTAGATGAATCCCTTGCCAAGGGCGAGATATCCCAAGCGGATTACAACGCCGAAATCAGGGAAATGAGTCGGGAATATAACGATATGGCCCGCGAAGCCGCCGAGAGCGAATTCCAGTCTTGGTACTGAATAACGCAAAAAGCCCGCCCCGGTTAAGGAGCGGGCTTTGTCGTTGGCAGGGGATGCCATAGCGTCGTCAAGTTTCAGCGAAACCCGATGGATACTCTCCGTTTTAGTATCGCCGCAGGTCCGCGCGGCCCGGTCGTTAGGTTGGCGCTCCGAGCGTCATCCGCTTTTCGGGCGCAATCACTTTATTCCGTCGTTTTGTTGTAACCAGCCGACCGTGCAATTTGTGCGGCATAGCAACAGTTGCGCACTTCAAAGGCGTCGTCGTCACTACTGCCCAGTTCCCGCCTTTGCCCATGAACAATTCTACCATGTTCCCTGCGTCGTCTAGGCCCCATGATTTCAAAGTCAGGCCATGCTCAACATTCAGATACGCGGTGACTTGGACGCGGGGGAAGCATTCTGCATTGGCTTGAGTTGCTGCGACTACCGCGAAGGCAGCCGCAAGGATCGGGACCGCGGATGCATGGGATTTCCTTTCATTTGAGTTTTGCACGCAGCCTGTCAGCCTCTGCCGTCCAGTACGCAGCGCGCCCTTCGGCCTTCGCCAGCCTTATTTGGCGCAGTGTGTTCTCAAGCCGGGGATCAGTTTGATAGTCGTCATCGGCATTCTTATCTGGCGAGCGCCAAAATGCAAGATAATCATTCATTTCAGAACATCAGACATAGGCTGAATATAGCGCGCCTTGCGGTTGTGTCTAGCCCCCCTACGGGACCATTCGAAACCAGCACGCAAGCTTATTGGTCAGCGCGTACCTCGCCTCTTTTCGAAGCCTCTCGCCTGAATATGACGGGTTTGCGTCGGCCACCCACGGTGTTGGGTGCATACCAAACCATTGAAACAACCAGACGGCCCGCAGCATATGAAATCTATGTGTTATCAGAATGATCCGCGCTTGCCTGGATAGCATTTCGGAAACGCAGTAAGCATTGCTCGGTGTATCTACTGCGCGCGGCTCATCTTTGATGGCGCTTGCGTGGACGCCCTGACGGATCAGTTCGCCGCGCATGTTCTCAACCTCATTCGGCAGGCCAGTCACAATTACATGAAGGCCGGTCAGGTTGTGGACCACAGCCGCCGCTCTTGCTCGATGCGGGTGCCCGCCGCCCAGACAGACGATTGCATCCGCTGAAATGCCGGAAAGGCTTGGGTTCCTGTATCCTTCGATAAATGCCTTAATGCGCCGCAACGCCTTCCGAGATAGCAGGTTCAGGATCGCTTTCATTTGATCGCCTCCACAATTTCATCCGCCCATATCGCCAGCGCAGAGTGTCGGTCCCGGCAGTCGGCAGAGTTTATCCTGTCGCGCCTCCAGAGCGCCGCCTGTGCGCCTTGCGTGGTCGCGGACGGGGGAACATGTACCGGATCAGCACAACGGGCCATGAGCGCGGCTGGCGCTGGCCTCAAGTCGATATCGTCAGCGGATGGCGTTGATACCCCTGAGCAGGCCCCCAGAAATACCGGGGCTATTAAAATCGGGATCAGTTGCCGCCTCATAAGCTAGTTTCCTTTCCAGTTCTGTCTTTTCGCGCGCGAGCCTGTCAGCCTCAGCCGCTCGGACGCGCGACCGTTCGTCAACGACTGCCAACTTGTCATTGAGTGCCCGCGTTGCCGCCGCGTGGGCAGCCTCTGATGCCGCGTAGCCAGCGTTGTAGCCTGAGACCCGCAGATACGCGCCACCGGCCCCCAGCGCAGCGATAAGGGCCAGGATGGCCCAAGGATTACCGATCAGGCGCGAAATCATCCCGCGTCCCTTCTGGTTTCATGTGATCAAGCGAATGCGTTCCAATCACGCCAGCCAGCGACAAAGGCCACATGATCGACAACAGCCCGTAGGCCCCTGGCATCGGAGCGCCGCCTGCTTCTTTCCACATGACCCACATCGCCGCGCATGACAGGAACAAAAACGCGGCCCACGCCGCCTGACGCTTGCCGCTGGCCCCGATGCCAAAAAGGAACTTGAGTGTGCGGTGCATGGCATTAGGCCTCGTTTGTGGACAGGATAGCGCCCTTTGAATTCATGACCAGCCCAACCCCTCCGAGCGCGGACACGTCCGCCGTGCGGTCCTGCGCGTCCAAGTCCTTGAGGGTTCCACTGTCCACAAGATCGGCCTAGGTTACGTCACGCGCCGTGCGAGGGTCAGCCGTCGTCGCGGCCTTCTGGGTCCGCACTCCGGCAATGCCATCCGTTGCCAGACTATTGTCAGCTTGGAACGCCAGCGTTGATGCGCGTGTCATCTTTCCAAAGCGACCGTCTGACCTGCCCGAGTGATATCCCAAGCGCGCCAACTCAACCTGCCAGATCCTGACAGCCTCGCCCTTGTCGCCCACCCTCAGCGTCGGGTAGTCCGCCACGCCAGCGCGGGGTAATACTTCGCCACCGAGCCATGCGGTAACTTGAAAACCAGGGCAGGCCTTGGCCGCATATTCGTTGTGGCCGCTGATAGTGTGGATTGCGGGAAATTGATTGCGAAGATCCGATATCAGGCCCCGCAGCGCCGCGTCCTGTTCTGGCGTGAAGTTGTCCTGAAACTTGTCGTTTTCATTTGACCCGTGACCGCCGACCAGGCTAACGCCTATCGTGTTCCGATTGCGACCGGCCACATGCGCGCCCTGCACTTCGACTTCGCGACCGTGCGCAATCCGCCCATCGCGATCAATGACGAAGTGATAGCCGATGTCGTTGAACTTTCGGGCGCGATGCCAGCGCCGTATTTCGGCAATCTTAGCTTCCAGACTGTCGCTTGCCATCCAGTCGATTTGAGTGGCCGTAGTGTGAACGACGATTTCGTTTACAGTTCTCATCCGTCTGTCCTTTCAGTTGTTCGCCCGGTCACTGGGCTTGCTCGATAACGTCCAGGCGCTTGTCGATCCGGCCCAGCAGCGAGAGAATTGACGAAAACCGCTCATCTGACCGGGCTTGGTTTGTTTCTACAATCCGAACGCGCACTTCAAGCGCCTGCCTATCTGTTCGCGCCAATCCAATCGCCGCTTCGTTGTTTTGCGCAATTGACTGCAACGCCACGAACGATGCTGCGAATCCGATGCCCACAACAAAAATCTGAAATAACTGACCGAACGATATTTCCGGCGTGTACTTGGGGCGAGGTGGCATATCTGACATTCCTTGAACCTTCCGCGCCCATCGGGCTTAAATTGTGCGGCCTGCCTATACTAATAGACATGTTTTGATAACCATCTCGACCGGCTATCTTTGGCCAAATTGTAGAACCGGGGGAGGAATTGGCGTTCCGTTGATCCCGGTTTTTCCTTGCATTGTGCGCGCGTGGCGCTAGTGTGGGGGTTCAACGGTTTCCTTCGTCTGCCGCTGACCTCCCTCAAACTGCACCCGCTTCGGCGGGTGTTTTTTTGTTTAATCGCTTTCCCGCTTTTCTTGTGGTGATCATTTAGAATAACCAGCGATGTAGTATTCGTCCACCTCCTTGCTAATTTCCTCTTTGAACACCCACGCCTTGTTTATCGGTTGCCCTTTGCGGATGCGGAGTTTGCCATGGGACCCAACAGTACACCACTCTGCACGTTCGGCACGAGTTCGGTACTCAACTGTTGGATCAAAGTCTGGGTTCAGCTTGCGGCGCGTTAAGGCCTTCCCTTCGCTATCCACTGTGAGTGTCTCGGCGTTTTCTGGCACGTCAATACCAGCCGGTATACTGTCGCTCGCGTACCAAATAACTTCGGTGCTCTCTTCCGCTATCAGCACGTTTTCTTCGATCACAGCAGGGGTCACGACGTTCCACTGAACGATGGAGTAGTCCTCCCAGATGTACCGACCAAATTCGTCACTGAGATATTTCTGCTTCCAACGGTCACTGTCCCCGTCACCAACGATGGACGGATTGCCCGAGACAACTCCAAAGGGGGCCTCACCTGCTATGGCCTTGCGAATTTTCCCGCTGTCAAACACTACCGATAACCCAACACGGTCCTCGTTCTCTGGGTTGCCGTCCAACCACTCCTGCCACTCGGCGTAGTCTGCACCGCCACCAGTCCACGAGCCATCGCAGCTACCGTTCCCATCGCCTCTGAATTTGAACTCGTTGTCGGGAGTGGTCGCTGTGTTGCTGCGCCAAAGTCCAAAATTAAAACCCGAGGCTCCTGCCCTCCCTACGTCCACCAAGTCTATTGTATTGCTGAAAGTGGCGTGGTCCGCCAAAGAGTATTTAGTATGAATATTTACAGATGACTGCACGTGAAGAGGGTACGACGGGGAAACACCAATCCCCACGTTTCCGGTGGCCCCAATCTCCAGGCGCTTGACCCCAGCCGTCGCAGCGGCCAACACGTTCGCGCTTGGCCAGTACCAGCCGGTATCGGTGTCGCCGTCATTGTGGATTGACGGTGCGGCGACCGTGCCAGCCCCGAACGCGTAGGAAACAAGGGCCGTTGAATTCAGATAGGCCACAAACGCATTAATCTCTGTGCGCAAAGTCGGGAATGCGGCAAAAAACGCGTCGGCCTCTGTCGGAAAATCTGCCGGTCTTGTCCGCGAGGGCGTGGTGGGCAGTGCGGCGACGGTTGGTGCGGCCATTAGGTTAGTCCTTCCACTTCAATCGAAGCTGTTGAGATTGCGGGGCCCGATAGAGTAATATCAAACCTCCGATAGTAACCGTAAACTGACGCACCGAATTTGGCGTCGTCTGTGGCAAGCCAAACGAGGGGGGTGGTGCGATAACCGGCGAGAACATTTTGGACACGGTCTACGTCCTCTGTAATCAGCCCGACATCATAATCAACAACCTTGGCGAAAGCGCGTTCAACAATTATCGCGTTTCCAAAAGCGTCACGGTCTTTTCGACTATAGTCCTCGATTGTTAACGTGGTCCCGAATACACTGACACCTAATTTTTCAGACCGCCCGAGAACAACTTGCCCCACCTTGGCTGTTCCGCCAGTGTTTGTGATGGTTATTGTGGTTTCGGCAGTGCCATAAAGAGGGATGTCGTTTACGAAAATGTCTGGCTTTGTGAATCCTACAGGCGCAAAGAAGTATGTCTCCCAATCAATCACGTCGGTAGTGTCTATCAATGAAATAGTTTCATCGTACACCGCACCCTCATTGTCATCTTCGACCTGGATTCTGACAGAGACCGCATCCAGATTAAAAATCGCAACACTGGAAACGGCTAGACCGCCGTGGTCAATCTCATAAGTTATAGATTCAGCCCTGGACGCCTGATCGCTCAGCAACAAATCAAACGCTTTGAAACGATTTGTAGCGCCAAGACGAAGCCAATTCGTAGGGCTTGTGTCAGGCTGGTTTCCCACGTTCGATGCTGTCAAACCTTCATAAGTGGCATGATCATAAATGACATTATCGCCGACAGCGTACGTTGTGCCGCCAGCATAAACATCATATTCGTCTTCTGCTATATTCGATGAAATCAGGTTGGTTGATGTCACGGCCACTGGTGGGATTATCAGCATGCTATGTCCTCACCGGCGGAGTGCCGTCTATGTCGTGTTTGCGTCCCATATCGCTTGTCCGCTTTGTGTATTTTACCACGCTTATCACAGCTTGGCGAAGTTCAAGATTTTCTTTTTTGAGGTCGCGCAGTTCTTCCACGACTTCGGACATGTCAAACATTTTGTTTGTTTGGCTGTTGCTTGCAATTCTGGATGGGCCAGTAAATTCGGCTTCCGGTCCGTTCTCTCCGACGATACGCATGCCGCCGGTGTGCATGCCGCCGGAGGCGAATTGGGGAGTGACACCGACTGCCAGCATAGCAGTACGCAGTGGCTGCAACGACGCTTGCGCTGCGGCGATTCCCGCTTTGTTCGCCTGCGCTTGAGAAGTCAGGCGATCAAACTCAGGGTTTCGCTCAGTCACGTCCCTTTCGCGTATTTTACGGCCAATCCCAAGAACGCCGCGCACCGTATATGTTTCTGTTCTAGTAACGGTCGGATCAGTATCAGCAAGAGATGATTCAACCAACGCCAGCTTTTCAGTCGCTCGCTCAATCGCATTTATGATCGGATTGGCATCGGCAAGGATTCCTGCAATCTGCCCTTGCTTTTCCGCAGCGGCATTTTCGGCCTGCGCTGCAAGCGAATTTCGTATAGATTGCAAGTGACCAACCATCACTAAAGTTCCGCCGTTCAATTCACCGATTCCGCTAACACTCAGGCCAGCGGACAGTCGCGATAACAGTTCAGCCGAAAGTTTTTCATTGCCACCGGTGGCCCGTTCGACCATCTCTGTGACGTTGAGCGTTTCGGCTTGCAACTCCGACACTGCGCCGATTTCTGCTGTTGTCAGGTTCTGCCCGCCGACGACGCTCGCGGTTTGGCCGGTTATTGCGTTTCCGAATGTAAGGCCCTGCGCGGCCATAGCTGCAATAGCCCTCGCAGAAGACGCCTCGTCTGTTGTGATTATTCCATCGCCATTACGATCAACCGCAGCCAGGACCGCGTTGATGGCACTGTCAGATGCCTTGCCAGCAAGGGATGCCCTAATTTGTGCGGCGGTCATTGCACCGTTACGGTCTACCGCTGACGCAATAGCCAATACAGTCGACGAATACCCTGAGTTTAACGCGCTGGTCTGGCTCTCAAGCGCTGCAATCCCGGCTGCACCTTCCACGGACAATCCAGCAACAACCCGGCCTGAATTGTCGAGTAATGCCGCGACAGTTAGTCCAGCCGCGTTGATGCCTGTTTGCACTTGAAGGTTTGCGCTGTCCGTAATCTGGCGACCGATGTTTTCGAGCAAGTCAATCTGCTCCTGCAACAGTTCGTGGCTCACATTGCCCGAAGCAAGAATGTCGCGCGTGACCTCAAGGGATGCGGTTTCAACATCAAAAAGCAACGCTTGGTGGTCAGCCCCAAGGCCTAGAGCTTCGGCAACAGCCGCCCCCTGATTTAGCTGTGACCTAATGCCTGCTTCCGTCCGCTTCAAATCAACCGAAGATGCCGAAAATCCGGTGCTGTCACTGGCAAGCGACTGGCCAGCACCCCCAAGTGCCGAAAGTGCTTCAACGTCTCCTGAGACCGCCCTTGTAAGCATGGCCGTAAATTCCTGGCCCGCGCTTGCCAGTTCTGCGGCAGATGTCACACCACCGATATTACCAGAGGCTGCGCGAAGGCTATCCGCCAGTTGAAAGAACGCCGTTGCGGATTGTCGTGCTTGATTGGCTGCCGTTGTTGATGCTTGGATCATTCCATCAATCGGTTCCAAAGCCACACCAACAGCCGTTGCGACCAGAGCGCCCAGCTTATCTGCCAAACTGTCAAATGCGGGCAGGACTTCATTCAAAGCGCCGGACATAGAGACAAGCGCCGCGAACATCGCGCGCCCGGCTTCGGTCGTCAGGTCTTGAGCCTCCACCAAGGCGCGGAATTGAGCGCGGGTTTCGGGCATGATCAAATTGAGCGCCTCAAACTGCGCGCCGATCTGACGTTGCGCTGTGGCAAAGCGTTCTGTCTCTGTGAAAAAGCCCAAGAAGAAAGCAGTGGTTGCGGTATTCATGGCGTCAATACCACCAAACAGCGCCGCGAAATTGGACGCCGTGCCCGCGCCAATGACTGACACTTCCATGAGCGTAGTGCCGAGCGTGTCCATCATCCGGTTGACCGCGCCAAGGTCGGACACAAGCCGCGTGAGGGCTGCGGCGCTTTCCTCTCCCTCGCGGGTGAATTGCTCAAGCTCAGGGATAAGGGCTGCAAATTCGTTGCCTATGCCTACCAACGCCTCCGCAATCGCCTGTTGCGCCTCGGCTTCATCCATCCCCTTAGTTGAAACAATCACACTGCTTGTGAAGCTATCAAACGCACTGGACGCAACACCAAGGCTAGAAGCCATGCCCGCAACGCCAGTAAGGATGTCTTGAATTGCGTTTTGCAGCGGGTCGGCTGTTGCGGCGTCAAGATCGGTGAACTGCTCGCTGACTTTCTTGGACAGGCCAAAGAAACGTGATTTCTCCACCTTCTTGTAGCCTTCGACGAGTGCTTCCGTGCCGTTAACTGAAATGCGCAAACCCGCGTCAAGTTCCTTGGTTTTGGTTTTGAAGAACGCGAACACTGCTGCAACAGCAAGCAATGGAAGGGCAACAGCGCCAATGGCTGCGCCTACGGCTGCCATGCTTGCACCCGCCGTTGTTGCCGCCCCTACCTGCGCGCCAATAGTCCCGGCCATTGCGCCAACCCCACCGCTTGCCAGCGCCGAACCCGCCATGCCAACACCCGCACCAAAGCCGCCTGCCAGCCCTGTTACCCCAACCAGACTGCCGCCTGCTGTTAGCGCCGATCCCAAACCCCCTGCAACCGTAGCTAAAGAGCCAGCACCACCCGCGCCTCCCCCCGCAACCGCCTGCCCTGCCGCTGCAACGCCAGTTCCGCCAAACCCCATCGCAATTTTAATCGGGTTAGCAATTGACGTGGCAATCATCTGCGAGAGCATAGATTTGAAGCTGGCCAAGATCGACTTAACAAACCCGCCAAAGTCTTTCAGCCCGCCCGCGATGAAGTCACCGAAGGCGTTTGACACGCCGTCAATTGCGCTAATCATTGGGCGGTCAAGTTCGTCCTGAAGTTTTTGGGCGGCAACGGTAGCTTTATCAATGCCTGTCGCTGCTTTGCCAGCCGAACCGCCCCCGCCGCCGCTGCCGACCTTCCCCAATGCAACGTCA
>Ga0075119_1000150_pt1 | contig 40416 bp, 72 predicted proteins | sample AntAceMetag02UK9_FD_69791 | JGI IMG/M metagenome (GOLD analysis project Ga0075119, IMG submission 69791) | Saline lake microbial communities from Ace Lake, Antarctica - Antarctic Ace Lake Metagenome 02UK9 | ecosystem: Environmental > Aquatic > Non-marine Saline and Alkaline > Saline | place... | reverse complement strand
CTTTTTCTTGATAGTCTCTAAGCGAGGGTAAATTCACCACCGTTTCTCCAAATTTTTTCACCATTGTAATTCCCTAAATCAAAGATTTCATCGTCTGTTAAGATCCCAAGATTTTTAATCATCTCAAAATAAATGTGCATTGTGGTCAGCGTATCTTCTTTACAGTCATGGTGTTTGAATTTTACACCATAGTAAGTGGCTATATCGCTTAATTTATTCTTATTTAATCCAAGTAATTTTTTAGCAATAGTATGAGTGGATATTACCCTAGTTTCTGCAAAAGTTGCTCCAAACCAATAGTACATACTATCTGAATACATGAACATTTCATTCACTACGCATTGCCAATCAAAATAACCGTACACACCAAAAACTAAATGATTTGCGTGACAGCAAAAAATACTATCCTTATGTTTTTTCATATACGCTATCATTTTTTTAAGGCCAATAATTCTCTCTGGAAAACTTTCACACCGTCTTTCACTTAGACCATGAATAGGAAAACTTTCTTCTATCCATTTCAGTGGCTTCATTTCGACATATAAATTATCGAGAAGCTCACCGTCTTGAGTAAGAGTAACAAAATACCCAGTGAGAATTTCATTCCCACTAGGATTTTTGTCTGTTGTTTCAAAATCAAAAAATGTTAGATTAGAACGGTATGTCATCTGCACTCACTTCTGAACTTTCAACTGGTGCTTTTGCTATTACAACTTTGCTTGATTGTCGTGCTTGCTGTAAAGATCCTGCAAATCCTGAGAAAGTTTTTACTGCTGAAGACTTATCAAGTTTAGCACGACCACCTCCGGCATTTACATATTTTACTTTATTAGAAACTACAGTTTCTCCCTTGTCATTAGTGAAACTTTCAGCTTCAACAATTAAAGAAATTCCACCTTCTACTAGGTCAAATAAATCAGAAACGGTTTTAGTTTCGTCGGCCATTTCAGATTCAGACTTTCCTTTAAATCCCATATCAATCAAAAGTCTTTGATTCTCTTTTTTCATAGTGGAGGTAGTGTTACCTTTCGTAAATTCTTTATCAGAATAATAATGTTGAGAATAAATTGAATCCCCTTCTTTATTTTCAAATTCAATCTCGTAATAAGGTGTTTTCTTTTCTTTTGACTCTCCTACTAAAAATCCTACAATACTAACATTTTTGTGCGTTCCAACTTTCATAATTTTTCTCCTTATAAAGAAAATGCGTGTTTAGTTTCTTTTTTTTCTAATAATTTTAATCTATCATTTATATGTTTTAAACATTCTTGGGTATCGGTAGAGAATTTTTGAAGTCCGTTTATAGCATCAACTAATGAATTTAACACTTCCATCAAAACTTCTTTATCGCTTTTCTCTTTTTTTTCTTCCATCGTTTTCCTTTAATTTGTTAGTTTTTCTATTTTTCCATAGATACGGTTTAATTCTGCTTCATTATTTCCTGCACGTTTCAAAGATACGGTAATTCTTTTTTTCATATCATCGTCAAGTTTAGGGAGTAATTCATTTATTGATTTTAATATCTGAGATTGTTCGCCTGTGGCCTGGCCTTTATACGCAGGTGCTTTTCCATAGTGCTTTTTAACTTGATCCGTAATAACTTTCCATGTGCCAGTTTTATTAAAATCAATTTCAAAATCCAATTCAAAACGATTTTTTGCAACGTGGGACGGTCTTTGCTCTGTTAAAATAACTCTAGATCCATCTCCTACTGCATGTTCTTTTCCATCGTTATTTTCTACGCTATAAACTTTATAAGTAATAAATAAAATGGCAGATACCCAGTCTTCAAAAAGTGGCTTAACTTTACGGTGGAGAGTCGTGCTGTAATGGTCATAACTAGTATTGGTGATAGGGTCTTCATGTTTACTCTTTTCAGAATGGCCTAAAATAACGATGCTCATGCCATTGCTATCTCTTAATGGTTTAAGATAGTTTTCTCTTATTTCATGGAACATAGTGTACATTTTTTCATAGGCTTTACCGTATCCACCAAATGCAGTGGCCATACTTTTTCCACCTTGATCTTTTAGTATGTCCTTCTGAGCAATTTCTTGTAAACCGTCTAGCGTATCAATGACTAAAGTTTTATAAGATTTTGCATCTTTATTCATTAGTATCCACTCTAATTGATCCGTTAACATTTTCCAACTTTCAATTCTTGGTAGACGGTCAGAATCAATTTCATCATTTTCTTCACTACCAATATAAATTGGCTTTGCAGTTTCACTGGCCAATGTAGTTTTTCCTAATCCATGTTCACCGTAAACCATAATGTTCAATGGTTTTAAAACTTTCCCTTTAGTTACTTTCATCTATTTCATCCCCTTTATTCTATCTAAATATTTAGATGGAATCATTTCTCTTTCTATCCAACGCTCAATAGTTCTTGTGTCAATCACTCCTAGCTTGTAAGCAACATAAACTTTGTCGTGCTGCTTAATCATCTTCTTTAATTTGTTCAAATAAGACTTCAATGTAATACCTCCTTTTTTGATATATATTCATAACCGTATCTTTTTAAAAAAATAGACTTGTTTAAATCTATTAGTATCTCTATAGTTTCTTTTTTGCTAGAATTTTTTAATATGTTTTCAAGATCAAAAATTCTCTTTTCAAGCATTTCTTTCATTTTTTTTATCCTTTGTTTTTTTTGTTGACATCTTTTTAGCTTACTGTTATTTATATATCAACACAAAAAACATAAACAAAGGAAAAAAAACTATGAAAGAAGTTACCGTTGAACAAAACAGTAAGGAATGGCTTGAATTAAGACAGTCACGACTAGGCGCATCAGACGCTAATATAGTCATGGGATTAAGTAAATTTTGTACACCTTCTACTCTAGCAATGAACAAAGCTTATCCTGATACTGTAGTTAGAAATGATAATACATTTATTACAGATCGTGGGCATAGGCTAGAAGAGAAGACGAGAGCTTATGCAGAATTAGAAACTGGCCTAGACTTTCCTGCTATTGTTGCTCTATCTGAGGGTGCTGATTTTTTAATGGCTTCACTTGATGGTTATAATGAAAAAACAAAAACTGTATTAGAGTGTAAATATGTTGGTGCTAGTGATTATGAAGTAGTTAAGTCTGGAGAGTGTTTAAAACAATATTTTCCACAACTACAACAACAAATGTTGGTAACTGGATCTTTAGAAAACATTTTAGTTGTATGTAAAATCATAGATAAAGATGAATCAAAATTAGAGTATGCAATGACCACTGTTAAATTTGATGAAGATTATTGTTTCAATAAATTAATTCCTGCTATGAGTAAATTTTGGGATGAAGTTATTGCTTTAAAAGAAAACAAAGACCATGAACCTACGCTTGAATTAACTAAAGATGATAAACTTGATATGAGTGAAGACGTTATGATGGAAAGTTTAGTAGAAAAATATAAAGTAGCTTCTAAGGAATTGGAACAAAAAACAGCTTACAGAGATGAGCTTAAAAAAATGATATTTAAAAACATTAATCACAAAAACGTAATGTGCAATAATGTTCACATTCAATCCATTGACGTAAAAGGAAGATCTACTATAGACTTTAAAAAATTTGTTTCTGATAATAACTACACTGTACCTGTGAGTTATATTAAAACTGGAAAGCCAAGCGTTACAAGAAAAATAACTATTAAAAAAGAGGAGTAAGTTATGGCCCAAGAATTTAAAGAAGTATAATAAGTAATTAATAGCACTATAAGGTTTCTTATCGTGCATAACAAAGGATAAGTAATGGTTTTATTTAACAGAATATTGAAATATACAAATAAAATTGAAGATCAGTTGGCTATATTTGACGGAAATGTATTGATTTCTGCTATAGAAAATCCAGATGAGAACAATGTTAAAACAATGATTGGATTCAGAAGAGTTGACAAGCCACAAGGTAAAAAAATTGGGGATTCAGATGATAGTCAATTCAAAGATATTCAGGGCTATGCTTTTCACTTCCAAAGAATAGAAAGTGTTCAAGTGATGATAGATGCCTTAGAAGAAGTAAAAGAAAGCATGATTAACGCACGATAATAAACGTTATTGTGTAATGGAGAAAGAATGAATGAAATAATGATAAATAAAATGGTTAACCTAGTTGATGAAAACAAAAAACTCAAAGCAGAAAATGAAGTCTTAAAAAAAGAAAAAGCAAAGATTACCAAAAGGTATTCTCTGTTAAGTAACAGTCACACAATTCTGATGAACTGTGTTGAGTTTTATGCTGACTATAAGTCTTATCAAAAGCATCCAGATGAAGACACCTTCTTTACTGAGTACCGATTGATGGTGCCTTATTCGGACTCAGAGCGCACGAGGTTAGACGGAAAGAGCAAAACTATTGGTGGAAAATTAGCAAGAAAAACCCTATCAAAATTAAAGCCTAGTTAGGCTGTGGAGAATAAGATGGCAAGAACAATTAAATTCAAAGCCCAGTGCTACAAGTGTAAAAATTGGTTTGAAAAAGGTAGAGCCTATCTTCAAAGAGTTAAAGGTGTTTGGAAATGCCATTGTTTTGAGTGCTATAAATCTAAGAAATTAAAGCCTAGTAAGGCAATGGAGAAAGAATGAAAAAATTAGTAACAGTAGTAGAAACAAACAAATCAGCCTTTGAGAGTTTAATGGGTGAGCAAGTGACAATCTTTTGTCTTAACTATATTTATCATGGGGAGTTGATAGGAGTTAATGAGCAAAATATATTGATTAAGAATCCTAAGCTAGTTTATGAAACAGGTAAGTTTTCAGATAGTGGATTTAAAGACGCACAATCTCTCGGTTGCGAGGAGTTTTTTATCCAAACAGGAGCTATAGAATCTTTTGGTGTAATGAGCAATAAAAATGATTAGAGGTAAAAGGTATGGAAAAGATGGGTCTGGGTCTTGGTCTGGGTCTGGGTCTGGGTCTAGGTCTGGGTCTGGGTCTTCGTCTTGGTCTGGGTCTTGGTCTTGGTCTAGGTCTGGTTCTTGGTCTGGGTCTGGGTCTAGGTCTGGTTCTTGGTCTTGGTCTGGGTCTTGGTCTGGGTCTGGGTCTGGGTCTAGGTCTGGGTCTGGTTCTTGGTCTTGGTCTGGGTCTAGGTATTATTAACAAAACACTAAACTAAGGAGAAATGCGTGGGAGAATACTATTTAATAACAATGTCACAAAAAAGTACAAGGCATCCGTACGACACATCTTTTTATAGTTATGTCACAACTATACATCCAATAAACGAACCTTCTGTTTTTGAGTGTGAAGAGCAATATACAGATAGATGCTTAATAAACAGCGAAACTATAACTAAGGAGCAATACAGTAGGTTAGTTGATGTACTCTAATGCACGGTAATATGTCTTATTGTGAATTGTAATAAAAACAAGGAATTAAGATGGTAAAACATAAAAAACCTAGTAAGGCACTGGAGAAGAAATGAGTATTAAAAATTTTAACAGTAACACTAAAAACAATGATGAATGGTTAACACCACCTTTGCTTGTCAAGTCTCTAGGTGTATTTGATTTAGATCCTTGTCAGCCGATAAACCCCCCTTTTTTTCATGCTAGCGAGGGATTTAATATTAATGACAACGGCTTAGATAAAAACTGGGATTTGTTCGGGCGAGTTTGGTGTAATCCTCCATATGGAAGAGAAACCTTTAAGTGGCTAGACAAGCTACACTCACATGGCAATGGAATAGCTTTAATATTTGCAAGAACTGAAACGATAGGATTTCACAACTCGGTATGGAATAAAGCGGATGCAATTTTCTTTTTTAAGGGTAGATTAAAATTTCATTACGTCTGCGGAAAACAAGGAAATACAGCAAACGCACCAAGTTGTTTAATTATATACGGCAAGGAAAACATTAAAAGCGTTATTAATTCTGAATTAAAAGGAAAGTTAATAATCTTATAAAAATAAAGTCTAACAAGGCAATGGAGAATGAAACTAAAAGTATATAGAAATAGTTTCAAACTAACGAGTAAGGAAAGATATGAAAACAGATGAAATGGTTTGGTATTGTGCCAAGGAAGATAAAATAATAGTAAACCCTTATATAGATATGGGATTCTATTCTTTAATTAAAAGTAGTATATGGAAAACTTTGGTTTATATGGGGAAATTATAGTGGGTGCTAAACACGAAAAATTATTACAGAAAACATCTTTACTACTACAAAAAAAATTTCCTAGAGGTAGATTTTTTCCTAGACATGTTGGACTTTTATATACTCGCAGAAACACTCCGATGATGATTAACAAAAAAGGCATGGCCGATGCTTATTTTCTATTGCCATTGGACAGCGAGTTAATACATATTGAAATTGAGTTTAAGGTGGGACGAGATAAACAATCACTTTTTCAAAAAAATTGGCAAGAACAAATAGAATCTATGAATGGAATTTATATAGTAGTTAGAGAAGATACAGATATATTAGAAATTATACAAAAAAAGTGGCCAGATATTATCTAGACCACTTCCAAAGGAAACTTAAACCCCGATGAAAAGGAATATGTTATGAAAACACTACAGGACGCAACACAGGAAATCAACCTTAAATTAGGATCTAGCTTAGACAATATCATTTCCGACGGTAAGATTCAAAGACCCGAAAAACAAACTGATATTTGGTATGCTTGCAATGAGTCAGTATATAAAGGGAATGTTCAATATACTATAATTTACGGTAACTGGAAAATAGGTGATGAACAATTTATATGGCACTCATTTGATAAAAGTGAATTTAAAGATAAAAACTTTTTAAAAGCCTATGTCGAAAAAAATAGAGAATTTAACGCTAAAATGGATCTTGACAAACAGAAAAAATGGAAGGCCTGTGCAGAAAAATGGAAACCTATATTTTCAAGTTCAGTATCTAAATCTCACGAATACTTAGAATATAAAAATATCAAAACTTTATATACGGCCAGGGTAAATAATAACGGTGCGTTATTAATACCGATGTACGATCATAAAAAACTAGTCGGAGTACAGCAAATTTATAAAGATCCTGCTACTGGTGACTTTGAAAAAAGATTCTCTGCAGGAGTTAAGAAAAAAGGATCTTTTTGCCATTTGAAACCTTACAGGACTTCAGAGTTTATATATCTATGCGAAGGATATGCAACAGCATGTTCTATTCAAGAGGCCTTCCCAAAAATACCTGTAATATGTGGTTTTGATTCTGGTAATTTATTTCATGCTATAAATTCTATTCGCTTTGTAAACCCTGATTGTAAAATAGTCATTGCTGCTGATAACGATAAAAAACGTGTCGGAGAGTTTGCGGCAAAAAAATGTGCCGATGCTTATAAAGATGTAATTTATAAAGTCGCAGAATTTCCTGCAAGTTCACCTTCAGAGTGGAGTGATTTTAATGATGTTCATAGTTTTGTTTCACTCAATGGTGTTAAGTCTCAGCTGGCCGTAAATGAAGAGGATTTCTTTAATATTAAATTTCTTGGATGCTCAGACAAAAAAGGATCATATTATTTTACCTCCAGTAATAATAAACAACTAATGGAATATAAAGATAATGATTTAAAGTTTATCGCAAAGATGTTCAAAATAGCACCTAAGAAATGGTATGAGAAAAACTTTCCTGCAAAAATAGAAGAAGACGATGCAGGTAATAAAAAACAATCTGGCATAGCTTGGGATGATGTTGTTAATGATTTCACTCAGGAGAGTTTAAAGGCAGGATTTTTTAATAAAAAGAATATTAAAGGATACGGTATATGGAAAGACAAAGATGAGTATATATTTAATAACGGCGACTCCATATATCCCAACAGACCTATAAACTCACTGGAAAATTTTTATAATGAAGTACAATGCGACGATTCTCATTTTAAAATTGAAAAACCTTTAGAAATTGAAGATATGAGATATATCTGGGAAAATTTAAAAAAAATATCACTTGCAAACAGAGAATCATCTGGATATTTAGCGGCCTGGATGATTCAAGCTAATTTAGTTTCCGTATTCAACAAACGGTTTCATATATGGATTACTGGAGGAACTTCTACAGGTAAGTCATGGGTACAGGAAGAATTACTAGAGAAATGCATATACAATTGTCAAAGATCTAAAAATGCCAGTGCAGCTTCAATTTATCCCATAGTCGGAGATAATGCAGTTCCATATATATTTGATGAATCTGAACCTGACAAAAAAGGGATAGACGAGATAGTGAGAATGGCCAGGGAGGCCACCGATGCAGATGGAGCATCAAAGCAGAGAACAAACGCAAATCAAGAAAGAATTGAATTTAAAGCCATGGTAGCTTTTGCCTTTGGATCTGTTCAAATACCTAAACTAGAAGCTCAGGATAAAAACCGATTTTTCTTTGTAGATATAGTCCCTCAAGAAGACTCAGGACAAAAGGATTCTGACTTTGCAGAAGTTGAAGAAATGGTCGTGTGGCTTAGAAAAAATAAATCAAGACTCTTTGCACGGTGTTACAATAGAATCCCTCAAATACTTGCTAATGAAAAAATTGCATATAAAAGAATCAAGGAATTAAAATTATTCAAAGTAACTAGAACCTCACAATTAACGGCTGTCTTGGTTGCTTGTCTACATGAATTTATACACGATGATGAAATAGACATAGAAACAGTGGATACTATAATTGACACGTTGAATCTTAAAGATAATTCATATATAAATGAAGCAAAGGTTGAAGCTTCAAAAGAGTGCAGAAACCTTATAATGAATATGGAAATTTCTGCCTCAGAACAGAAAACTTTAACCTTTTGCGTGGAGCATCTAACTAAAAATGAAGAGTATAAAAACAAAGATAATCCACTAAATATTTGGATTGCATCGCACGGCATTAGGATATTAAGTAGCACAGAAATGTTTATACACTCCGAGTCAGAAAAAATTAAGAAAAAATTAAAAGGTACTGGTAATGAAGATTATGCCAGAGTGCTGCGACGTGACAAGGAATTTCTTGTAACATCAAGCGTTAGTAAACGCATCGCAGGATATTCAAAAATACCTCAAAATGGTCTAATTATAAAAATATGAACTACATGTAGTACCCTTTGTAGTCCTGCCCTACAGCTCGAAAGCCCTTCTAACAAGGGCTTTCGACGTTTTGTAGTCGTGTAGTCCTGTTTTTCCGACATGGATATATAAAAGGATATATAAAAAAAAAGTCTCTCTCTCTCTCTTTATATATATATTATTCTAATTAATAACTACATAACTACAAAAGACAAAAAGCTCAACAATTTTATAGGCTTTGCCATGCGTCAAATGTAGTTCATAGTGTAGTTGGTGTAGTTGTAAACGGTGTAAGTGTATAATATAATTCACTTTATAGGGTGGACTACAAAATTTAGTAGGCAAAAATTGCTGTACTTATCATGTTAAAAAAATTATTAATGTAGCGAATCAAAAAACAAAGGATAATTTTATGAAAAAATTTAATGAAGTAAAAGTAAGCGAAGAAAACTTAATTGGTTTAAATATTCTTTGCGGTGGAGGCCAAGAAGAATTTAACATTTTAGCAAATAAAATTATATGGGATTATATAATTTTAACGAAAGGCCATCTAAACAGTGTTGTTGGACAAATTGAAAGCAGTAATCAAGAAGAACACGAAGAGGCTTTAAGAGTAAGAAATAATTTATCATAATATGTCTTTAACGCATCGTGTGGGGAGCATTAGAGTAAAAACTCACTAAATAGCTTAATGCTCCCTTTTTTAGGGCCAATGCGGGCCATTTTAAGCCAAAAAAAGGCCTATCTGATATGATAGGCCTAATATTGCTCTAAAACGTCTTAAATCGAAGATTCTGGCCTTATATAGGCCTTAAAATAGTCTCTCTCTCCTGCTGGCCATGTCATCCACTCATTATAGACATATAAATGCGTTGGGAAGGCCTTTCCGAGTAGTATTTGATTATCACTATCGGCCAGGCCAAACAAGTTCCAGAGGGCCGTTTCAAACGATCCTGCCGTGCGTGTAAATTGTTTAAAATAGAATGACATTTTTACTTGCTCGTATTGATTCATTTTTTTATATCCTTTTCGATAAGTTTAATAATGTATTGTGTCATACTGATATTATTTTCAGCACAATATATTTTTATTGTTTGGTGCATTTTTTCTTCAACGTGTAAATTAATTGGTTTTTTCATTATTTTCCTTAAAAGTTGTATCAGATAAATCAATGCACAAAATGTCAGCTATTACGGCCAATGATTTTATAGATATTTTATCAATTGTTTTATAACTCATTTCTAATTGTACATAGGCAAGTAATTCAGCTTTAGTAAAATTTCTCATTTCTTCCAAACTCCTCCGAGATCATCAAAGTGAACTCGTGTTATTAAAACTCCGTAATAATCTTTAGTTTCTTTTACTTTGTATTTTACATTTGACATATCCGTTCTGTTATTTGCGTTTCTTTCAATCATTTCTACTTGATCCAAATCATCGCATTCAACTTCGTAAAGGTTAGTAATATCTTTAGCCTTTCCCCATCCACTCATAAAATTATCTTTCATTATTACAAACATGATACAATCCTTTCTCTAGTTTCTTTGTTGTTATTTTTTTCTATTAATTCTAAAATTTCATTCATTAATTGGTATCTATAATTATATAAATCTCTAGGCATGTGGCCCTCGATTTCATGAATTTTTTTTATACACTCAATAATTTCTTGATGCCCAAAAAATTTAAAATGTTTAGTAATTTCTAATAAGCTTTCATTATGATTATTATTACTAGTTAATTTTTTTAATCTCTTTTCTAATCCTTCCATTTTAATTTTTCCTTATGATAAAATTACGTTAATAGTTTCTCTATGATCTAAAGTAGTAAAATACTTTTCAAGATCTTCCAATCTTTCCCATGTAATCGTTCGACTATAATTTTCATAATTTATATTTATAAAACTGCCTAAATTTTCTATGGTAACTTTTTTATTATCCTTATTAATTATTTCTTTCATTTGTATGTCCTTATATCGTGAGCTTGCAAGTATCTAAAAATTTTCAGCGTTGGGCCGGCCTTGCATCCATCATTTATTATTTTAACTTTTACAATTGGTAATTCTAACAATTCGTCTAAGTGTGGTTTTATCTCACTGAATCTTTCAATGTATTCATTAATTTTAATTTCTGCGTCGTGTTTTCCAATTCGAGTAAACATTTTTTAACTCCTTTATTTTTGTTAATATAGTTATTATTAATTGATATATATATATACAATAAATCCAATTAACATTAATATACAGAATGGTTTAGCAATAAAACTTAAATCTATTTCAGATGATTTTAAAAATATAAAAAAAGATTTTGCAATAGCATTTTGCTTTAAACTTATTAATAAAGCTTTCATGATTTATTCTCCAGTATGCTAATCATATCTAAGTCTTTAATGATTTTTAAACATTCTTTTATTTCTTGATTATTTTCTTTTCTCGATATTTTCATTAAATTAAAATAATTTTCGTAAGCATCATTCTCATATAACAAAACATCATTTTCATTAATCCAACTTTGTAAGATTGTTTTCGCTATTAAAATATTCATAATTATCCTTTAAAATGGTGGTGTATTTTCATACAATTCACGCTCTTTTAATTGTTTTATTATTTTTAATTCCGTAAGTTTATTTTCTTTAATAATTATCTCGTTATCAATTTCAGTTCTTTCATACTCTTTTAGGCCATCGGCCGTTCGATAACTATTTTCTTGTATAGCAATCAAACGGCTTAGATTAATAAATTTTGAAGCTGATAAAACGGCCATTATAAATTTCCATCTTCATCATATAAAAAATCATTTGAAAGAGCAGGAATTGAAATATCAAGCTGTTCTTTAAGCATTTTCATATTCCAATTTTTTAAGTCATCCATTGAAAAGCCTAATCCATCTTCATAGTGAGCAGTATTTTCAACAATCATTTTTTTAATAGCGTCCATCTTGTTTTCCTTTGTTGTTGTTGTTGTTTTCGTCTGAAATCATTGTCTCATGTATTGTGCAATTGTACAAGAAAAAAATGCCGTGTACTCAAAATAAATGTAAGTTCTTGAAATCATTAGTGTAATTATTACATAGTGCGTATATTCTATGAGATCCAGGCCTAAAATAGCTATATTGCTGCGTATATTCTTTATAAACTAGTCTTATATAGGCCTAATGCGTCTTTAATAGTCGGAATAAATTGCTTATATATAAGACTAATTTAAACACTATATAAGGAGCTTTTAAGATGAAAGAACACTACGCTATTAATTTGGACGTTAAACGGCCTGAAATCGGAGTATACACAGTAGAAACGCTCAAAAATGATTTAAACGAGCTAGGCCTGGCCCGGCCTATGGAATTGAATGACTACAATTTCAAAATGTTTAAAACGGCCAGAGAGGCCCAGAAATTTTTAACTAGATATAATGCTATAAAAAATGATCTAGATAGTTTGGACTTAAATTGTGTTTATGGGATGCCTAAAATTTTATATAAAAGAAAATATATGATACAAACTTTAATGAATGAAAAGATGCAGACCGTAAGGCATTATAAGAAAGAATGGAAACGTGGCCAGTTGTTTCAGCTATACGATCAGACTTATTATATAACTGTAAAATTAACCAGTGTTACTCAAAACGAAGATGGAAATTATGTCTATAAATTTAAGAACACATAAAGAACTAGCGGAGCACATTAAACCGTGCTCTGTTCTTCACTTAAATAGTCTTGGGAAAGATTCCGCAGCATGTCTCGAATGGCTTGCCAATTACGCAAAACCAAAACGAATTGTATCGGTTAATTATCAGTTCTTGAGTGAGCACCCAAGCGATGTAAAATATCTTGAGTATCAAAAAAAGCGGTATCCTAATGTTGAATTTATCCGTGAGCCAAATGCACATGAGTTAACTAATATATGCAGGAGACATTATCAAACTCCAGATATGGTTATGAGTAATATAAATAATTTTGAGCATCACGAATTTAGTTTCAAAAAATATTCCAAAGATCTTCTAAAGAAATTAAATCTTGATTATGCGTGTAGTGGTTTCTCTAAATATGAATCAGTTTCCAGAGCAACTAACTTTTATAAGAAAGGCCTGGTGATTAACCATGAGATTTTTCCAATAGGCATGATGACTAAGGCACAAGTAATGGGAATAATATCTCAAACTGGTCTTAAACTTCACCCATGTTATAAACTATCTCAGACAACGCACGACTACCCTAGTTATTATAAAATGAGGTCTGCTTTTATTGCAGATCCAGAATTTAAAAAATCTGTTTATAAAGTATTTCCTTTATTGGTGCTTGATGAATATAGATTTGAGGTGTTATTAAATGGCAAAAAAACCAGTCTTAAGTGAATCGGAAAAACTACTCAGGCAAGCAGAGAAAGAACGTGAGAGAGCAGAGATAGAGCAACGCAAGCTTGAACGTGCAGAAAAAAAACGTGTACGTGACGAAGAAAAAGAGGCCCGTCGAATCAAGAGGGAAAATCCACCTACTGAAGAAGAACTTGTTAAGAAGTACGTCAATCGTGTTATGAACAACGAAAAATATCACGGCCGTATTGATACAGATAAATTTGAGGGCATTGCATACGAAAAGAAAGAGAATAAAAACTTGTGGATGGATAACGATTTTTTCTTTTCAGTGGTCTTTGAATCTGCAGAACAGAAAATAGATTTCATCGATTCGCTCGGAGTGGATCTTGAGGATGCAGAGAATTATCACGAATCGGGCAGAGTAAGCATAATTAACGGTATTAAGTTCGCAGAAAAACTTGGTGTTAAACTAGAGCGTGAGAAGTCAAGCAATTATCCAACAGGTAATCTTGACTTGCGTCCGTATATTATGGATAATGAATCTCTATAGTATAATTTCCATGGAGGATACAATGGCAAAAATGACAGCAGCAGAAAAAAGAGCTTTTAAGCAAATCTCAAAATTATCAGGTGTTAAGCCGACTAAAAGACAAGCAAAAGCTTCTGCAACAGACTAAAAAAACTTTCCATCGGCCTCTTCAACAAGGGGCTTGATGGATTCTTTAATATTCTTCTTGTGTTCATCATCTTTACAGTCAATAATAATTACATACCGTTTTCCCACAATATCTGTTTTCTCTTCAGTTTTATCGAATACCTCGGCAGGTTCAAGCTGTTCTTCAGGCGGTATAGTATATATTGACTCTCCAATAATTTCTTTCTTAGAGTCGGCCTGCGGCCCGCTATCTTGGGCCATATATGCAGCATCAGATAATTCAGGTACATCGAAGTCTATACCAATCCGTTCAAGTTCAGGTACATCAAACCCAGTAACATCAATATCCAAGTCAGGGAAATCAGCAAAATTAAGTTTAAGAATGTCATTATCCCAACTACCTCCATGTTTGTTTGCGGCCAGGAGAGCTTCAACTTCCATAGTCTCAGGCCAGTCTACTTCTCTATATTTGAAACGCTCGTCACCTAGCAGGACATATCCTTCAGCGATAGTTCCGCATGACGTAGGTTCTTCATGTTTAATTTCTTTCTTTATGGTTGCATCTGCAGGAATAGTTTTACTTCTCTGATGGCCAGAGATTAACTGCCCTGTTCTCTTATTGAATATAAATCCTGACAGATCCCCGAACTTAGCTACTGATTTTTTCAGGGCATCTAGTTGTTTATCTGATATTTTCCTTGGGTTACGCTTGTTAGGCTTAAGATCTTTAACTTTCATGGTATCCTTATGTTGAGGTTTTACATTTAAAATAGCGAATTTAATTGAATAAATCCAGAAAAAATTGCATACTTAAAAAAAACTGAAACAGGAGTCTATTATCCCGATGCCTACAAAATATAAGAAAGAGTATTGCGATATGCTAGTTAAGCACATGGCCAAGGGAGGTTCTTTTAAGACTTTTGGAGTGGATATTGATGTAGCGTCAAGTAATTTATATGTCTGGGTTAATGACTATGAAGAGTTCAGAATAGCCAAAGAGAAAGGATATGCTGCAGGACTTAGGTTCTATGAGCAGTTACTCCAGTCGGCAAGCATGGGAATGTTGCCAGAACAATTAAAAAACATGGGAAGTAAAGGTATTAATCTAAGTGCTGTTATATTTGCACTCAAGACAAGATTTCATAAAGACTACGGAGAAATTTCTATAGTCGAGAACACAGGTAGTAATGAGCCTATCCAAGTAAACTTTGTTAAGCCCGATGATCCAATACCTGTCGAGCCTGGAGAAGTAAAGAAAATAGAAGAATGAATATAACTCTCCCCTTTTATGCACAAGAGTTATTCGCTCCGTACAGATATAAATGTCTATATGGTGGACGAGGATCAGGTAAATCTTATTCAATGGCCAAGGCATTACTTATCATTGGTAAGGATAGACCTATAAAAGTTTTATGTGCGAGAGAGTATCAAAATTCAATCCAAGAATCGGTGCATAGTTTACTCACAGAACAAATTGATGAAATGGAATTTAACAATCACTATACAGTTAAGAACGCTTATATATCAGGTAAGAATGGAACAGAATTTATATTCAAGGGAGTAAGGCATAATGTTCAGTCGATCAAGTCTATGCAGGGGGTGGACGTATTATGGCTTGAGGAGGCCGATACAGTTTCTCAAGTTTCTTGGGATATACTCATACCTACAATCCGTAATGTTGGTAGTGAAATCTGGGTTAGCTATAATCCTAATAATGAAGATGATCCAACACATAAAAAATTCGTAAACACCGAGTTCCCACCTCAAGACTCATTCATACAGAAAGTCAACTGGACAGAAAACAGGTGGTTTCCTCATGTATTAATTCAAGAGAAGGATCATATGTTTAAATCAGATCCAGACTTGGCCATGCACGTTTGGGAAGGTGAATGTAGATCGCACAGTGATGCACAAATATTTAAACACAAGTGGAGCTACGAATATTTTGAGGTAGATCCTAAATGGGATGGGCCTTACTTCGGAGCAGACTGGGGTTTCTCAGTAGATCCTACAGTTATAGTTAAAATATATATAGATATGGAAAATAGAAATATAATGATAAGGAACGAGGAATGGGGTCTTCATGTAGAACTTGATGATCTTCCTGCGATGTTTGATAAGATACCTGAAGTTAGGGAGTATCTGATAAGATCCGATTGCTCCAGGCCCGAAACAATTAGTTATATAGATCGTCAGGGATTTTCAATTGAAGGGGCCAGAAAATGGTCGGGATCGGTAGAAGATGGAATTGAATGGCTTAAGTCATGGAATAGAATTATAATACATACTGATTGCCCACACATGAAAGATGAAGCAAAAAACTATAGTTACAAGGTCGATAGGTTGACAAGCGACATAACGACAAAAATAGTAGACAATCATAATCACTGTTGGGATGCTGTTAGATACGGACTTGAACCATTAATATCAGCAGGTAACTTAGGAATATTAGATTACTTATAGGAGAGTATAATGAAAAAGTATGAAGATTTAAAAAGAACTCAAGAGTGGTGTTTGAAAAATTCCAAATATAAGTCAGACAGCAATGCTTATGAGCTAATGGATAGATTAGAAGTTCACAGTGACATGAAGACTAGGGCGCACACTTTTTCATGCGGTACTGAGGGTGAAGTTGTTGATGAAATAACAATAAAAATAAAAATTCCAAGATTGGATATTCAACCTCATCAAGATTTTGAGGCTTCAGTTATTGATGAATTTGTTTCAGGATTTATGACTGGCGAAGTTGCAAGGTATTTAGAAAACGCAGAATATTAATAGGAGAAATATATGAAGAGTTATTATGTTTTTGGACAAGTACTAGAAGCCTTGAAAAGTGGGAAAACTGACGAGAATAAATTTGCAAGAAAGGGTTGGAATGGTAAAAATATGTTTATTGCTATCCAGAAGCCAGATGAACATTCTAAAATGCAAAATGACTATATCTACATGAAAACTGCCGACGGATCTTTGATACCTTGGTTAGCAAGCCAGTCAGACTTATTATCTGATGATTGGGAAAAAATTAATTAATTTTTATAGGAGAGAATATAATGGCACGGAAAAAGAAAGTAGCACCAACGAAGGAAAGGGTTTCTAATAGTAACCTTGATTTCATTCATAATGGTTTAAGCGAGGCACTACTGGGAAGTCCAGAGGCGAATGGAAGTCAGCTAAGTCAGGTCGATACACTATTCCAAAACAATAGATGGTATCTGATTTCTAACATGAGACAAATACTCTCAGAGATATATGTTGAACATGGTTTAATTAAAACTGTCATAGATATTCCAGTAGACGATGCACTGAGAGATCCAATTATCATTCAAACATCACAACTTGAACCTGAACAGATTGAAGATCTTCAGTCAAAAATTGAAGAACAAGACGATATAAATACTGCAGGACAAGCGATGAAATGGAATCGTTTATTTGGTGGAGCAGGTATCATTGTAATTAATGAAGATGATTATGAAGTTCCATTAAGTATTGACTCTATCAAAGAAGAGGACAGGGTTTCTTTCCGTGCAGTAGATATGTGGGAGTTGTTCTCTGACAAACAATACACAGGGGATCAAGCGGCCAATATGGCCGAGTTAAATCAGAACGTAGAATTTTATAACTACTATGGACATAAGCTACACCACTCAAGAGTTCTACTGCTTAAGGGCCTTGAAGCTCCAAGTTTTATACGTCCGAGGTTACGTGGGTGGGGATTTTCAGTAGTAGAGACTTTAATTAGATCAATCAACCAATACTTAAAAGCAACAGACTTAACTTTTGAGGTACTGGATGAATTTAAGATAGATATTTATAAGATCAAGGGATTAACTAGTACACTGATGAATCCTAAAGGTGCAGCGAAAGTTCAAGAACGTGTTGCCCTGGCCAACAGACAAAAGAATTATCAAAACGCTATCACGATGGATGCAGAGGACGACTACGCACAAAAACAATTATCGTTCGCAGGTATCTCCGAAACAATGGAAGGGATTAGAAAACAAGTGGCCTCAGATCTTAGGATGCCAATGAGTAAAATATTCGGTATCAGTTCTGCAGGATTTAGTTCAGGTGAAGATGATATTGAGAATTATAACTCTATGGTTCAGGGTGAAGTAAGAGCTAAAGTAAAATTTCATATCCTAAAGATGATTAAGATACGATGCCAACAAATGTTCGGGTTCATACCTGATGATTTAAGAATTGAATTTGAATCGCTAAGAATGTTATCAAGTGAGCAGGAAGAAAATGTTAAGTCTCAAAAATTTGCTAGACTTCTTCAGGCCAAGCAAGCAGGTGAGTTGACGAGTGAAGAATTTAGGGACGCTTGTAATAAAGATCAATTACTCTCTATCGATTTAGAAAATGACAAAGGTATATTAGAAGAACTTAAAGAGCAGAAGAAAGATGCAATAGATAAGCCTGTAACTAAACCTGCTGCCGTACCTGCATCTAAGACAGCACCACCAGTAGCAAAAGGATAACGAAATGGACGTATGGACAATTGGAAAAACAATCAAAGATGCAGAGAAAGTTATTATTGAGAGAGCTTTAAAGTTTTATCATTATAATAAAACTGCAACAGCAAAATCTCTAGGGATTTCAGTTCGTGGTATGGATAACAAGATCAAAGCTTTTGAAATAGAGGTTATTAGATATGGCTCAAAAAATACTAAGTCCGATAACAGAGAATAATGATGCGGCCGATTTAATAGAGGCAAAAATTGCTAAGTTATTCAAGGACGAAATATACCTGCCTCTTCTCAGGGAGCTTACTTTCAGTGATGATGTTATTCAAAACTCACGCAGTAAGTTAAAGCAAGCTTTGAAAAGTGGACGTATTACATTCTATCGTGGACAATTTAAAGGTAGATTCAATTCCTTTCTTAGTAAAGAATTGAAAAAGCTAGGGGCCACGTGGAATCGTAAACATGGAAGTTGGGATTTGCAGGCCTCTAGTCTACCTTCTGAAATTAGGGAGGAAATCAGTAAAGCTAGTATAGCACTAGAGAAGAAAACCTCAAAGGCATCAAAGTACTTGGCAAAACTTTCCCCCAAGAAAATCGCAGACAAATTAAATATAGAGAAAATAGTTCGTACAGAGGTATCTAATATAGATATTCAAGTCAGTAATCAGCTAGGCGATGTGACAGTATATGTAGAATTAACTCCAGAACAAAAACAAAGAATAGTAGAAAATTATACCGAGAACATGAAACTCTATATTCAAGAGTGGACAGAGAAAGAGATTGTAAAACTAAGAGAAGAAGTTGAGGTAAATGTAAAAACTGGCATAAGGTCAGAACATCTTGCCGAACAAATAAGCAAAAGATACGGGGTGAGTAAATCTAAGGCCAAGTTCCTGGCCCGTCAAGAGACTAGATTATTAACTACGGAGCTTCAGAAAGAAAGATATTTAGACGCAGGTGTTAATAAATATATATGGAAAAATGTTATAGGATCTCCCAATCATCCAGTGAGGCCTTTCCACAAAAATTTAAACGGTAGCTTGCAATCATGGGACAATCCACCTATCATTAATGATAAAGGTGATAGGAAAAACCCAGGCCAAGATTATAATTGCAGGTGTAAAGCTTATCCCGTATTGGAATTTTAAATTATGAAAATAAAAAACGCAACTTCATTACCAGACAGATTTTATGGCCTTCACATGGCCGAGGGCTGTGCTGAATATCTTAGAGATGATGGTTCGATGAAAATATTCATTGGCGAAAAAGCTCTTAAGAATATGGACGCAACTTTTCAAAGTCGCCCTGTATTCGTAGGTCATGTTGACGATGTTGATGTTAACACTCTCGAAGATACTGCAGACGGATATGTAGTAAAATCATTTTATAATCCTGCAGATGGAAAACATTGGTCAGAGTTTATGGTTATCACTGATAAGGGAAAAGAAGCTATTCGTAGTGGATGGACTTTATCTAATGCTTATCATATCAAGAAGTCAGGTGCAGGAGGACGTTGGCACGGGATGGATTACGAGCAGGAAATTATCGAAGGCGAGTATGAACATTTAGCTATCGTTAATGATCCTAGATACGAAGAGTCAATTATTTTGACACCAGAACAATTTAAAGAATATAATGCAAAGAAACAAGAAGACTTGATTAAATTATCAAATTCTAATAATAAACCAAAAACAAAGAGGGTAGGTATGTTCAAATTTTTTAAGAAAGAGAAAGTAGAAAATTCAAGCGATATTGAAGGAATGAGTGTAATTCTTCCAAAATCAAAAAGAGAAGTTACGTTAGAAGTACTGGTTAACGAAATGGACGAAAAAGAAATGAATAAGTATTGCAACGAAGAAGACATGATCGAATTAGAAAACGGTGATTCAATTTCTGTTGCTGATATGAAAAACAAATATAAGAACATGATAGAAGATGAAGAGAAAAGAAAAAACGAAGAAGACGAAAAGAAAGAAAACGAAGACGAAGATAAAAAAGAAAATGAAGAAGACGAAGATAAAAAAGAAAACGAAGGTGATGACGACATCGAGAAAAAAGAAAACGAAGAAGAAGATGACCTTGAAAATGAAGAAGATGACCTTGAAAATGAAGACGAAGATGAAGACAAGAAAAAGAATAGTTTTGACAAGTTAAAAAATGCTCACTTGAACGACAAAAATTCAGTTCAGGTTATTGAGACAAGTGAAGACAAAGTAGCTAGAGGCAATAGCCGTTACGGTAGTAATTAATAATAACAAAGAATTAAGGAGGCCGAAATGGCACAATCGCAAAATCAATTTAGTCAATCAGTAGAAAAAGGTATCGTTGACCTACGTTTTTCAGGGATCACAATTCCTTGTCAAGTAGCATCCGATGAAGCAGCAGCATTAGTTCCAGGCCAATTAGTTAAGATGGTAGACGTTGCAGGTTCAGTTCCTAGAGTAACTGCACTAGCGGCAGATACAGAAATCATTTTTGGTGCAGTAGCTTACAACATTAAGGACGTTAATTTTCCTTTAGATAAGTATCTTGAAATTGTTTCTGTTGGTTCTGTAATTTATATGGAAGCAAGTGCAGCAATCGCAAGAGGTGGATTAGTTATGCCAGTAATCGCAGGTCAAAAAGTAGCAACTGCAACTTCAGGTAAATCAATTCTAGGTTTAGCTTTAGATAAAGCAGCGGCCGACGGAGATATTATAAGAGTATTAATCGGATTTAACCAAGCTGCAGTAGCATAATTAAAAAACCTTAAGGAGAATATAATGAAAAAAGTAATTTTAAATTCACAAGGCCAACCGATTACACTAAGTAACCGTGAAGCTAAGATAGCAAACAACCTAGAAAAATCAGTAAACGCATTAGGGTATCAAGTAGATATTACTTCTCTTACTACAATTATGAAAAAAGTTTCAGAGCAAAAGTTTTTTGAAATTGCTCCTGCAGACTATCTCCCAGTAAGAGTTGGTGAAGGTGCATGGAGTACTCAGCTTACTACTTATAGAAGCTTCTCACTAGCTGATAGCTTTGAGACTGGTATGCTTAATACTGGTGCTAACAATTCTTCACTAGCTGTTGGAGATGCAGGTGTTGATTCTGTTGACATTGCTGTTAACAACTGGGCAAAGCAAATTGGATGGACTTTATTTGATCTTGAACATGCTTCAAAATCAGGTAACTGGGATCTAGTTACTGCTAAAGAAAAATCAAGAAAGAAAAACTGGGATCTTGGTATTCAAAAAATCGCATTTATTGGGATGGAAGGAAATGCTTCAGTTAAAGGTTTATTAAACCAAGCAGGGATCACTTCTAACACAGCTTTAATTACTAAGGCAATTTCTTCAATGACTGGTACAGAGCTTAAGGCTTTTACTGCAGGTGTTCTTGAAGCATATAGAGCTAACTGTAATAGAACGGCAATGCCTACTCACTTTGTAATCCCTGAATCGGATTACTTAGGACTAGCATCACCTTCAAACGCTGACTTCCATATCAAGTCAACTTTAGAAGTTCTTCAAGATACTTTTAGAGTAATGACTGGTAATCCAAGCTTCCAAATTAAGCCATGTGCTTATGCTGAAAGCTCGATAAGTGGTTTAGGTGTTCAGAGATATGCACTTTATAACTCTGAAGAAGAAAGCTTAAGAATGGATATTCCAGTGGATTATACAAATACACTTGCTAACTCTATTGATAACTTTTCTTTCCAAAACGTAGGTTACGGTCAGTTCACTGGAGCATTAGCTTACAGACCACAAGAACTTCTTTATTTTGATTTCTAATTAGTTTTAGAGTCTAATAAAATAAGCCCTGAGTTTAAAAGCTCGGGGCCTTTTCTAAAATAAGGAGTTACACATGGCTTTTGTCAGTCCGAGTATTGATGATTTTAAGACATATTTTATTCGTGACTTTCCTTTCGGGTATGACATATCAAAAAATGTTTTAGATGAAGATATTCAAAAAGCATTTGATATGTCAGTTTGCCAAATAGCAGAAAGTTTATTCTGTGACCAAGCCGAGTACAATATAGGATATTATTTATTGACAGCACACTATCTCTCGATGAACCTGCAAGCATCGTCACAAGGGATAAGTGGAAGTTTTGAATGGAATACATCGAGCAAAAGTGTTGGATCTGTTTCAGTCAGTCAGTCAATACCTACAGGTATAGCGAACGATCCAAATTTCGCATGGCTTACTAGAACCAATTACGGATCTCAGTATTTGATGATGATATACCCTAGACTAGCAGGAAATATCTATACAGTTACGGGGGCGACATTAGCATGAGTCAAGATACCGTAGATACAAAAACAATGGTTAAGATCGAAAAAATGTTCGGACAGGATTTCCCTCAAATTCTCATTGGTATCATGGGTGAAAAAGCACAAAGAAAAGATGAAGATAAACTAACTAACGCAGACATAGGCCTCGTGCATGAGTTTGGTACAGAGAATATTCCACAGAGGTCATTTTTAATGTTACCTCTTCAGGAAAAATTCGACCAATATGTAAAGAAGTCTGGAATAATGAGTAAAAATACTTTAAAGGAGATTGTTAAGGAAGGTGGCCTGGAATCACTCGCTAAGAAGTTAGCATTGATCGCAGAGAGAGTTGTCTTAGACGCATTTGATACAGGTGGGTTTGGACAATGGCCTCCTTCTAATATGAAAAATAAGAAAGTTCAGCAGACATTAGTTGAGACACAGCAATTGAGAGATTCTATAACAACTAAGGTGGTGGCATGATTTTTAAAAACGCATCGTCCAGAACGCTAGATCAAGATTCGGGAACTCTCCCTAATGTTTCTATCGCTATGAAAAATTGGTTTCAAAAGATTACCTTCACTACCATAACTAAAACTATAGTAAATTATAAAGTAGTAGAGACAGAGGCCAACGTTACTTTCCAAGGTGTATGGCAGGCCATGTCTCCCCAGGCCGTTAGAATGAAGCCAGAAGGCCAGCGAGTTGAAAAGTGGTTTACTATTCACTCAGAACCTTCATTGGAATTAAAACCAGATGACAAGCTATCTTATCTTGGCATTGAGTACAGAGTAATGGATAGAATGGATCATAACAAATACGGTTATTTTGAATATCACGCAATAGAGGACTTTCAATAATGGCACTAGAAATAAATGCAAGCACATATTTCTTAAGGCCTGGTGGAAAATTAGTAGTACAGGCATCAGGAGGCACAGCACCTTATGTGTACTCTTTAGGAAGTGGAGATGGTGGAAGTATTGATTCTGCAAGTGGATTATACACAGGGCCTAATTCTATAGACACAGGTGTCCAGGTGATAATTGCGACAGATGATGTTGGAGCAAGAAAATCTATAAGTATATATGTATTTAATGAGCTGCAAGTACTCTCAAAAATAATACAGAAATTCACAGGTGTAAGCGATAATCAAATTTATATATATAATCAGAAAATAACTATTCCAAGAGATAATAGAGTTTATATAGCTATAAAATTTAATAGTGTTAAAATAGTATCATCGAGTAGCGACTATACAGGTGAAACAGAAATTCTTTCCACTAATAGTAATGCAAATATTTCTATAGACATATTGAGCAGGACACTTGCAGCATATAACATGAAAGAAAATGTAGTCATGGCAATAAGGTCGGCTTACTCACAAAGAGTCCAGGACGCAAACAGTATGAGTATTGGTTTAAATCCAGTTTCATTTAATGATCTTTCTCAAGTAGAGGGATCTGCAATACCTTATAGATTTAACATAACTTTCAGTATGAGTTACAGTAATAAAAATATTCAAAATACAGATTTCTACGAAAATTTCAGTGATGTAGAAATTGCAACAAACTAGGATAATAATATGTCAGCAGGTAATTATACTATAACAATATGCCAAGGTACAGACTACAAGCTTCTATTAACTATCGTGGACGAAAACTCCTCTCCAATAGATATAACTGGATATACATTCACAGGTCAATTTAGAGCTTATGTTTCTAGTCCTGACATTGTTGCATCATTTTCATTCAGTGTTTTAAATCAAGTTACAAATACTGGAGAAGTCGAGGTGTCTTTATCCAACGCAACTTCTACGGCTATTGTATTACCTGTTCAAAAAACAATAGATAGAACAAATGTGAAATTCCCTTATGATATTGAAAGTAATAATGGCGGTGTAATACAAAGATGGCTTCAAGGTGTTGTTGAATTGAGTCCAGAGGTTACAAGATGAGTAATCCAACAATAACAATTAGCGATTGCGTACCTGCTATAACAGTAACGGAAGAAATTACTAAAGTGGTTGTTACTGAAGAATCTAAAAGCGTTATTGTTTCAACTTTAGGTACTCAAGGGGCGCAAGGTTCTCAAGGTGACACTGGGCCTGCAGGAACTACAGATCATAGTCTGTTAACTAATTTATCAGTTGATAGTCATGCTCAATATTTAACCGAATCAAGACACGACAGTTTACCAAGTGATAATCCACATGGAGTTACGCAAACTCAAGTTGGTTTAAGTAATGTTGTGAATGCGGATACTACTACGACCTCAAATATATCTGATTCGTCTAACAAAAGATTTATGACTGATGCTCAAGAAAGTAATCTCGATAATCAATCAGGAACAAATACAGGTGATCAAGATTTATCCTCGTATGTTGTAGGGCCTGCATCAGTCACAACATATAAGACAGCATTTTTTGATGGAACTACAGGTAAATTAATTAAACAAGGTGTTGATAATTATTCAGATGCACTAGGTATCTATTGCGCATCTCTTTTTTACTCTAGGGATTTAGGTACATCATCAGCAGTCGCATACGGATTAAAGAGTGGTAGGACAGGAATGTTTGCGAGAGCAGCACATACGGTTGGCTTCTCATGTAACGGCACACAAATGGCTGAAGTTAACACTATTGGAATGTCCATAGGTGCAGGAAACACAACTATAGTCGGACTATTAAATATAGAGAAACCAGATAAAGACGTACCTCTCACAGTGTTTAACACTAAAGCTACAATATCGCGTGATGGAAATATTCGTAGTGTTTATCACAGTCAGGAAACAACACTTTCAATAACAACTGATGATACATCACTTGCAGTCTCTATGCGCTCCAAAGGGTCATTCTCAGTAGCTTATAAAGTAGTTGTTAGAAACACTTCACTAAGCGGTACAAACGTTTACGAAGGTGTTGCTAGTGGATATACTTCATCAAAAGGGCAGCACGTAATCGAATTTAAAACTGAAACCGTTTCACATGAAGCACTAGGAAATTTAAACTTTACTATAGTACCAAATGCTAAAACAACGGCCATAGTCGGTCGAATGGAAAGCACATTAAAATATTCATATGTTTGGGATATTTATTTCGACATACAGGAGAATTACGAATGAGTTTAAAAGAATATAAATTATTGAATCACAACGCATTTTTTCAAGCTGTAGATGCAATTGCTTGTGATCCTATGAATGATAACGGTTCTGATTATTATGGATATATCGCTCAATATACAGCACCATTTGAATTAATTACTCAAGCTATGACTGTAACTAGTCCGAAAATAACTGATCTAGGGTGTGGATACTGTGAGAACTTACTTTATTTAGGTTCGTTTTTTGATGGATCTGTTTTAAGTGGTTGCGAATTGAATGCAGATTATTATGCTGATATGGTTACTCTTCTTTCTGATAATTCTAGTGTTGATGTGGCCATAACAAATGTTGATTACTCAACTTACGATATTAGTGACAAGGATATTATTTATAGCTTTCATCCAATGATGACAGTGGAAAAATACCTAGAATTTAATGCGTATGTTTTTGCAAATATGAAAGTCGGGGCTTATTGGCTAGAAACTTTGAAGACATGCACAGCAGACAGGGAATTAACAGTATTAGACCATAAACCTGATTCAGTTGAAATTCTATACAATCAAGACGATATAGTTTTGATGAGGAAATTACCTTTATAAGAAATAATAATTGTGTTTAAATAGGGTAACGGAGAAAAATAATGGATGGAATAAGTATAAGCTTAATATTACAAGGGGTTTCGGCTCTATGCTTCTTTCTAGGGGTTTTTACAATAAGTAGTTTTAAAAGAGTACTAGACAATTTACAAAGGTCAGTTGGTGATCTAAACTTAAATATAGTAAAATTGCTTGAGAAGGACATAAACAAAGACAGAAGGTTAGATGATCACTCTTCTTTGATAGACAAACAAGACGTTGAAATAAAATCGCTAAGACAAGAATACCATGCAATAGTAAACAGTATTACAGCACAAGTTAGGATGAATGAGTTAAAAATTGAAGAGTTATTAAAAAAATTATAACAGGAGAATAGGATGGCAAATTTATCAATTGAAAACGTAATAAACGTATCAGTTTCAGCAGTAGGTCAAGGTGCAGGAGCTTATAACACAAGTAACTTGGCAATAATTACAAGTGAAACTCCAGAGGCAAGTTTTGGGTCTGATGGATATAAAATTTATCTTGAACCAAGTGATGTCGCTACGGATTTCGGTAGTGGATCTGTTACTTACGCACAGGCATTATCAGTATTTTCACAACAACCAAATATTTTAGCAGGTGGAGGTTATTTAGTAATAATTCCATTATTAGAAACTGAAGAAATTTCAGAGGCAGTAACTAGAACAGAATCATTAGTTCAGTATTTTGGGTTTATTGCTACGGATCTTTCAGATGAAGCGGCAATCATAGCGGCAGGGTCAGTTGCGGCAGTAACAAGTAAAATAGGATTCTTTGGATCTAGGACGGCCGCTGATTTAGATGCTACAGGAAAATTTGATAATATCAGACTTGCAAGTTTAGATAAAGCAAGGTGTTTATTTTATGGTGGGGCCGATGACTTATCAGTTCATAAATTTGTTGCCGCTTACGCAGGACGAGCACTAAGCACAAATTTTAATGGAAGTCAGACTACTCAAACAATGCACCTTAAAGATTTAGCAGGAATTTTACCAGATCCTACAATAACTCAAACGCTACTTACTAAAGCTCAAGATGCAGGTGCAGACTGTTACATCAGTATCCAAGGTGTGCCAAAAACATTTACAAGTGGTGGGAATAAATTTTTTGATGATGTTTATAACTTACTATGGTTTGTTGGAAGTCTTAAGATTGCAGGATTTAATGTACTAGCTACAACTTCAACTAAAATAGCACAAACGGAAAACGGTGTTAGTAGTTTAAAATCTGCTTACAGAAGAATTTGTGAAGCGGCAGTAACTAACGAATTTGTAGCGGCAGGTCGATGGACTTCAGCTAACACTTTTGGTGTTCAAGAAGACTTTTTTGATAACATAACTCAACGTGGTTATTATATTTATTCACAACCAGTAGCTTTACAATTACCTTCAGACAGAGCAGAAAGAAATGCTCCGTTGATCCAACTTGCAATTAAGTTCAGTGGAGCTATACACTCAAGTTCTGTGATCGTAAATATTAACCAATAGAGGTAATTTTGGAAGTTAAAAAGTGTGCTACATGTTTAATAGAAAAAGACTTATCATTATTTTGTAAAAAGAATAGTGGTAAGTTTGGTGTAAATTCGAGATGTAGAAAATGTGTTTCTGATTATAAAAAATTACCTAGAGTTAAGTTGTTAGCAAGTGAGGCAGGAAAAAGAAGACCAAAAACAAGTGCAACTAAAACCAATGCGAGAGAAAGATCGAGAGCATATAGATTGACAGAAAAAGGACAAGATTCGTTGTTAAAATCTAACATTGGTAAATACGGAATCACTCTTGAAGATTATAACGAAATGTTTTTAGCTCAAGATGGAAAATGTTTAATATGCGAAAAGCATCAAATAGAAATTAACAGAAGGCTTGCAGTAGACCATTGCCACGATACAAAGAAAGTTAGAGGTCTACTTTGTTCTCCTTGTAATGCTGCACTAGGAGGCTTCGGAGATAATGTACTTTTACTTAATAAAGCAATAAAATATTTAAACGAAAGGAGTTTATAATGAGTGTAGTAAGTTTAACAGGTGCAGACGTAGCACTAATCAATGATAGAATAATTTCTGATTTGGCCGATGGAGATTGCATAACTTTAGATTTCCCTAATGAGCTTGCTAGTTTAAAAACTGGTAAGAACGGAAATACTATTTATGCTTTTAACCAGACAGGTAAACAGGCAACTATGACCATGAGAGTAATGAGAGGAAGTGCAGACGATAAGTTTCTAAATAACCTTTTAGTATCTCAAGATTCTAACTTTTCAGGATTCGTTCTAATGAGTGCAGAGTTTATCAAAAAAATTGGTGATGGTGCAGGTGCAGTTTCAAACGACACATATATCATGAGTGGTGGGATCTTCACAAAAAGAGTTAATGCTAAAAATAACGTAGAAGGTGATACGGAGCAATCGGTTTCAATTTATGAAATCATGTTTGCTAACTCTCCTAGAGCGTTGACTTAATATGAAAGAAGTAAAAATGCCAAGTGGTGCAATTCTGAAGATAGGTCTTGCACCTTTTAGAGATGGAAGAGAATTATACCAGGCCGTTTTGAAAGAGGCCAAAGATATAGACATAGACTCAAGTCAAGAAATTGATTCTAACTTTTTTAAAAACATAGCTTGTTATTTATTTTCGTCTAAAGATATAGAAGAAAAATTAGAAAAGTGTTTTGAAAAATGTCTATACAACGGCCAGAGAATAGGTGAAGAAACTTTTGAACTTGAAGAAGCTAGACAGGATTATTTTGAAGTTATGATTTTAGTCGCAAAGGAAAATATTCTCCCTTTCGGGAAGGCCCTGCTATCAGAATACGGTCATCTATTCGATCAAGTGAAAGAGGGCCTGAAGTAGTTATTGAAAATGATTACTATCCTATAATGTTTAGATTAACAAAATTAGGGTTTGGTAGTTACAATGAAGTCATAGAATTAGATGCCAGAGTAGTACTTCAAGCACTAAACTACGAGGATTTTATTAGTGACTACGAATCAGCTTACATGGAGATGCATAAATGAATATAGGTGAGTTGACTGTAGGATTAGCTGTAAAAGGCGGCGATAGAGCTAAAAAATCTCTTATGGGTATCGGTCAGTCAATGAAGGACGTTAAGTCAACGTCTATGCAGACTAAGGCCGCACTCGCAGGTATGGCTTACGGTCTTCAGAAGATGATGGCATGGTCTATGGATACTGGTACAGGCCTGGAGAAGTTTAACCGTGAAACTGGAATGTCTGTTAAGATGCTCCAGAGATGGCAACACGCTGGCCGTGCTATAAATATGACTAATGATGAAATTGAAGGATCTTTCAGAGGTCTTCAATCTAAAATGTCAGACTATGCAAATGGACTTACTGAAATATCTGGTATGCACAGAATAGGTGAGCTTACAGGTGGTATCGATAAAACTAAATTAAAAGATACTGAATATGTAATGAAAAAACTCCAAGAATACGCAAAAGCAGAAAGCGATATTGGAAGGGCAAATAGTAACTTAGGATCTTTCGGATTAAGCACTACAATGGTAGGTGGTCTTAGAAGAGATTCTTTCAATGAAAAGTCAATGAAGGGTGCAGATACTTTCACTGGTGGAGAATCTAAGAAACTTGCCAAAATGAACGCGGCCTGGTTAGAAATCCAACAAAAAATGAACATGGGTATAAGTCGTATTTTCTCTGAAGATGGCGAACAACTTATGAAGGGTTTAACCAAGATAGTTACTTCTGGACTAGAGCTTGTAAAGGCATTTACCAAAATGTCTGACTCACTGGGATTATTTACTGCTATAGATACGATAATCCAAGGGTGGTCACTTATATTTAAAGAGTTATCTGGAATATTAGATAAAATGGGAATAGGTTCAAAAGAAAAAAGTGAAGGTGGATTTTTTAGTAAATTCATAAAAGATATGACCGCAGAAGGTGATCTTGTAAGAGATAAAAATCTTAAAGAAAGAGAAGATAAAGATATTAGTGCTAAAGAAAAAATACAAAAATCTTTATATAACTTATCACCTGCAGCAAAAGGGGCCGCAAAGGCCAGGGCTGAACAAGTCAAAAATTCTGTGTTTAACATAACAGTCGAATCAAAAAGTGATAATCCTATTCAGCAAGGAAGTACAATTGGAAAAGAAGTCTCTAAAATAATCAATAGAGAAGAATCAACAACTAGGGGGAATTAATGGCAATTGACCTAGGGCCTCTATCGGGGGCAATGTCCACAGTCTCGAATATAAGTAGTCTTGTAATGGTTTCGCCTCAAGGGAATACTGGATATAGGGCACAAAATGATACCAGCAATAAATTAGAGGACTCTATTCTTTTTCATTATGAGTCTGAAAATACTGCAACTCTTACAAGTGACATTACAGATCATATAGTTGAGGATAATTCGGTAATAAACGATCATATAGGATTAAGGCCCGAGATAATCACAGTAGGTGGTTTCATAGGTGAATTGAATGATGTAGTTCCTCCAAAGGTGGCAGTTCTAAGAACGGCAAAAGAAAAACTTATAAACTTATCCATATACACACCAGAGTTAACACTAGATGCTTTAAGACTTTATAACGTGGCCGACAGAGCTTATAGGACAGCTATAAATGCTAAAGATAATATCACCAAAACAATTGACTCTTTATCGGATGGAGGTGCTTTTAACGAAGTAGATTCAAACGGCCTTACGACTACAGGAAAAATACAAAATAAACAACAGATAGCTTTTCAAAAGTTTTATACCTACTGGAGAGATAGAAAATTATTTACTATACAAACACCGTGGGCAATATTTAAAAATATGGCAATACAAAGCTTAAGAGTTAGTCAAGGTGAACAGACTGACGTTATAAGTGATTTTGAAATTACTTTTAAATTATTGAGATTTGCAGATTCTTCTCAGAGTACTTTAAAGCCTATCAGAGAACTTAAAAGTCAAAATGCTTTTAGTGATACGGTTTTTAAAAGTCCTGAAAGTGGATTCACTTCCTCTTTGCCTTCTTCTTCAAATTACACATAGGTAGGTTAAAATGAATATATTAGAACAAGTATCAAACGAACCAAAACAGAGTCTCACTATAGAAATTGAAGATGGTACTAAGTTTACTATGGCCATAAAATTTATAGAAATGCAGACAGGATGGTTTATAACCAAATTAGTGTATGAAGATTTTGAAATAAATAATATGAGAGTTTGTAACTCTCCAAATATTTTACATCAATTTAGAAATCAACTCCCTTTCGGCCTGGCCTGTATATCCGTTGATAAAAGAGAACCTTCTTTCTTGGATGACTTTGAAGATAGGCAATCAATATTTTATTTATTAACTCAGCAAGAAGTCGATGACTACGAGGTATTTCTCCGTGGCTAAATTTGATAGAAATTATACTCTATTCATAGACACAGGAAACAGCACAACGCTAGAGATAAATAATAGGCTTACGATTACTTTTGATGTTGTAAGAAATACTATGACTTCACCTAATACTGGAACGATAGTTATATATAACTTATCAGCAGATAATAGGGCCAGCATATTTAAAGACTGGAGAGATCAAGACCTTTCAAGAAAAATTGTTTTAAAAGCAGGATATGGAAAAGCTTTAAGTCCTATAATTAGTGGTACAATAAGTCGATGCACTTCTGTAAGGCAAGGAAGTGATTACGTTACTACTATAGAATGTTTTGATAGTGGGTCGGTATATAATAACTTAGATGCAGATGGACAGACTTATAAAAAGGGAACTACTTATAATTCAATCGCTTTAGATATGATAAGACAACTTGGAAACAAGGGTATTAAGCGTGGGGAAATAGGAACTATATTCGGAGAAATTGGACGTGATACTTCCTACACAGATAACGTAGTAGACATTTTAAAAGAGATTACAGGGGGTGCTTTTTTCATCGAAAATGGAATCGCACATGTCCTATATGACAATGAAACTTTAAACGGCGATATTGAAATTATAAATTCAGCGAGTGGGTTACTAGGTACTCCCGTGCGTGGCCAGGAGTTTGTTGATATAGAGCTTTTATTTGAAGCAGGATATCTTTCTGGTCAACAAGTAATTTTGGAGAGTCAGACTACTAGAGAATATAATGGAACTTATAAAATAATGTCTATACATCATTCTGGTATGATTTCAGAGTCAGTAGGTGGCAAGGCCACGACTAGATTAGGTCTTACAAGACGATTGGCCATAAAAGGTAGAGGATGAGCAATAAAATAAATTTAGCGGTCGAAGAACCAGGCCTACAAGATTTAATGGATTATCATAAGAAAAGCACTATGCTTACTTTGAATTGTCATGCCGTAGGTAGAGTCGAATCGTTTAATTCAGCAGAACAAACTTGTACTGTTAAAATTTCATATACAAAAACATTTTATAGAAAAAGTGAAAGTGGAATATTTGAAGATAAACAGGTGGAATATCCTTTATTATTACAATGTCCATTGATGATGATTTCTGGAGGAGTGGCAGGACTCACAATGCCAGTAAAATCGGGTGATGATTGTCTAGTATTATTTAACGACAGAGATATTGATAATTGGTTTTCTGGACTTAAGGATGGAAAGTTAAATTCAAATAGATTACACTCTTTATCAGACGGAATGATATTTGTAGGTGTCAGAAATTTAGAATCAGCTATACCAAGTTACGATGCGGAAAATCCAGTTTTATATAATGGTGATACGAAAATAACTGTAAAAAGTGGTGCGGTATTATTAGAAAATAGCTCTAATAGTCTAGGGGCATTGATGCAAGAATTAATTGATGCCATAAAGGCCATAACAGTACTTGATACTTTACCTAACGGAGCTACTGTACCACAGGGGATAATAGATCCCTCTGCACTTATAGCCGTTGCAAGCAAACTAGAGGGGTTATTAGAATGAGAGTTAGAACAATAGACGGAGTTGGAGATTGGACTTTCGGAAAAGGTCGAAACAACTACAAGAAAGATATTAACGCAGTAGCTCAAAACATACAAACTAGACTGAAATCATTTTTGGGAGATTGTTTTTTTGATCTTGAGGCAGGTATTGATTGGTTTAATCTACTTGGCAGCAAGAGCGAATTAGAATTGAAACTAGTCATATCATCGACTATACTTAATACTGAGAATGTAAATATTTTAGAAGAAACATTGGTTTCTGTAAGTTCTAACAGACAATTACTAATACAGTATTCAGTCGATACAGCTTATGGTCAAATAACAAATACAGTAGAGGTTTAATATGCCAAATCAATTAACGGCCACAGGGCTAGAAGTAAAAACTGCACCTGAATTATTAGCAGAGTTTGAGGCCGCCTTTAGATCAATATATGGTGCAGATATAAATTTAGATTCCGATTCACCAGACGCTCAAATGATAAATATTTTTATTACTGCGATTGTGGATAATTTAGATTTACTAGTTCAGATTTATAATTCTTTCGATCCTGAAAACGCAGTAGGTGTAGTCTTAGATCAAAGAGTTTCTTATAATGGTATTGAAAGACAAGCAGGAACTTTTTCAACGACAGATATTACGGTAGTTACTTCTAGGGCATTAACTATGTATGGACTAGATCAAACAGTAGAGCCTGTTTATACGGTTTCAGATAACGATGGAAATGAGTGGCAATTACTAGTCACTTACTCAGCACCATCATCGGGTACTTATGTACTATCTTTCCAGGCCGTAGAAAATGGTCAACAATTAACTTCACTAAATACGATAACGACTCCAGTAACAATTGTTCTAGGTGTTGACTCAGTAAATAATCCAACAGTACAAACATTAATTGGTGAGAATGAAGAAACAGATTTTGATTTAAAAATAAGACGTAGACAATCAGTTTCACTTTCTTCACAAGGTTTCTTAACTAGTTTAATAGCTTCACTACTAGACGTTACTGGAGTGACAGCTACTTCAGTTTATGAAAACAATACATCAGCTACAGACGCAGACGGAATACCTGCTCATTCTATCTGGGCCATTGTAAGTGGTACTTATGATGCCTCTGCAGTAGCAAATGCAATATACCAAAAACGTAATGCAGGGGCAGGAATGAAAGGTGATATAGATTTCACCATAACACAAGTTGATGGATCTCCATTCGTAGTAAGTTGGGATGATGTAGTGACAGTACCTGTATTTATTAAATTTGATGTTGCCTCTATAAATGGAACTGCAGTAGTAGATTATGATGCTATCAGGACAGGGATACCAGTTAATTATATACCTTCAGTTTACGAAACATTAAATATAAATAAACTTTCTACAGTCACTTTGGCCTTAGATAATAATGCACTAATAAGTAATTCTGGATTTTCAGAAACTCTTGGAGGTGCATATACAACTTTACTGACTCCAAGCACTAAAGACAGGCAATATGTAATAACTGATGCCAACGTAATTTTACTTCCTATTTTAATTAACCCACCTTCTCAAACGGTAAATTCTTTGGCAGTAATAACATTCTCTGCAAAGGGTGGTTACGGTGTTTATGTTTGGAGTCTGTTAGTTGATAACAGTGGTGCATCCATAGACTCAGGAACGGGAATATATACAGCAGGAGCAGGTACAGGAGTAGATACAATACGAGTCACAGATGGTGATTCAAATACAACTGATATACTAATCACGGTGGTTTAATATGGCCTTAAAAGACGATGCGATTCAATATTATGTAGATATGCTAATTCTGCAATATAACAATAAACCCAAGGCCATCGCCCACGTAGAGACTTTGATTGGTGGTGCGGTCGCAGATTTAGTTCACAATGAAGTCGTAGAAGGTTTTAATATCAATACGGCCGTAGGTGTTCAGCTCGACACGCTAGGAAGCATTGTAGGTGTATCAAGGTCAGGAAATACTTTAACCAGATCCATAACTCTAGACGATGCAGATTATAGACAATTAATAAAAATAGGGATTGTAAGTAATGCTTCAAAAAGTTCACTTTATGACATACAGGATTTATTAAATACTTTCTTTGCGAATACTTTAATAGTTTTTGATACTAAAGAAATGGCCATGAGTTATTTCTTTGATTCATCTATAGGTTCAGTCGATTTAGCTGAAATGTTTGTAGTAAACGGTTTACTACCAAAGCCTATGGGAGTACAGTTAGCATCTTTGATTTATTCGGATAATGTTTTGACTTTTTTTGGTGGAAGGACATACGATATACCTGCATATAATAATAGTGGTTTTAATACTTATGATGTTTACTCTATGACTTCTCCTTGGATGAGTTACAAAGATTCTATATCAGTTTAAAAGGGAGATTTTTTAATGGCAAAATTAACAAGAGTATTACAAAAAATATTTGGAGAGTCGGCTTCAGTAGATGAAGTAGGAAAATTCGGATCTCTAGCGGCAGGGTTGCCAGAAACGACTACAGATCCGACAGTTATGCAATCTTTGGCAAACTGGGGTTCTGGTTGGTTCTCTGCAGTAGTAGGCAGTAACTCTCCTGCGATTGAAGATAGAAATGCAGTAGATTATGTTACTACTTATCAGCTTGCATATTTATTCCAACATGGAGTACCTGAATATCAAGTAGGAACGGAATATCATATAGGTAGCGTTATAAATTCTGCAGGTGTTCTTTATATATCTAAAACAGATACCAATACTGGAAACGCAGTAGGTAATATTGCATACTGGAAAAAACTTACTGGTACAGATAGTGTTAAGGCGGCAATAAAAAGTTGGGAAGGTCAATGGGCCACAGTTACAGATATAGGAAATCCAATAAGTACAGATAAAGCTTCTACCAAAATAGCTGATGTTTATTTCGGTAGTAATAAGTTTGTTATGGCCGTTGCTCAGTCGAAATTTTACACCAACGTATTTGGTACTTGGTCTGCAGGTACAGCTTTTCCTACTATAACAAAGGCCTGCTCTATTGCTTACAGTCCAGTTACAGAAATGGCCGTAGTCTCTTCTTTTGGTGCTTCTGGTGCTTATACGATGGCATACACCACTACTGGTTCTGCTTTTACGGAAGTCGGCCCGACTTATGGAGATGATTTTTATTCTAGACAAATAGCTTATGGAAATGGACATTTTATATCGGCAGGTAATTATAATATTGCCTTTACTCAAACTCCAAGAGTAACAATTCTAGACGAGTTAAGTTTAGCTACAGTTTCACACGTCACTATTACTGATGACGGTTCAAATACCATTGATCCATATAACATACACTATATAGATAACTCGACTAGATTTGTAGTTACGGGATATTTTACAGCAGGCCCGATTTCAGGCCATGTTACTTCATGTTACTCAGACGATGACGGTGCTACTTGGACTTATGCAGATTATTCGTCTATGACAAGAGGAAACTATAGTAAAAGTAGTTCAGCTTATGGTAACGGAATAATTGTTCAAATAACAAAACTAGCAGGTTCAAATGATTCAGTTTTGATTTCTTATGATGACGGTTTAACTTATGATGATGTGACTAGTTCTGGAAATTATAATGATTTTAATAATGGATCTAAGATTAAATTTTGTAATGGATTTTTTATGACCTATAGGGATGATGAAGGTGCTAGAGGTGCAATCTCAGAAGATGGTATCACTTGGGAGTTAGTCACTTATATTAATGATGGAATTGGAGGTTGGACAGATATGGAATATTCAGAGACTATGAAAAGAAATATCGGCCTTGTATATAATGGTTACTATCAGTCGGCAGCTCATTAATTATAATTTTAAACAATAGCCTTGGAGGGTTTTATGAAAATTAGTAAACAAGAAATTTTAGACATTTTAAAAGCAAACAATGTAGGTGAGGAATATGCTGAAAGTATTCTTGAGCAATTCGGAAAAGGTCTTGGAGGTTCAGTTTTAGATATTCTAATTTTAGGAGCTAAGAAAACTGAAAATCCTTATGACGATATGATCGTTCTTGCACTTGAAGGTAGAGCTAGGGATCTTGTAAACGATCTAGAGATTGAACTTTAATGCTTGAAAAATTAGCTCAATATGCCCTCTCGTTTCTTATAGAAAAACTAATTAGTTTTATCACTAAGGAATGGGAGGAATATAAGGTTGACCAGACCAAAAGAAAAGAAGTAACCAAAAAAGTAAAGGCCATAAAAGATGCAAAAACTAAAGATGAAATTCGTAATGCTATTAGGGATCTTTCTATTTAGCTCTTGCGGTTCTCTTCCGAGAAAACCATCCATAGATATATGCTCGCACGATGCTCCATCGTTTGAGGTAGAATGTTATAATAATCAGACAGGTAATTTTAAAACAATTCCCATTGAAAAAACTGATAAATTTATTATGTTCTCTCCTGACGATTGGGGCCTGGTGTTGCTTTATATTGGCAAACTTGAAAGAAGACTAAGGTCGAATAAAAAAAACGGAGTAGAGCAATTGATCGCAATTGAGTTGGAAAAAATAAAATCAACTAGTGATTTGCTTTACTGATTTAATGTCACAGGAAAAAAATGATCCAAAAATACATTAAAGGTGCTAATGAAGTAATTGTGAAGTCAGAGGATGGAAAAGTACTTCTGACTCAAAGTGAAATTGACTGTAAATGTGACAGGGCCACTTGCACACACACTCTATTCACCGCTGACAATTATGATTCGTTTAAAATGACTAGACTTGACTACGGTAGTCCTATCTATATCACTTCGGGCTATAGGTGTAATCAACACAATAAGGCCATTGGTGGAGTTCCAAGATCTAATCATGCTTTGGGTGACGGTTTGGATTTAGTTCCTTCGGACGGTGATCTTGACTTCCTAGAGGACGTTGCTAGGGATCATTACGAGTTTGTTTTGAGATATGAGACTTTTATTCATTGTGACAACAGGTTAAATATGAAAATTCACCATGTCTAAAAAAGGCAAGCGAGAAAAAGAAGATCCAAAACACGAAAAAGAATCGTCCATCGGGCGACTAAGTATCAGCTATGAAGAGGCAAAAAAATCAGGTAATTCTAAACAAGCAACTATGTTGAAAAAAATTATTGATTGTCTACGCAGTAGGAAAGAAAACCTTTAGATAGCATAGACGCTTTATATGGCACAGAATTAATATTATTGTATTTATTTCTGTTATTTCCCCTGTGAGAATATCCCAAAACGTGAAGTCTTTCATGTATGAGAGTTACAATTATGCTTTCTGTGTTAGGGCTTATTTTTGCCATGTTGATGTAAATTTCGGACTGGCCTGGGATACGGTATGCCTTGGCCTTAGTAAATCTTTTGAAATATGTTTTTATTATTGCTTTTTTATCACTCAACAGAGATTCGACAATTTCAGAATTTTTACCTGTAAAATGAGAATAATATTCTTCAGCTAAAATTTTTGAATGATATTGAGGTAAGGCCGTAACACAATTGGCAATTTTTGCAGAATCAACAGCAAATTCTTTTTTAGTCGATACCGTATAAAACTCTTTTGAGATTGATGGTTCTATAGGGGCAATTTGTGGTTTTGAAGGCCTGGGGGCAGAAGCGCAAGCGACAAGGCAAATAAAGGCCATAAGTATCAGTAAATTTTTCATTGGTATAACTTTCCTTCCAGTTTTTCTTTTTGCTGTTTTTTATATATTTTTGGTATCCATGACGGTATATCAAATTCTTTCTGATACTTCATGCACTTATCACCATATTTTTTATACATTTCAAAATATTTTCTATTAGGCTTGAAGTTCTTATGAATTTCGGATCTTTGTAAATCTTTAAAATATTTATCAAGCTCTGTAAATTCATCATAAGGAACGATTTTACCGTCTATAGTCTCGTATAAATTTTCTGGTAAATCCATCTCTTTATTGCAATAGGGGCAACTTTTTACGGTTACTGGATATACTGCATAGCAAAATTTACAAGTCTTAGAAATTGGCTTTTCTTTTTCTTTCCTGGCCTTCTTATCTTCTTCATTCATTATAGGATACCGTTCGTCATAAGGGTGGCCCAGTCGTGATTGATTGTCTCCAGAATCGATTATAACTGCAGTAGTCTTGATGTAGGAAGGTTTATCGTATCCGCAATGTGGACACGCAGGAGAGTTGTCATACTGCTTATGGCATTTTCCGCATTTTCTATATGGTCTGAATAGTCGGCCTACTTGTTGTATCCATAAAATTTCGGATCTTGTAGGGCGGGCCATGATACCAACTTCAGCTTGAGGTATGTCTACTCCAGTGGAAAAAATATTAATATTACATAGAACTTTTATGCGTCCATCTTTCAGCATTTTTATAGCGTTATCACGATCAACTTGTTTAGTTGATTCATCACAGTGAAGGGCAGGTATCCCTGCTTCATTAAACTCTTGGGCCATTTTAATCGAGTGATTTTTATCGACACAAAAACATAGTGCAGGTTTCATTTTTCCGATTTCAATATAGTCGTTTATTATATCACCAACAATTTCCAGTTTACTCATTTCATTGCTGAGTGATTTAGTCTGATAATCGTTCGATTTTGCATCAACTTTTATATTTTCTAAATTTAATTTATGCGGAACGTATAAAGCACAAGGTACTAAAAATCCTCTCTCTTTTAGATCTTCCATTTCGATAGGCTTTACACAGGCATCCCAGAAAGTATGAGCTTTTTTACCAACGGCAAAAGGTGTTGCTGTAAGTCCTATAAAGTATTTATCAGGATATGATTCTAGTAGCTCTGAATAAGTTTTGGAGGTGGCATCGTGGGCCTCATCTAAAATAAAAAAATCATAACTACTAAAATCAATTTCCCTTCTCGCTATAGTATCTACAGAGCAAATTTGAAATTTAAAGTCGGGCCTATAACGCTTATCGTTTGCTATCAAAACAGAAGATTCAATCCCAACTCGGTCAAAATGTTCCTTGGCCTGGAAAACTAATTGTCTACGTTTTACTATGAATAAAACTTTTTTATTGTTTCCCAGTAGAGAGTTTATTAAGTGAAGAAATATTATTGATTTTCCACCACCAGTGGCCAAGAATATCATAATTCTTCTATGGCCATCTATAAATGCTTTACGAGTTAAGTTTATTGCTTTT
>Ga0075119_1000142_pt1 | contig 41362 bp, 46 predicted proteins | sample AntAceMetag02UK9_FD_69791 | JGI IMG/M metagenome (GOLD analysis project Ga0075119, IMG submission 69791) | Saline lake microbial communities from Ace Lake, Antarctica - Antarctic Ace Lake Metagenome 02UK9 | ecosystem: Environmental > Aquatic > Non-marine Saline and Alkaline > Saline | place... | reverse complement strand
CGTAGCTCATCTTTGGACTCCTTGTTATCGTTATCAGGAGTCCATTTTCATTTATACGCTTATTTTCTTAAATATTTATTTGTCTGAATCGGCCGATCCTGATTAAATCAACAACGCCAAGAATAATATATCGCTTTGATGAATTTAAAAATTGAATTGTGAAAGTATTCAATTTGATATTAAAATCATAATTCACTATACTAGGGCTTACTTTTTTGAGAATTTAAAATAATTAAATTAAAAACTTTAGTGAACACTTTGGGTGGATATGAGCTCTATTTTAGATTTAATCAAACCTTCTGAGCATATCGAAGAACTTCAAGATAAAGAAGTCGTTAAAAGAAAATACAAGTACTGGCGTATTCGTATTTTTTATGCTATGTATATTGGATATGTGTTCTATTATTTTTCTCGAAAGAGCTTAGCTTTTGCTATGCCCATGATGATAAAAGAACTTGGTTTTGATAAAAGCCAACTTGGACTTTTAGGGAGTATTCTGGCTCTTTCATATGGACTAAGTAAATTTGTTAGCGGTATTCTCTCTGATAAATCTAATCCCCGGTTTTTTATGGCCTTTGGCCTCATTATTACCGGAATATTAAATGTTTTTTTTGGACTTTCCTCCTCTATTTTTTTCTTTGCTATCTTCTGGGGACTCAATGGCTGGTTTCAAGGATTCGGATGGCCTCCTTGTTCTAGACTTCTTTCCCACTGGTACTCCAAATCTGAAAGGGGAACTTGGTGGAGTTTTTGGAGTACGTCTCATAACTTAGGTGGAGCTCTTATTCCATTTGTAGCTTCTTTCAGCGCCCTCTATTTTGGCTGGAGATTTGCGATGTATATCCCAGGCGTTATCTGCATTTGTGCAGGATTTTTCCTCATGAACCGTTTGCGAGATACACCGCAATCCTTAGGACTTCCTACCATCGAAAAACATAGAGAAGAGGGAAGGATTTCTGAAGAAGAATCTAATGAAATGAACAGAGACCTCTCTTTTAAAGAAATGTTGTTTAAATATGTGCTCACGAATGGTTATATCTGGATGCTTGCCATGGCTTCAGTTTTTATCTACGTTGTGCGTACTGCTATGAATGACTGGACAACTCTTTACCTGATAGAAGTGCGAAAGTTTAGTCTTGTTGCAGCAGGCTCCTGTGTTTCTTGCTTTGAAATAGGAGGATTTGTTGGAATGCTAGTAGCTGGATGGCTCTCTGATCGCCTTTATGCTTCCAAAAGAGGACCCATGAATGTGCTTTTTTCTTTAGGTATGCTCTTATCTCTTCTAGCCTTTTGGTTCTATCCAGGGACTTCTTTGCTTTGGAATTCCTCTATATGCGCCTTAATTGGATTTTTTCTCTTTGGACCTCAAATGCTTATCGGATTGGCCGCCTCTGAATTGTCCCATAAAAATGCTACGGGTACAGCTACTGGATTTGCAGGGTGGTTCGCATACTTAGGGGCAGCTCTTGCAGGATACCCCTTAGGGTTAATTGCTGAAAAATATGGATGGCAGGGCTTTTTTGTTGTAATAGCAGTATGTGGTGTTATGTCTGTTCTTTGCTTCATACCTCTATGGGGAGCCGGAGAGGCTAAACAAACTTCAAAACAAGACTCAAAACTTACAACGGCCTAAAACTACTCATTCATGACTTGGATACCCCTTCAGGTACACTCACAGTACTCTATCTTAGATGCAACCGGGTCCACCAAAGATTTGGTTGCTAAAGCCCATGAATATAAAATTCCAGCTCTTGCCCTTACCGACCATGGAAACCTTTTTGGAGCTGTAGAGTTTTATAAAAATTGTCGTGAAAAAGGAATTAAACCACTTATTGGCTGTGAAGTCTATGTAGCACCTAAGAGCCGACTAGATAAAACAAAAGAACAGGGTTCCAAAGTAGCCTATCAACTGACCCTTCTTGTGAAAAACCAAGAAGGGTACCACAATCTAGTTAAACTCTCTTCAATGGGCTATGTAGAAGGTTTTTATTATTTTCCCCGTATTGATAAGGAAGCGCTTGCAAAACACTCCAAAGGCCTTCTCTGTATCTCAGGAGGGCTATCAAGCAGACTTGCTCATGAGGCTCTTCAAGGAACAAAAGAAGAGCTAGAAGCTGAGATTCAGAGCCTAAAAGATATCTTTCACGAAGATTTTTACTTTCAGCTTAATCGCTTTGAAATGCAAACACATCAGATGGAAGAAGATGGAATGTACCAAGAGAGCTGGCTTGCTCAAAATTATGAGGAAGCCATTGAAAAGCAACAAAAACTAAATTCTATCCTTCTTCAAGCCTCTAAAGATTTTTCAGTGCCTTACGTTGCAACTCAAGATATCCATTACCTTAATCGAGAAGATTGGAAAGCTCATGAAATATTAATTAATATCCAGTCGGGCGAACCTTGTGAAATCTGGGAAAAAGACTCTTTAGGAAATCTAAAACAAAAAATACCAAACCCTAAAAGACGAACTTATTTCTCACATGAACTCTACTTTAAATCTCCTGAGGAAATGATTGAGCTCTTTAAAGATCTTCCAGAAGCTATTTCAAATACACAAATCGTTGCAGATAAATGTAATTTTGAAATTGATTTTGAAATTAAACACTATCCTGTCTTTATACCTCCATCTATGGAAGAAAAAAAGTTCGAAGAGGCTGATCGTGTTAAAGCAAGTGAACAGTACTTAAAAGATCTCTGCTTTGAGAATATTCCTTTGAGATACACAGATGCGAAACTCAACAAAATTCAAGAGCTCTATCCAGATCAAAAACCCTTAGATTTAATTCATAATCGACTTCAAATGGAGCTGGAAATCATTATAAGTAAAGGAATGTGTGACTATTTACTCATTGTTTACGATTTTATTGATTGGGCTAAAAAAAACGGTATACCTGTGGGTCCAGGAAGGGGATCTGGAGCTGGGTCTATCATCCTCTATCTGATTGGGATTACAGACATTGAACCCATGCGTTTCTTTCTATTCTTTGAACGATTTATTAATCCTGAGAGAAGTTCTTATCCTGATATAGATGTCGATATCTGTATGGAAAAAAGAGCTCAAGTCATCGACTACACTCTTAATAAATATGGGAAGGATAATGTCGCCCAAATTATTACTTTTGGAACGATGAAAGCCAAAATGGCTATTAAAGACGTCGGTCGAGTCCTAAACGTTCCGCTTACTAAAGTCAATCAAATCGCAAAACTTATTCCAGATGAGCTTAATATTACGATTGAAAAAGCTCTAGACCTGGACCCTGACTTAAGTGAACAGTATACACAAGACTCTGAAACTAGACGTGTTTTAGATATGGCGCGCATCTTAGAGGGATGTGTACGTAACACTGGAGTTCATGCTGCAGGGGTAGTGATAAGTGGGGAGCCTCTAGTAGAACATATTCCTATCTGTTTAGCTAAAGACTCAGACCTAGCTGTTACACAGTTTTCAATGAAGCCACTCGAAGCTGTGGGTATGCTTAAAATGGACTTTTTAGGTCTCAAAACGTTGACCTGTATCCAAAAAGCTGTTGAAATGATTGAAGAGACTTCTCAGGTTAAACTGGATTGGACCAACCTTCCATTAGATGATCCCAAAACATTTGATGTGCTCCACCAAGGAAAAACCCTTGGGATTTTTCAGTTGGAATCAGCCGGAATGGCAGACCTAGCACAGAAGCTACATATCGATAAATTTGAAGAAATTATCGCGGCTATTGCTCTTTATCGCCCAGGCCCTATGAGTATGATTCCCTCTTTCATAAACAGAAAACATGGAACTGAGAAGATAGAAATCGACCACCCATGGATGGAAGATATCCTCAAGGAAACTTATGGAGTCATGGTCTATCAAGAACAAGTGATGCAAATAGCAAGTAAACTTGCCAACTATTCACTTGGAGAAGGAGACGTTCTAAGACGGGCTATGGGTAAAAAAGATGCTAAGCAAATGGGAGAGCAAAGAGAAAAGTTTAAAGCGGGAGCACTTTTAAATGGAATTGACGAAGAGACCTCAACTTTAATCTTTGATAAAATGGAAAAGTTTGCCTCATACGGTTTTAACAAGTCTCACGCTGCAGCCTACGCTTATTTAAGTTATGTCACTTGCTATCTGAAAGCCAACTATTCAAAAGAATGGATGGCAGCTCTTATGACATGTGATTCCGACGATGTGACTAAAGTTGCTAAATTTATTCAAGAATGTAAGAGCTTGAATATTGAAATTCTTCCTCCTGATGTAAACGAAGCAGGAAAAGAATTTAGGCCGACAGAAAAAGGGATTCGTTTTGCTATGAACGCCATTAAGGGAGTTGGAGATGGCGTTGTTGAAACCATTATTGATGAAAGAAAAAAAAAGGGTCCTTTTGAGTCTCTCTACGATTTCTTTCAACGAGTAGATTTGAAAAAAGCTGGTAAAAAAAACTTAGAGGTTTTAGCACTAGCCGGATGCTTTGATTTTTGTGGCTGGACTCGTGATGAAATAGCAATGAGTGTTGAGCCCATGTATGAGACTGCTCTTTTAGATCAAAAGGAAACAGCACAGGGAGTTATCAATTTTTTCTCTCTAATGCCCTCTGAAAAAGGAGGTCACTTTTCAAACCCTCCAAAGGTTACACAACCTAGAACTAAACTAGATCAACTCTTTTTAGAAAAAGCACTTTTAGGCTTTTTTCTAACTGAGCACCCCCTTGAAAATTATAAACGTCAGGTGAAATCTCTTAGTTGTCTTCCTTTAAAATCAGTTGATTCAATGGATGTTGGAACGGTCTTTAGGACATCCTTCATTATTGAAGATGTAAAGACCCGTATTGCAATGGCTTCTCAAAAGAAGTTTGCAATCTTAATGATTAGCGATGGAATAGAGCGTTTTGAACTCCCTATTTGGAATGATCTCTTCGAAAAATCACAGCCCATTATTTCTGAAAATCAACTTATCTGTGCCATCCTACGTATTGATGAGCGTGATGGAGTAAGAAGGCTTCACTGTCATTGGATAGAAGACCTCAACAAAGACATTAATCAACTCATACGTGAATGTGATCAAGCCTATGATCAAACAAAACTTTTAATCGAAAGAAGAAAACGCGCGAAGGATAAGAAAATGGCTTCCCCAATACAGCCCAAAAGAACCGCATCACTTAAAATAAAAGTAGATGTTGACCAAATTCAATTGAGTCAAATTCTAATGCTTAAAAAACATTTTAGAACCTTTCCAGGTGAAAGCCCCTTGCAAATAGATTTTTGCTCTGAGCAAAAAACAATTGCAACTCTTCAAATTGAAAAGAACTGGGGAGTCGAAATTAATCAAACTTTAAAAAGGTTAATTTTAGCTGTCTCTAAAAATATTCAAATAGTGGAGTGAAACTATGGAGTCTCTTAAAGTCGTAAACCTAAAAGAAAAGTTAGCTTTGTTTCATGATTACTGGGCACCTCGTATTGTGGGAGATCTCAATCAAGATTATATTAAAGTTGCCAAATTTAAAGGTGAGTTTATCTGGCATAGCCACGAAGAAGATGAGTTATTTTTTGTTTTAAAAGGAAACCTTTGTATTCACCTTCGTGATCAGGATCTGCACCTTAGAGAAGGAGAATTTTTGGTTATTCCAAAAGGAGTTGAGCATAAGCCTTATGCTAAAGAAGAAGCTCATGTTTTGCTGATTGAACCCAAAAACACTTTAAATACTGGAAATGTTGAAGAAAAAAGAACCCTAAAAAATCCCCAAAGATTATAGTATTCTTTTTTCGCCTATAAAAAACTAAGAGAGATCTTTCATGAAATTATTTTTTACACCTCTAGCTATCACATTATTTTTAGTCTCCCCATTATCCGGAGCTGTTACCGTTCAAGCAGGACAGGTCATGCGATCTGAATTTGCTCCAAAAATGAGCGCAATGGAGCACTATAATGCAGGAATGCAGGGAATGGAGCATAAAAGCTGGAGAAGTGCTCTCCGTAATTTTATGATTGTAGGTCTTCACTATCCTGAATCACAAGTGGCAGAAGATGCGTTTTATTTCCAAGCCGTCTGTAATTATCATCTAATGGAATACGATATTGCAAATAAACACTTCACTGACTACTTAGCACAGAAAAATCGACTTCGTTATTTTGAAGATGCCCTTTCCTATAAGTTAGCAATTGCTGAAAAGTTTAATACTGGGGCTAAAAAACATCTCTTCGACTCAGAAAAGTTTCCTAAATGGGCGACAGCAAGAGAAGATTCAATGGAAATTTATGACGAAGTAATTTCAATTGTTCCCAACCATGAGCTTGCTGCAAAAGCTTTTTATGGAAAAGGGGCCCTCATACAAAGAATGAGAGATTACAAAGCTGCTATTGAAACGTATCAAACTTTAATTAAAAGGTTTCCTAAACACCCACTTGCTTCAGATTCCTTTTTAGCGATTAATGAAATCTATTATGAGCAAAGCCACACAGAATTCCAAAACCCAGATCTTTTAGAGCTAGCACGTCTTAATTTAAAGCGTTATATTCAAAGCTTTCCACGAGATGAAAATGTCGGAAAGGCTAAAGAGTTTCTCTCTGATATGGAAGAAATACATGCCAGAGGACTTTATGACACGGGTATTTTTTATGAGAGAACAAAGAAACCTAAAGCTTCTGTCATTTATTATGTCACTGCTTTAGAAAAATTTCCTAATGCTCCTTCAACAGCGCTTTGTAAGTCTAGACTTTCAAATTTAAAAGATGCGGCTGAAGAACTTCAAGTTTCAGAAGAGTTCACTCCGTGAAACGACTCCTCTACCCGTTTTTAGCACTTTTTCTTCTAACGGGGTGTGGATATCGTTTTTCTGACACAACAAGAACTGCAGAGTTCTGCAAAACCGTATCAATTCCCTATATTGAGGGAGATCAAGACGGTTCTTTTACCTCTACATTGATCCACACTTTAGCTGCTTCTGGAAAGTGGAAATATCGCCCTAATCAAGGGGAATTGACCCTAAAGGTTTCTCTTATTGAGACTCGAAATGAGGAAGTTGGCTTTGCTCGCTCTGTTCAAAATGAACAGCTTAATAAATGGATTTCGCCAAATGAAAACAGGTTGTCAACTCTTGTTAAAGTAGAGATGATAGAAACTGCCTCTCAAAAAACAGTTCTTGGACCTGAATATTTATCTACTGGAGTTATTTACGATTATGATCCCGACTTTAATGCTGACAACTTGGTTCAATTTTCCTTAGCTCAATACAATTTTCAAGAAATTTCAAATCGTATTGCAAAAGCTCCTCTAGATGAAAGGCTCTCCAAAATAATTATTGAGTTTGTAGAGAATGCTTGGTAGTCCTTGCGTTTATAATTATGATTTAAGATACTCCTATTTCCGTAATTATGAGTAGGAGATGTGTGATGTCAAGTCAAGGAAAAGGAATAGATGAAGTAGCTGGATTTTCAGAAGTGTATCCTTCATTTGAATTTGGTAAAGAACAGGCTAGTCTATTTGATGAACCAGAAGCTACATTTCCACCATTTGAGCTTGCGGAGGAGGACCCACGCCCACGACCTCGATATGTTTCTACTTCACCAGTTATTTTTGGTAGTAGTGAGAGAATTTCGAGTGCAAATATCTCTGATTCCCTCAGTATGCTTTTAACCTCAATGGCTGAGTTAAGTCGGCATGGCGCTTCTGCACTAGCCTTTTTTCAAGAACATGTAGTAAATACTCCCGGCGAAAGAACAATAGTTGCGACAATTCATGATGGAGTCTCTTCCAGTGACATTGATGCTGCACTGTTTCTAGTATGTGATGCCATTAACGCTTTAAATGTGCTTTCTAGAGTCCATTATACGACTGAGGAGAATCTCTCACCACTAGCTGATGGTAGCCGCTCTCAGCGAGTGGAGTTTAAAATGCTTCATTATCCATCCTCTCCAACTAGTGGGGTTAGGAGGGCAACTCACAGCCCAGGAATGGAAGCTCATGTCATAAGTGCTGAAATAGGAAGTGCTAATTCAACTCCTACGTAGATCTCCTTATCTATGGCTTAGATTTGTTAAAAAAATAAAAGCCAGAAATGATAATGCATCTACGGTCTGAATGACCTTTTTTCGATTTTTTGGAAATGTAATGCTTTGAGCAGCGGTGAGTAGGGGGTTGAAGGCGGGATTGCTTGGACTTATTAGCCATTAGATAACTCCTATTTCTACAATTAAATCCCGAAAAATTGAGATAAGTTCTTGCATCCTAAAAAGATAAAAAGAGCGAGCCTTGCACGCTCTTTTTATCTCAAGCGATTAATCGCTTTGTCGTTATCCTGAATATCTTGCAAGAGTTTTTGTAAGATTTTCAGAACAAGCCTTGGCGTATTGTATGGCCCTCCGATAGATAGCACCATTTCCAATTGGAGATCATTATCATGCTGCTGGGCTATTAACGCAAAGGTGACAGGAACATTTTCAACAAGATCCGGAACAATCCAAATAACAAACTCATCATTGTAAAGAGAGATTTTATCTGGAGATTCAATAATATTAAACATTTGAGTTAGTTCTTGCTCGGCATCCTCCATCTCTAACTCATTACAATTGAGAAGATTAAGGTTCTGAAGAAATGCTAAGTCAATTTTAACAATTCCATCAGGAGCCCACTTTGCGAGGTCTTCTGTATATTTCTTATAGTGCTCTTCAAGTTGTGCTGGGTTGATCATCTTTATTTCTCCAAAAGTATCTGGAGAGGGCTGGGTATTATTCTATTAACCCCTCTCAATTCCATTTCTTAGGTGACTTTTATATTTCTGTCCAGTTAAGATTGAGGAAGAAACAAAAAAAAACATATGTTATTGATAGCTAAGGTTTTTAAAAAATGGGCTCTCAGGACAACGGTTGTAAGTGTATGAGCTTAAGTAGATAGGAGGCTGATATGAAATTGAGATTGCTACTACTCTTGATATTGGGTTCATTTGGGACATTTCTTCCACTAGTTGCTGGGGAGCTGAAAGATGTAAAGCTCCATTCTTACTCTGCAATTTTGATGGATGGGGACACAAAAAAAATTCTCTTTCAAAAAAATGCATTTGAAAAACTTCCTCCAGCAAGTATCACAAAAGTCCCAACACTCCTTTATGCACTGAAAAAATCAAATGGAAAATTTAAAGCCAATATAATGGCTGATAGAGATTGTGTCGGAAGTATTACCAAAAAATATAGCTTAGAGATGAAGTACAATTATCCAGCCCATTGGATGGTTTTAGGCGGAACTCATTTATCGATTCATAATCAAGAAGTGATGAACTTAAAAGATCTTATGTACGGAATGATGCTCGTTTCAGCTAATGATGCTGCAAATATTGTTGCTAAGCACACGGGTGGAAGTATTTTGGGTTTTATGGGAGAGCTAAATAAATATCTGAAGAGCATTGGATGCCAAGATACACACCTAAAAAATCCACATGGACTGCACTATCCAAAACACCTAACGACGGCTTATGACATGGCCATCATTACGTCTGAGGGATTAAAAGATTCGGTTTTTAGAGAAATATTTAAAGCAAAAGAGTATCACCTACCTTCTACAAATAAACAAAATGGTAAGAAAATTAAAACTTACAATAAATTACTTAAAACTGGACATCCCTACTATTATCCCTTTGCTATAGGAGCTAAAACAGGCTTTCATGACCAAGCTAAAAACACGCTTGTAGCTGCTGCAAAAAAAAATGGGAAAACGTTAATAATTGTGTTACTCAAGTGCCCTCAAGCAAACCAAAAATATGAAGATGCACATTTATTATTTAAAGAGGGATTTCAAGCTCTAAAATAATACCCGATTGAGCTATACTGAAATTTTTAGTTTTGATTTCAAAGTAATGACTAAACTTTCGGCTATTTTTTTTTCTTCAATCTTTTTTTGTAGTGCATGCTGCGCTTTAGATCTTAATCTAGAGGCTGAGTCCGCTTTAGTTATTAATGTGGACACCCAAGCAATTCTCTATGAAAAGAATGCAAATCAGATTTTATTTCCATCATCTATTACTAAAATTGCAACCGCTCTATTTGCTCTAAAAGAAGTTGGAGATGACCTAGATGTTGTACTAACAGCTGATCAGGACTGTGTTGGATCCATTACAGCAGAGATGCAAAAAGCGATGAACTTTAATCATCCTGCGCATTGGCAAGTGATTGGTGGAACCCATATGCAAATAGCTAAAGGCGACAAATTATCCTTGGAAGAACTTTTGTATGGAATGATGCTTGTCTCAGCTAATGATGCGAGTAATATGATCGCCAAATATGTTTCTGGAACTATTCGACAGTTTATGTTTGATCTTAACGATTATCTAGAAGAATTGGGGTGTGAAAACACACATTTTTTAAACCCTCATGGTCTGCACTTTCCTAAGCATACGACAACAGCAAGAGATATGGCGCTCATAACTTCTGAAGCACTTAAAGATCCCTTTTTTAGAACGATTATTCAAACTCCCAAACGAGGTGTCCTAAAAAACTCAAACCTCTTGGTTAGGGAAGACTCTTATCACTACTATCCTTATGCTATCGGAGTGAAAACAGGGTTTCACTCCGATGCGAAGCATAACTTGGTTTCAGCTGCTGAATGCGACGGACGAACTCTTCTCGTCGTTCTAATGAGATGTCCTACAGAAAGCTCAAAATTTGAAGACGCAAGAAAAATTTTTCAAATGGCTTTTGCTGAAAAGATTTGTGACGAGGTCTATCTAGAAAAAGGACAGCAACAATTTAAGTATAAGATTGAAGGCATTCGTAAGCCTCTCAAAACCTATTTAGAAGAGTCTGCTACTCTTCAATATTATCCCTCAGAAAAACCGCAGGTAAAAGGAACTGTTTATTGGCATCCTCCAGCTCTACCTATTTTAAAGGGAGATGTGGTGGCAAACCTTATCCTGAAAGATGAAAGAGGGACCATTTTAAAAGAAATTCCTTTGCAAGCTTACCAGAAAATAGCACCTTTATCTTTCAAAAAAGTTAGAACATTTTTTGTTTGGGTGTTTGCTATTCTAGTCTTTGGATTCTTGGGGGCTCAAGGGATGAAACGCTTCAAAAAGAGTAGTCCAGGACGTGATATCTAACTCTTCAGGTCGAGCTTTTTCAGATAAACCCATCTGCTTTAAAACATTTTGGACTTCAATTTTTGAAAAAGGAAGAGTTGAGGTAAGCATTTTTCTTCTCTGAGTAAAGCTGGTTCTCACCATTTTAAAAAACTCAGTTTCATCTTTTAAAAGAGGGGCGTGTATCTCAAAAGAAACAGCTGAAGATGTAATTCTTGGACGTGGAAAAAAACATGTAGGCGAGATATTAAAACAAAAACTGGGTCTTGAATAAAAATGAGAGAAGACTGTTAGACCACTAAAAGCTTTAGTTTTAGCCTTGGCAAGGATGCGGTCAGCGACCTCTTTTTGCATAATAAAAAGACAAGATGCTATTTGAGAAGATCTTGGGAATAGCTTACTTAAAATGGGACTTGTTAGCTTAAAGGGAAGATTAGAAACGACTTTTACTTTTTTGTCTTTAGGTAAAATTTGATCCAAATCGCACTTTAAAAAATCATCTAAATAAATTTGAATGGAATCTGAATTGGGATACTGGTCTCTTAGCCCCTGAACAAAAACTGGGTCCTTCTCAACGACAATAAGTTTAGCTCCGCTCTTTAAAATCTCTTGGGTAAATGCTCCAGGACCTGGACCAATTTCTAAAACAATATCATCACTTGATAAATGAGCATGCTTAATAAAATTTCTGACGATATTTGAATCTACCAAAAAGTTTTGAGAAAGAGCCTTCTTAGGTCTTATATTTAGCGTCTTCAAGTAGGCTTGAAGAGTGGAAGGATGAGCGAGAGAGGTCATCTAATCAAAAAGGGTTCAAATTGACTAGGTATTACTTCATCAATTGACTTTTGAGTCACTCCAAAACGCTCTCTTAACCCTACAATGTAAGTGCTGATCTCTGAATCCACTTTAGATTGAATTAAAGCTTCTTTAAGAATGTCTTCCACTTCTGAAAATTCGATCTTACCACCTGGGATGTGCTCTGATAAATAGAAAACTCGATAGACCGATTTTTTGTCTACACGACTAACTTCTTCAAATGCATCACTGAATTTTTGAAGAGAAGTTCCTTCAAGAACATTTTTATGTGTTTCTGAAATCTCAGAGTCTTTTAATTTAAAAGCTTCTGAAATGGAAATTTGCTTGGATTCAAAGTTGTCAACTTGCTCCTTAAAGAGCATAGCTAAAGCTCCAAAATCTTTTGAAGATTGATTTAAATTTTCTAAAATTTCTTTGGCCATTTGTGCATTTTCATAGGCATTCGGTCCTCTGAAAGATAGCATGTGATACACCCAATGATCAGGTTTTTTGTTTTTATGTGCGTAATCATCAAAAGCACTCAAAAGATCTTGAGGAGACGTATCATAAGCGCCTTTTAAATAGAGGATGGAGGACATCATACGTCTAACATAGATATCTTTTTGAGTCATCTCCCATGCTTCTTCGTAGCTTAGGCCTATCTTATCTAAATTAGTAATAATTTGAGGGCCATAAAGACGATCTAATTCTTGGCGAATATCGCCAGTAGTTACTTCAACTTTTCTAGTCTTAGCGTCTGAGCAAATAAGTTCATTGTTGACCATGTCATCAAAAACATAGTTCCAATGTCCCTTATAAAACTGATACCGTGCTATGTCTGAATCAACTAAGTGTGGATAATCTCTATAAAAATAAGTGTCCATTTTCTTCATCACATCCATGACAGAAATCGGATGATTATTGACGTTTGCCAAAACTCGGTTATCTACAATAATTCGAGAAGGACGTGCATTTTTCTCAACACGGGTGAGTTCCGTCGAATTCCAGTCTGAAACTCCATTTAGAGCGAAAGGTGAAAGAGCGATAAGTGGGGCTAATAAATACTTCATAGTGACCTTAGTTTTTTAAAAAAATCATGTTAGCAAAAAGTTAAATTTTTCAAAAGCCTTACTTCACAGAGAATACGGCACCAAAAAAACCATCCATCTGATTAGAAGTAGGAGCGGTGCTAAATACTTCTTCTGAAAGCTCAAGCGAATGGTTTTTTAAGAAAAACTTCACCTGCTCTTCATTCTCTTCTTCAAATAGACTGCAAGTAGCATACACTAGATGACCGTTCGGTTTTAAATAGGGCAGAGCTTTTTTTACAATTTCTCTTTGTAGGTTGATAAGCTCTTCAAGCATTTTCTCTGAAAATTTCCACTTCAAATCGGGGTTTCTGCGGTAAGTTCCTGAACCACTACAAGGAGCATCTACAAGCACCCAATCCATATTTCCTTTTAGCGCTTGAAGGTTGGGATCCGTTGAAGAACAGATTTGTGCATTTTGTACCCCAGCTCTTTTTAATCTCTTTTTTGCCTGCACTAAAATTCCAGGACGTATGTCGTGCAAGTAGAGCACACCTTGATTTTGCATTTGAGGTGCAATGGCTAAACTTTTACCTCCAGAACCTGAGCAGTAATCAAGAACCTTTTCTTTGGGCTGAACCTTCACTAAATTTGCGATCAGCTGGCTTGCCTCATCCTGCATTTCAAAGTAACCGTTTTTAAAAGCTTCGAGCTGAAAAAGAGAGATTCTTTTTAAAACATTTATAGCATAAGGAGCTCTTTGGCAAGCTTCCATTTCTATTTGATCTTCAAAGCGTTTTAAAAATTTTTCTCGAGAAGTCTTAAGTGCATTCACCCGTAAGGTAATTGGAGCTCTCTCATTACTCTTTAAAGCAAGCTCCTCTGCTTTTGTCTCGCCATAAGAGTCTATCCAGCGTTTAAGAAGAATCTTCGGGAAACTTGTGCGAATGTGCAAGGGAATACTTTGATCTTTGATCTTTTCTTCTAAATTAATTTTTTGGTAAACTTCAAATCGACCTTCCCAGTCTTTTTTATCTGTAATGAAATAGTCAAAGAGCCCACTCCAGCGAACAAGGTGGTATAGAATTTCAGCAATTTTTTTACGATCTTTTGATCCTAAAGCTCTATGCTCTCTAAAATAGCGGCTGATTATTAAGTCTAAAGGAGCCGAATCGCGCTTCAGAATTGCGAAAATTTGGAAGAGATGGTATTGTCTAAAAGGTAACATTTATAAATTAGCCAGTTGATAAGATAAATGAATTCGCAAATTCTATACTATTTTAAGGAAAAGAGTAGATTTTTCATAGCTTTAAGTACACTGTCTTCTTGGGCTCTTGTCGCCTTTGGGCAGCCTTCTTGGAGCCCCCTATTTGGAACCCTAACCAGCCTCTTTGGCTTTGCCCTCTTCTGGGCGGGACTCTTTCAAGTAAATTCTAGAAAACATAGATTCTATCTTGCAGCTCTTTGGTTTATGGCTGTTGAAGCCATTCACCTATCCTGGATGATGTCCACGGAATATCAAGGCAGCTACATCTATCTTCTCTATGCTATTCTTCTAGTTGGAGAAGGCGCTCAGTTCGCCTTGTTAAGTTTATTTTTGACAAAAAAGAAGGCTCTCCCTTTGTCAAAAATTCTTTTTCTATCTGGATTTTGGGTTTGGATGGAGTGGCTACGTCTCTTCTTCATGAGCGGCTTTCTATTCAATCCTGTTGGACTTAGTCTTTCTTCTTCCCTTTATGGAAAACAATGGACCTCTATCGGAGGGATTTACTTTCTCTCTTTTTGGGTCATCATGACCAATTTACTTCTTTTGAAATGCATCTTTTCTCCTAAAAAATGGAAACACTTAGGACTTTTTTCTCTGATTGCCTTGACCCCCTATTTTTATGGCGCTTTTCAAGTCCACTATCATGGACCTAAAATGGATGCTTATCCTGAGCATTTTAATGCGCTTTTAGTCCAAACAGCCTTGACTCCAGAAGAAAAAACAGGGATGAACGGATTCGATAAGATGATGCCTCCTCTGCAGCAATGGAGTGCTATTTTTAATTACTTAGCACCTTACAAGTCCCATCCAGTAGACCTCATTGTTTTTCCTGAAAGAACGGTTCCCTTTGCTGATAGAACACCACTCTATCCAATTGAGTATGTTGAACAAGTCGTACAACATTTTTTTGGAGAAAAGGGGATTGAACAACTCAGTTCCTATCAAGATGAAAGAGAGATAGTAGACAATCTTTTCTTATCTCAATTTCTTTCAGATTACTTTCGTGCGCAGGTCATTGTGGGCCTTGAATACCTCGTAGATGAAACAGAAGAGAACTTTACAGCTTTTTCCTCAGCATTTAGTTTTAGACCTCAAGAAGCCCCTGAAATGTACCACAAGAGAGTCCTCCTTCCTATTGTGGAGTACTTGCCTTTCAAATGGTGTGTAGATGTAGCTAAAAAATACCATATTTTTGGCTGGTATCAAAGAGGGACTGAAAACAAAGTTTTTTCAGGGGACTTAGCCATCTCACCCAACATCTGTATTGAAGAACTTTATGGCCCTTTGATGCGGAAAAACCGCCTTCTTGGAAGCCAAGTATTTGTAAATATAACTAATGATGTATGGTTTCCAAATTCAAAGCTTCCAAGACAACATTATGATCATGGCCTTTTAAGGTCTGTTGAAAATGGAGTTCCTGCTCTGAGGTCCTGTAATACAGGCGTTACCGCCGCTGTGGATGCCTTAGGGCGAGAAGTGGGGTGTTTCAACACAAACCCTAAAACATCTCAATGGAAACGAGGAGCCCTCTTTGTCTCCTTGTCTAAATATAACTTCAAAACTCCCTACTTAATTTTTGGAGAAATCGCGATACTTCTTGTCTCTCTAGTAATGATCCTGATTCCGGTTCTAAAAAAAGTGAAAGTTAAATTTTAACTAAACCCATTTTTTAGATAAATTTCTCAATATTTAAAGAAATTACTTGCTTATACCCTTTATTTGATCTTAATGAATATTCGTTATTCTTAAGGTTACAAATTTAATAGGAGAATAAACATGTTAGGAACAGAATTTGGACCTCAAAGATTGATAGGAGGGGCAGGATCCCTTGGAAGTGCAGGCCTCATGCTTTATCGCTCGGGAATGGGGTTTACTCCGCTTGGACTTGCGGCTACAGGTATGATGGCTATTAATGGTGTAGGTCTTCAATCTTTGGGATTAACAGCTCTAGGAAGTACTGCATATGGAACATATTGGCTCTATAACGGTGGAATTGGTGATTCAATAGGAAGTATTATTGGCAATACTATTACTGCCGCTGTAGAAGGAATGAATTTTGAGGAGATTGCAAAGACCATTACGAGGACAATTTCACAAGCTTTTTCAGGCGGAGTAGATGAGGGCATTAAAAAGTTCGATTTTAAAAAAATAGCGGAAACTCTCTACGATGAGATAGGAGAAGTTTCGGTAGAACTCTGGGAGAAAGTAGCTAATCGAGCGGGTGAGGCCGCTACAAATGTTATGAAAAATATGTCAAAAGATGTTGTGATTAGAGTGGCTCCCTGGCTTGCTTTAGGAACTGCTATTACAGTTGGGACCCCTCTTGCAATTTATTATGGTTATAAGCGACTTGTACACAATATTGGAAAACCCAGGCTTGCACAAGAAGTTAAAAATAATAATCTATTTGACAGAGCTTATGAAGTGGCTTTGGGTACTTTAAGTCTTGCATGTAGCAACACAAGTACATACCTCAAATGGAGCTATGGAACTGGGGTTGCAGGCTATGCACTGTCATTTATGACAGGAATGAGTTATCAGCTAAAAGGTTTGTACACTGGAATAGCGCCCTATACGGATGGAAATTTTGATGGGTTATGGGCACTGGGTATTTTAGAAGATGGTATGTGTGGCTGGATAAATTACATTGAATCGATGACAGATAATCCTATGGAATTTTCTTGTGAGCAGTCAAAAGATTTGGTCTTGAGCTACGAGAGATTTTATTGGACTACTATAGGTATTGGAGTTGCAGCTGTTGCTTATAATAACCTGAAAGGTGTTTACAAATACGTTAAAAGTAATTGGGGTGTTACAAAATCGAAACCCATTTTTAATGACTCTATAAAAGAGGCTGTTGATGATGTGATTGAATCTACCAAAAATTTACAGAGGAATGGAGGTTACTTCCAAAATATGATCCTTTATGGACCTGGAGGTACTGGAAAAACAATGATTTCAAAGTACATCGCTCGAAATTCAGGTATGAACTATATTATGATGTCTGGAGGAGACCTAGCTCAGTACATCAAGCGAGGAGAACACGTAACTGAGTTGATTAAAATCTTTGACACTGCAAATAATTCTGCTGGACCTAGTATTCTGTTTATTGATGAAGCTGAGTCTCTATGCAGAGACAGAAGTAAAATGAATCGTGATGAACTCTTTGAACTATTAAACTCTTTCCTCAACCAAACAGGAGAGCCAAGTGAAAAAATTATGCTGATCCTAGCAACGAATAGACTCGAAGATATTGATGAAGCTGTTCTGTCTCGTATGGATAGCAAAGTCTTTGTTGGACCTCCAGAGTTCGAGCAAAGAAAACGTATTCTTGCTATGTATGCCTCGCATTTCTTCTCAAAACTAGAAAGAAGAGCTTTCTTTAATGAAGAAGCCTTAAATGAATTGAGCCGTAAAACAGATGGGCTTACAGGTAGAGCTCTCTTTAAACTATTGAATGCACTCTCTACAAAGCAAAAGTGTAGCGCAACAAACCGTTTGACTCCTGAATTAGTCAATCTAGTCGTAGATCGCTTTGTTAAGCAGGAACTGGATGTTAAAGAGGCTAGAGAGGCAGCTAAAGTAGTAGCAGCTTAAAAGAGGTTATAGACTTCTATCCGATAATCAAAGAGCACTTTAAAAGTGCTCTTTTTTACTTTAAGAGTTTTTTCAAAAATTAAACTTTAATTTTTCAAATCGAAATGGATTGATTAAAATTGATTTCTTTCATATAATTTGTCCTTCAAAATAAATCTGAGAATAAGCTTAATTTGACCATGACAGAAACTGCTATTGATTATACAGAAAAGCTCGATGTCAAAACCCGTCATCAAAATACCCTTAAAAAAGAGGTCTCTTTTAAAGGAATTGGGATTCACACGGGCCACCAGGTCACTTTGACCTTTTGTCCTGCTGAAAAGGGATCAGGGATATCTTTTCAAAGAATAGATTTACCCTCTAAGCCTGTTATTCCAGCAACTGTTGAGTATGTTCAAGATACTTCTCGAAATACTACAATTGGAATAGGGGACACCAAGGTTCACACCATTGAGCACGTATTAGCAGCTCTTAGCGCTTATAAAATAGATAATCTCGTCATTCAAGTTGATGGCCCAGAGCCGCCTGTCGGAAATGGAAGCTCGGATGTCTTTTTAAAGCTCATCGAAGAAAGTGGGGTAGAGGAGCAATCTGCTCTTAAACCGATTATAGCTATCAAGAAGCCCATCTATTATTCTAAAGATTCAATTCATATAGTAGCACTGCCAGCAGATGAATTCAAAATTAGTTATACCTTGCACTATCCACAAATTACTTCAATAGGCTCTCAATACCACTCTACTGTAATTACTCCTGAATCTTTTAAAGATGAACTTTCTGAATGTCGCACTTTTGCCCTCTATCGAGAACTTAAAATGTTGATGGACGCCGGACTTATCAAAGGAGGAAGCCTAGACAACGCTGTGGTAATTCATGAAGAGGCTATTTTCAGTAAAGAAGGACTTAAATTTCCGAATGAAATGGTCCGACATAAAATTTTAGATATGGTAGGGGATTTGTCCCTTGTGGGATTTTCAATAAATGCCCATATCATTTCTATTTGCTCTGGCCACGCTACGAATGTAGCGTTTGCCAAAAAATTATTAAACCATATTACTATGGAGAATGTTTAATGAAAGTTTCGTTAAATAATCCATCGACAAAAACTTTGATTAGCTTAAAGGAGATTTTGGATATCCTTCCTCATCGCTATCCTTTTCTGCTCGTTGATAAAGTTGTTTCGATAGATTTAGAAAAGAATCAAATTGTGGCACAAAAAAATGTTACTTTTAATGAAGAGTTTTTTCAAGGCCATTTTCCAGGGGCTCCCATTATGCCTGGAGTTCTCTTGTTAGAAGCCTTAGCTCAAACCGGTGGTATTTTGGTCCATCAAAATGGATTTACGAATAAAAGTGCCGTGATCTTGAATATCACTCAAGCTAAGTTTAGAACCGCTGTGAAGCCTGGGGATATTTTATTTCTTTATGCTGAAGCTCTACATGTCTCTGCAAGAGGAGGCCGAATTAGAGGTAAAGCTATGGTTGGAGACAAGATAGCAGTTGAAGCAGAATTGGCCTTTGCCTTGCGTGATAAAAACCAAATTTAACCCCATAGATCTCATGACAAAGATACATCCGACAGCCATCATTGAAGATGGTGCACAAATTGGGCAAGACGTTGAAATTGAGCCTTATGTAATTATTAAAAAGAATGTTGTGATTCACGATAAGGTTGTTATTAAAGCTCATGCCTATATCGAAGGTCACACAACAATTGGTGAAGGGACTGTGATTTGGCCTTCGGTTAGCATAGGAACTCAAACACAAGACCTTAAATTTAGTGGAGAGCGTACATTTGTAAGAATAGGGAAAAATTGTCATATTCGAGAATTTGTAACGATCAACTCTTCAACTCAAAAAGATTCTGCTGTTGAAATTGGAGACGGTTGCCTCCTAATGGCTTATTGCCATATCGCCCATAATAGCAAGATAGGAAACCATGTGGTTATGAGTAATTGTGCTACGCTTGCAGGACATGTGACTATCGGAGACTATGCCATTATTGGTGGGTTTGCTCCTATTCATCAAAATGTTCGAATAGGCGATTATGCTATGATTGGTGGGATGAGCCGGGTCGGACACGATATTCCTCCCTTTACTATCGGAGGGGGAATCCCATTCAAGGTAGGTGGGATTAATATTGTGGGATTAAAGCGTAAAGGGTTTTCTCTTGAAGTGAGAAGCGCTTTGTCTCGAGCATTTAAAATTCTTTATCGATCAGATTTAAAATTAAGTGATGCTCTTGAAGAAATCCAGAAAAACTGCAAACCTATTCCTGAAATAGAAAGCTGGCTTGAGTTTTGTAATAACCCTTCTTCTAGAGGAATAATGGGATTTCAGTCCCAAACTTAAAACCTTATGAAAATTGCTTTTTTTGGAACTCCTAAGTTCTCAGCTGAAATTCTTCAAGACCTTATTGAAAAGGGAATGCACATTTCAGCTGTTATTACTCAGCCTGATAAACTTCAAGGGCGCCACTTAAAACTTCAGGAATCTTGTGTAAAAAAAGTAGCTAGAGACCTTCTGCCTCAAATTCCTCTTCTTCAACCTGAACGTGTTTCACATGAAACATTTGTCCATGCTCTCTCCCAAATAGAGGCAGATCTTTTTGTTGTAGTCGCTTTTGGGCAAATCTTTCCTAAATTATTACTAGAAATGCCAAGACTTGGATGTGTAAATGTCCATACAAGTTTACTTCCAAAATATAGGGGAGCCGCGCCTATTCAAAGATGCCTGATGCAAGGAGAGGTTGAAACAGGGTGCAGCGTGATGTATATGGCTGAAAAGTGCGATGCAGGAGATGTTTTAGCAGTGAAGAAAATACCTATCCCTCCTGACATGAATGCAGGAGAACTTACTTTAGCTCTATGTGAAATTTCTAAAGAGCTTCTTTATCCTACTTTGTTAAAACTAGCTGAGGGAAAGATTAAGCCTCAGCCTCAAGACACGACTCTTGTGACTTTTGCTAAGAAAGTGACCCCAGATGTGGCTCAGATTCACTGGAATCAAGAAGCTAAATCCCTTTATAACCAATTTAGAGGAGTTACACCAAAACCTGGTGCATGGTGTTTTGTGCTTATCAAAGGAAAAAAGTTACGTCTAAAGCTTATTGAAGTGGGTCTCTCTGATCTCTCGGGAAAACCAGGTAAAATACTTGCCTATGAGAATGAAGGGATTGTCATTGCTTGCAAAAAAAAATCCCTCTCTTTAAAGACTATTCAGCTGGAAGGCAAAAAGGCTTTAAACGCTCACTCTTTTATTAGGGGCTGCTCATTAGAAGAAATTTCATTCCTCGAAACAGAATCAACAGCACTTTGAAGATGCCCCTTAATAGGGCCTACAATCCAATCTATATCAAATTCGGGGATCACTTGGTTGACGTTGCCTCTAGGGGGCATAGGGTGGCCTGCAGATGAAATGATGCCCTCTTTAGGGTCAATGGCGTAGTATTCGTGTCCTGAGAGTTCGCTAATCATCTGGTAATCCATGGCAAAAGCACCTTCAGGGAAAATTTCAAGAACTAAAGCGTTATCGGGTAAAAAATACGAATGTGTCAAACCATTTCCATGGGCACCAATCAAAATATCTGTATTACGGATAATTTGTAGTTGCTGGGCAAAAGAATGTTTTTCAAACCAAACCGGTTGAATTTTATGATTAGGAAATTGTTTTTGTAGAGTCAGTAGAAACATTTTTTCAAAATCCTTCTCTAAATAGCGTCTATTTTTTCTTTTGATATAGGTGATCGTCTGTTTTCTATTTGGATTCTCATAAGTCTTTAATTGTCCCAAAATAGTATCTCTCATCTCTTTCAAATAATCACTCTTAATGAGCTCAGCGTGTCCAATAGCCATCTTATTATAGGTGCAAACAGCTTCAAGGTTATGGCAGGCGTGGCGGTCAACTAAAATTGCATTTTCAAATTGAAGTAAATGATGATTAGATAAAGTCTTTAATTGAGATTTATTTAAAACTACTATATTCGGAATCAAAGCTTCTAGGATTTGTTTATTGAGTTGATTAACGCCTTCCCAATGATCAATATCAGGGAAGATAAGGGTGGTCATTCGCTTTGTTTCTAGACCTTTGTGAGCCGCCCAGCCTAATATAAACTCTTCAAGAAAGTGGAAGTAATGCGGTTGAAGATTTTTCATTTCCTTTGAAGATGCTAAAATAAGGGTGGTACCTGGAATTTTATAAGACGAAGTTGAATGGGTCTTTTTATCAAACTGAGCCTGGTTTAAAGAACTTACATGATAGGCGTATTTACCTTTCCCTAAGAAATTAAGCTCTTTGCAAGTGGAATTTTGAATTGTCTCCTCTGAGGCGAGGTGAAAATTGTTTGAGGAGTAATATAAATTTGAAAAAAAATTCACCCCATCTTGACCAAAAAGAGTTCTATTAGTTGGATGAAAATGAGTGGGCTCAAGATTTGCAGTAAAAATAGAAAGATCTATAGCATTTGGCGCCCTCTTTTGCTTAATTGTCTTTGTTTTTTTTAATGAAAAAATTAGAAAAACAACCAAAGCTGTTAAAATAAGTAGAGTTATTTTTTTCTTTATATGGCTCGAATTAGAGCGGGTTGAATGCTGAGTCATAGATTGTCCTCATAAGTAATGTTTAAAATGAAAAAAACATATTACGGGGTTCTAAGGTTATTTGCATTAAATTATTAGAATGTGAAGAGCTATATAGAAAGAGAGGGTTCGCTCGTAAATTGATCAGTAAAAGTTGCAATTTATGAACCTCACTATTGTCAGGAAACAGGTCTCATTTATTTTTTTAAAAAAGTTGTTAAGATAGGCTTTGATTTTTTTTATCGTTATTGGGTATACTCCTCAGAATAATTTAGAAAAAGATGGTTAAATTTCATTTTAAACGAATTCGAGAAAGAAGTTTGAATTTAAGTTGTTTTAAAATTGAATATTTTGTTACATTCTTCGTTTCCAATTGCGATTGGGATCTTGGCATAAGTCATCTTTAAAATAATTTAGCAAGCCTAAGAGGTGAGACAAATCAGATGAAACAGAAACACAGACTAAAATTGATGGGTAAGAAAGTGGGAATGACTACTGTCTTTGATGAGCAAGGTAGAAATATACCTTGTACAGTGCTCCATGTGGAACCCAATGTTATCACTCAACTGAAAACAGTCGAAACTGACGGTTACGAAGCAGTTAAACTCGGTCATGAGAAAATTGCAGGGAAAAATCAGAAGAAAATTCAAGCTAAGGTGACAAAGCCTCTCTATGAAGACTATAAGAAGAAAAACATAGAGTCTAGGAGACGTCTTAAAGAAAGTCGAATTTCTACCGAAGGGTACGAGCTGGGTCAAGAACTTGACCTTTCTTATTTTGAAAATGAAAAGCATGTCGACATTCAAGGTGTTTCAAAAGGAAAAGGTTACCAGGGTCTTATGAAGTTGCATAACTTTAAAGGGGGGCCAGCAGCACACGGATCAGGCTTCCATAGGCATGCAGGTTCTACTGGTATGCGTTCTACTCCAGGTCGTTGTTTTCCTGGGGGACCAAGACCTTCAAGAATGGGTGGAAGAACTCATACACTACAAAGTCTTAAGGTTATTTCCATCCATAAAGAAAAAAATCTTCTACTTGTTAAGGGCGCTGTTCCGGGTACAAGAGGAAGTCTAGTATATCTCAGTAAGGCAATTAAGAAGGGTCTATAAGAAATGAATCTTGAATCATACAATCTAAAAGCAGAAAAACTCAAAGATGTTGAGTTTCACAAAGTCGAAAGAGAGAGAGAGCTTAGCCCTCAACTGATTAAAGATTATATCGTCGCATATCGTCGAAATCAAAGACAGTGGTCTGCAAGCACTAAGGGGCGATCAGAAGTCAACCATTCACAGCAGAAGCCACACCGTCAAAAGGGAACAGGAAAAGCAAGACAAGGGTCTCTAGCGTCACCTCAGTATAAAGGTGGTGGAGTTGTTTTCGGTCCAAGACCTAAATTTGATCAACATATTCGAATCAATCAAAAAGAAAAAAGAGCTGTTATTCAGTACTTAATCGAAAAGAAGATTGAAGATAAAAAATTGATCATACTTGATAAGACAGAGATGGAAGCTCCAAGAACTAAAGTTCTAGCAGCTTTTATTGAAAAACGTGGACTTGATAAGAGAACTCTATTTATTGCTGAGACTGCTGATCAACTTGAAAAAGAGAAAGCTCCGGCTAAATCTTCACACCTAAATTTCAAAAAAAGCATTCATAACCTTAAGAAAGTTGAATTTTCACTAGTTAGCCAAATGAACGGGTATCAGTTACTCAAGGCAGAACATGTGGTTATGACTCAAGCAGGTTTAAAACAATATATGGAGTTCAGTAAGTAATGAGTAATTCAGAAAACTTTACAAGTCCATTCAGTGTGGTAAGATCACGCTATATCACTGAAAAAACAATGATGCTTGGTCAACTGCATTCTGCTGAAAGCAATGCATGCTTAAGAAAATGTCAAACTCCGAAATATGTTTTCATTGTTCACAAAAAAGCAAATAAAAAACAAATTGCAGAAGCTATTGAAGAAATTTATGCAGATAAAAAAGTTAAGGTTGTAGGTGTAAATACAATTATAACTAAGCCCAAAACTAAAAAAATGCGTGGCCGGTTTAATGCTGGAAAAACAGCCTCAATAAAAAAAGCCATCGTCACATTTGATGTGGGCGATACCCTCGAAGATTAAAGGATTAACTATGCCAAAAAAAATTCGTCCAACAACACCAGGTCAAAGGGGACTGATTCTCCCATCTAACCACGAACTCACTCGAAAAGACCCTAATAAGAAAGCTTTGGTTAAGCCTACGAAAAAACTTTTAGTCTCTAAAAAGAGAACTAATGGTCGTAATAACCATGGTCATATCACCTGCAGACATAGAGGCGGAGGCCACAAGAGACACTATAGATTGGTGGACTTTAAAAGAGACAAAGAAAATATACCTGCAAAGGTCGCATCTATTGAGTACGATCCAAACAGATCGGCGCATATAGCACTACTTAATTATGTAGATGGAGAAAAACGTTATATCCTAGCTCCTCAAGGTTTAAAAGTTGGAGCTACTGTTGCAACTCAAACAGGGGCACCTTATAATGTAGGGTGTTGCTTACCACTAGATAAAATTCCTCAAGGGTCAGCGGTGCACAATATAGAGATGTATCCAGGCCGCGGGGGACAGCTTGTTAGAAGTGCAGGTTCATCTGCTCAACTAATGGCTGTATCATCTGGTTATGCTACTCTTAAAATGCCTTCGGGTGAAGTAAGAATGGTTAAAGCGACTTGTAGAGCAACCCTTGGATCTCTTTCAAATTCAGAACACTTTTTAAAAGCGGATGGAAAAGCTGGAAGAACAAGGTGGAAAGGATTTAGACCAACAGTAAGGGGAACTGCAATGAACCCCGTTGACCACCCTCAAGGTGGAGGAGAAGGTCGTCAAAATAGTTACATTCCTAGATCTCCATGGGGGATACAGGCTAAAGGCTATAAGACACGATCAAAGAAAAAATCAAAAAAATTGATTGTGAAAGATAGAAGGAAAAAATAAGGATAATTCATGGGAAGATCACTGAAAAAAGGACCATTTGTAGACCATCACCTTCTAAAAAAAGTCGATGATCAGAATGCTAAAGGAACAAAACAATCTATTAAAACTTGGTCGAGACGATCTATGATTATTCCGGAGATGGTGGGACATACATTTGAAGTCCACAACGGCCGTAAGTTTTTAAGTGTTTTTGTGTCAGAGAACATGGTAGGTCATCGTTTAGGAGAATTTTCTCCAACGAGACTGTTTAAAGGACATCAACAGGGTAAATAGAAAAAGAGTTAAATTGTATGCAAAAAGCTAAAGCGATAACAAAGTACATTAGAATAAGTCCTCTTAAGGCACGATTAGCAGCGGATTTAATCCGAGGCAAGGGTGTTGTAGAGGCTAAAGCTCAACTTCAGTTCTGTGGACTGAAAGCGGGCAGACTCCTCACGAAAACTCTTGACAGTGCTGTTGCGAATATGGAGCAGCAGTCAGAAGTCAAAAGAGAACATATGAGAGTCTCTGAAGTTAAAGTAGATGAAGGCCCTCGTTTAAAGAGAGCAAAAGCCAGAAACAAAGGCGGAAGAAGTCCCATCCTGAAAAGGATGAGTCACTTTACAATCGTCATCGAAAGTGAATTAAAGGAGTAACAATGGGTCAGAAAGTCTGTCCAATCGGATTTCGTTTGGTACGCAATAAGAAATGGAGATCTGTTTGGTTTGCTAATAAGAGAGAGTTCGGAGATCTTCTAATTGAAGACTTTAAAATAAGGAAGTTTCTGAAAAAGAAATCTACTTGTGAAGGAGTTTCTAAAATAGAAATCAGACGAATGAGCGACAAAGTAGAAGTCACTATTCACACTGCAAGACCTGGGCTTGTTATTGGGAAAAAAGGTGCCGAAATTGAGCTGATTAAAAGAGATCTTGCAAAACTTACTTCTAAAGAAGTTTGGGTTGAAGTTGAAGAGATTAAAAGACCTGACTTAGATGCAGATCTAGTAGCTGAAGGGATTGCGAAGCAAATTGCAAGACGTATGGCTTTTAGACGAGTTCTAAAAAAAGGAATTCAGTCTACAATGGATGCCGGAGCGCATGGAGTGAAAATTAAGATTTCAGGTAGACTAGGCGGCGCAGAAATTGCTAGGAGTGAGTGTTATAAAGATGGCTCTATACCTCTACATACCATTAAAACTGATATTGGCTATGCAACAGCGCGTTCAGAGACCACTTACGGAACAATTGGTATTAAAGTTTGGATTAACCTAGGTGAGGAAATCCTAACCGAGAAAGGGGGAAAGTAAGATGGCCTTAATGCCAAAGAAAACTAAATTTAGAAAGCAGCAAAAAGGCCAACATGCTGGTCTTAGTAAAGGTGGAAACTTTGTTGACTTTGGAGACTTCGGTATTCAAGTTATTGACAGAGGATGGATTACTAATACCCAGATAGAAGCTTGTCGTATTGCGATTAATAGATTTTTCCAAAGAAAAGGAAAAGTTTGGATTCGAGTCTTTCCAGATAAGCCTATTACTAAAAAACCTGCTGAAGTTCGTATGGGTAAAGGTAAAGGGGCAGTTGACAAGTGGGTTGCTGTAGTGAGACCTGGGAAAATCTTATTCGAAGTTTCTAATGTCTCAAAAGAAATGGCGCAGATGGCTCTTGGTAGAGCAGCTGCAAAACTAGGAATTAAAACACGATTTGTTGAACGTTTAGAACGAGTATAAGGATTTAAGGTCATGGCAAAAAACGAAAAGACATTATTAGAGCACTCAGTGGGTGAATTGCATGTTAAATATGAAAGTACGTGCAGACAACTTTTTGAGCTAAAAAACGAATATCGTTTGAATAGACAGCTTAAGAAGCCTCATCTTTTGAAAAAGACAAAGAAAGATATCGCTCGAATCTTAACTGTGGCTCAAATTATGAAGAATCAAGAATTAATAGGAGATAAGAAGTAATGCAACAAGAAAAGCTCACTACCTCTAGAGGTCAAAGAAGCGAAAGAGTTGGTCTGGTTATCTCCAACAAAATGGATAGAACTGTAGTTGTAAGAGTAGATCGTACATTTCGTGATCCAAAGTACGAAAAAGTCATCACTAGAGGTAGAAAGTACTATGCTCATGATGAATCGAATGCTCTTCAAAATGGTGATAAAGTTTTAATTAAAGAGTCTAAGCCATTTTCAAAAACAAAAAGATGGTTAGTCGTTAAAAAATTAGAAGGAAATCAATAAGATGATACAACAGGAAACTGAACTTAAAGTAGCAGATAACACTGGAGCTAAAAGAGTTAAGTGTTTTAAAGTGCTAGGTGGGTCAAAGAGAAGATATGCTTCAGTAGGTGATATAATCATTTGTTCTGTAAAGGAGTCTGATCCTAAAGCTACTGCGAAAAAGGGAACAGTTGTCAGAGCTGTAGTAGTTCGATCTAAATACTATATCAATAGAAATGATGGATCTAAACTACGTTTTGACCATAATAGCTGCGTCATTATCGATGAGAAGGGAAATCCTAAAGGAACAAGGATATTTGGCCCCGTGGCAAGAGAGGTAAGAGATCGTGGTTACCTTAAAATTAGTTCATTAGCACCAGAAGTTATTTAGGAGTCCTTCATGAGCAAAAAAATTAGATCAGGTGACACTGTTTGTGTCATAGCAGGAAACGACAAAGGGAAGACCGGTACTGTTTTACACAAATCACCAGGAAAGATTCTTGTTGAGGGTATAAACATAAAAACTAAGCATATGAAACCTCAAGGTCAGAACAAGCAAGGACAAATTGTTAAGCTTGAAAAGCCAATCGATATTTCGAATGTAATGCTTTGTGTAGATGGAGATAAACCTATAAAGGTTAAACTCAACAAAGCGGATCAAAAAGATAAAGAGTTGGTTTATGAGTCTAAAGGCAAAAATATAGTTTATAGACAGATACTAAAGCCGGCTAAAAAAACTAAGCCTGCAGCTAAAACAAAAAAATAAAAGAGAAAGCCTCAAAGTATGAGTACATTTGAATCCATATATAAAGAAAAGATAATTCCGGCCCTAAACACTAAGTTTGGTTACAAAAATGCAATGCAGGTACCCAGACTACGAAAAATAGTGATAAATATGGGGATAGCAAAAGGAATAAAAGATAAAAATGCAATTGAAGATGCCATCAATGAGCTCACGATGCTTTCTGGCCAAAAACCAATTGTTACAAAAGCTAAGAAAGCTATTTCTAACTTTAAATTAAGAGAAAATCAAGTTGTTGGACTTAAGGTTACTTTAAGAGGGAAACGAATGTATGATTTCCTCTATAGATTTGTCCATATTGTTGCTCCTAGAATTCGAGATTTTAGAGGTTTTAATATGAAATGCGACGGAAAAGGAAACTATTCTTTGGGTCTTGATGATCAACAAATCTTTCCAGAAATTAATTTAGATTTAGTTAAAAGAACTCAAGGAATGCATATCACCTTTGTAACTTCAGCTCAAACTGATGCTGAATGCATAGAGCTTCTTAAACATTTTAAAATACAGTTTAAAGATTAATACTATTTAGGAACATATTATATGACAGATCCGATAGCCGATTTATTAACAAGAATACGAAACTCTTCAGCAGCACAAAAGAGATACGTCAATATACCTCATTCCAAGATCAAAGATGAAATTGTGAAAGTTCTGAGAGCCCAAGGGTTTATTATTGACCATAAGACAATAGAGCTTGAAGGACGCAAAGTCATAAGAGTTTATCTTAAGTATACTCAAGATCGTACTCCTGTTTTAAAACATATTAAAAGAAGCTCAAGACCTGGACTAAGAAAATATGTTAATAAAGAGCAAATTCCAAGAGTGCTAGGTGGAATGGGAATTAGCATTGTCTCTACATCTCAAGGTGTTTTAGAGGGAAGTGAAGCGAGAAATAGAAAATTGGGTGGAGAGCTACTTTGCGTAGCTTGGTAAAGGATTAAGGAGTAATTCATGTCAAGAATCGGAAAACAACCCATAGAAGTTCCTAAGGGTATAGAAGTCAAAATAGAAAACAAGATTATACGCGTCAAGGGGCCTAAAGGTGAACTTGAGCTTGAAATACAAAAAGAAATATCTGTCCAACGAGAGGAAAGTATACTTACTATTCTCATTGACAACCCTAAATGTCCATCTAAATTTCAAGGCCTTTATAGGGCTCTGATTGCAAATATGATAAGTGGGGTAGATAAAGGATTTAGTAAAGTTCTTGAACTCAAAGGGGTCGGATATAGAGCTGCAGTGCAGGGTAAAGATGTAAGTTTACAGTTAGGATTTTCTCATCCAACTATAATTGAGATTCCTAAAGGCTTATCGCTTACAGTTGAGAAAAATGTTCTCATAACGATTTCTGGAGCTGATAAACAACTTGTAGGGCAATTTGCTTCTCATTTGCATCACCTAAGAAAACCTGAACCGTATAAGGGGAAAGGAGTTCACTATCTGGGGCAATATGTCAGAAGAAAAGCAGGTAAATCTGCTGCTAAAAAATAAATTAGGATGATTTAAATTATGGAAACTAGCACTCTTAAAGCCAGTAAAAGAAAAAAGAAACGGATACTACGGATTCGTAAAAGAATAATAGGATCTTCAGAAAGACCTAGACTCTGTGTTGTTAAATCCAATCACTATGTCTCTGTCCAAGTTATTGATGATTCAAAAGGGCTTACACTCACAAGCCTTACCTCTTCTTCTAAAATCATTAAAAATTTAAGCAAAGAGTCAAATAAGACTGATATTGCAAAAGCTATGGGGCACCAAATCGCTGCTTCTTGTGCTGAGAAAGGTGTTAAAAGCGCTGTTTTAGATAGAAGAGGATCTAAATATCACGGGATTATCGCAGCATTTGCTGATGCAGCTCGTGAAAAGGGACTACAATTTTAATTGAGAGAAAGAATCAAGATGTCAAATAAAAATCAAAGACAAACAGTAGAAGATTTTTCAACTGAATTTGAAGAGAAAGTTCTCTTCATCAACAGATGTGCTAAGGTCTTGAAGGGTGGAAGAAAATTTAGTTTTTCCGCTTTAATCTTAGTTGGTGATAGAGAAGGTCATATCGGATATGGGTTTGCGAAGGCTAATGAATTAGCTGATTCAATCAGAAAAGGGGTTGACGCTGCTAAGAAAAGCGTTATGACTGTTAAGATGACAGAAACTACAATTCCACATGAAATCCTTGTTCGTTGGGATGGAGCTGTCCTCTTACTAAAACCTGCTAGAAAAGGAACAGGTATTATTGCCGGATCTAAAGTTCGCGCTATTCTAGAACTAGCTGGTATTAAAGATGTCGTAGCTAAGAGTTTAGGATGTAATAACCCAATTAATTTGGTGCACGCTACTTTTAAAGCACTGGATTTATTTAGAAAGAAAGAAGAATGCTTAGAGATGAGAGGGATGAGATAATATGAAACTCAATACATTTACACCTAAACTTAAACCTAAAAGAAATAGACTCGGAAGAGGTCCAGGTAGTGGACTTGGGAAAACTTCAGGAAGAGGTCAGAAAGGTGCGGGTTCTAGATCTGGATATAAAAGAAGACATACCTATGAAGGTGGTCAATTTAGACTTTTTCAAAAGCTACCTACTCGAGGATTTAGTAGAGCTAGGTTTAGAAAAGCTTTAGATTCAATTAATCTTCAGCAGATAGATGTCATCTATAATGATGGTGAAACTGTGAGTTTAGAAACACTCAAAGCACGTGGATTACTAAGCGGTCACTCTTATGGAGTGAAACTGTTAGCACAAGGTGAAACTACGAAGAAAATTACTATCGAATTATCTGCCTATTCAAAAGCTGCTATAGAAAAGCTGGATAAAGCGGGTATAAAGTACACAAAAATATAATTTTACCCCAAATTTGAATATGATACAGGGCCTCAAAAGAATTTTTTCAACACCCGAACTCAAGAAAAAAGTGATTTTCACTTTTCTTATGCTTATTGTGGTGCGTGTTGGAGCTTACGTTCCGGTTCCAGGAATTAATGGTGAAGCTGCTCTTAATTACTTCAAATTTGTAACTAAGGGCGGACAAAATCTTTTACAACTCCTTGACTTGTTCTCAGGGGGAGCTTTTGGGCAAATGACCGTAATTGCTCTGAGCATAATGCCTTATATAACAGCATCTATTGTTATTCAGCTTTTGGTCGCTCTCATTCCAAGCCTTCAAAGAGATGTAAAGGAAAATCAAGAGTCAGGTAAAAGAAAAATTGGTAAGTGGACTCGTATTCTTGCTACACTTCTTTCAATTATGCAAGCGACTTTACTTGCCCGTTATGCACTTCAAATGAATCAAGCCCATCCTGGTATTGTTGTTCATGAACTTTTTAAAATTCAGGCTTTTGGAATACCTTGGCTCTTCTATATGATTGTAGTCTTTACTATGACTACTGGTACACTCTTCCTTATTTGGGTTGGTGAACAAATCACCGAAAAGGGAATTGGAAATGGAATTAGTTTGATTATTGCCTTAGGTATTGTATCCCAGATTCCAAGCGCAATAGGCCTATTAGTTAAACAGCTAAATTTGGGTTCGCAAACATCTGGGCAAATGAGCTTAACTTCAATACTAATCCTTTCAATTGTTTTTGTTGCTGTCATTATGGGAACTGTTCTGATTATCCAGGGGCAAAAAAAAGTACCTCTTCAATACGCAAGACGTATCTCTGGTAAGAATGAACCTAATGACTCTTCAGCGCACTTACCTCTTAAAATTAACTATGCAGGCGTTATCCCAGTTATATTCGCTTCTTCCATACTAATGTTCCCTGCAACCATTGCGCAGCTTCTGGGGAGCACCCTAGGTGCTAATTGGCTATCACAGCTTTCACAATCACTTTATCCAGGCACGACACTTTATTCTGTAATTTTTGTTCTGTTAATTCTTTTCTTTACCTTCTTTTGGACCGCCACCCAGTTTAAACCAGAACAAATAGCTTCAGATATGAAAAAAAATGGTGCCTTTATCCCTGGAGTTAGACAAGGGAAACCTACTCAGCAATATCTAGAATCGACAATGAATAGAATTACACTCATAGGAGCAGTTTTTCTAGCCCTTATTGCGATTTTACCCAACATTGTAAGCAAAGTTTTAAACGTTGATATGACGATTAGTCACTTTTTTGGTGGCACCTCTCTTCTTATCTTGGTTGGAGTAATACTAGATACTATGCAACAGATTGATTCACACCTACTTACAGATAAGTATGACGGGTTAATGAAAAGAGGCCTTTCTAGAGAAAGATAAGGATTTTCACAAATAAAGTAATATGCTAAAATTATCTCACTTTTTTGAAAATTTAAAGCTATTTACGCGAACTAAGCAATATTAGGAGACAGAATGGTACGGATACTTGGAGTTGATATACCCGATAATAAAAGAGTTGAAATAAGTCTAACTTATATATTTGGAGTTGGAAATAAACGCTCTAAAGACATCATAGCGGCACTTAAATTAGATCCAAATATGAGAGCTCATCGACTCAAATCAGAAGATATTTCAAATATCACAACTTTTCTTCAGAAGGAATATGTGGTAGAAGGGGATTTAAGACGTCAGGTTCAAAATAACATTAAAAGATTGATTAATATCCAATCTTATAGAGGACTAAGGCATCGCTCAGGCTTGCCAGTTCGAGGACAACGTACCTCTACAAATGCACGAACTCGTAAAGGTAAAAAGAAATCGATAGCTGGAAAGAAAAAAGCTCCAGGTCCTAAGTAGAAGCACAACATAAAAGGAGAATGAGTTGGCTAAACAACAATCAATGCAACAGAAAAAGAAACCTACTAAAACTAAAAAGAAGGTTCTACGATCTGTGCCTACAGGTGTTGCAAATGTAAAGGCAACCTTTAATAATACAATAGTTTCAATATGTGATCCTATGGGAAATGTAATCTCTTGGGCATCTGGTGGAAAAGTGAATTTCTCAGGATCTCGTAAATCTACTGCTTTTGCAGCAACAGTCGCGGCACAAAGTGCTGCTAAAACTGCTGTTTCACGTGGAATGAAAGAAATTGAGGTCAATTTAAAAGGTCCCGGAGCTGGTAGAGAATCTGCTGTTCGTGGATTACAAAGCACTGGCCTATTAATAACCATTATAAGAGACAAAACACCTGTTGCTCATAATGGATGCCGTCCAAGAAAAAGACGTAGAGTTTAATCAATAATACTAAATTTAAGACTTAATTAGGAGTACCCTTCATGGCAGTAGTTTATGACAAGTTTGAAATGCCTGAAAAAATTTCAATTGAAGAAGCTAGTGACAACTATGCTAGATTCGTAGCAGAACCCTTCGAAAGAGGGCATGGGCATACACTCGGTAACTCCTTAAGAAGGATGATGCTTACAGGGATTGAAGCTCCTTCAATTATTTCTGTTCAGATTGAGGGTATACCTCATGAATACATGGCAATAGAAGGTATCATTGAAGATATGACTGTTATCATTCTTAACATTAAAGGTGCTCGTTTAAGACGAATACCTTTAGAAGAGAATAATGATAGACTTCATCAACAACACCTTCTTGTAAAAGATCTTATTATTACCGAAGAAATGCTTAAAGAAGCTGGTCAGTATAAAGTTACAATGAAAGATTTAGTTGAATCTTCTCTTTTTGAAGTGGTTAATCCTGAGCTTCATATTTTGACTGTAACAAAGCCTATGACTAGAAAAGTTATTTTACGTGTTAGTATTGGAAGAGGTTATGTACCTTCAGAAAGACATCAGGTTAATGATAAAGTTGCTGGCGAAATTGTAGTTGATTCTGCATTTTCTCCTGTAAAAATTGTTAACTATATTGTAGAAAACACACGAGTTGGTCAGGATACAGACTACGATCGTCTTATCCTCGAAGTGACTACTGATGGTCGAATCACCCCAAAAGAAGCTTTGGCTTTTGCTGCTCAAATTGGAATTAAGCACTTTGAACCTTTTCTTGAACTAGAAACGTATAACTTGTCCTTTCAAGAAGAGTCAGAAGAAGTAGATAGTGATCGCGATGAAATCCTTCAAAAACTTGCTCTTAAGATCAATGAAATTGAACTTTCAGTTAGATCTACTAATTGCTTAAATTCTGCTCAAATTCAGACGATTGGTGAACTTGTTGTAAATCATGAGTCAGAAATGCTCAAGTATAGAAATTTTGGTAAGAAGTCTTTAAATGAAATTAAAGATAAGCTACATGACATGAATCTCTCCTTAGGAATGGATTTAAGTCGTTATAGTATTACTAAAGATAATGTAAAAGACGTGCTTTTAAAGTATGAAAAAGAAGAAAAATCACTGTAGAGGTAGATCGTGAGACATAGAAAAGATACTTTCAAATTAGGCCGAACAAGCTCTCATAGACGTTGCCTTATAGCTAACATGCTTAAGTCCCTTGTTGAACATGAGAGAATAGAGACAACAATACCCAAAGCGAAAGAGCTGCGACGACATGCTGAACGCCTAATTACTGTTGCTAAAAAGCAAACGCTAGCTTCAAAGCGTAACGCAATTGCTAAGTTAATGATTCAATTCAATACGCTTACTCCGAAGGAACAGCGCGCTGCTAAAGCAGGCGATCTTTCTTCTTATAATGGAGATAGACAAGTTATTAACAAACTTTTTGATACCCTAGCTGTTAGATTTGTTAATAGACAAGGTGGGTATACTAGAATTATTAAGACGGGATTCCGTGTAGGTGATAAAGCTCCACTTTGTTTTATTGAATACATTCCTGAATAATTATATTTACTGAATCTTACTCTTTCTTTAAGATTTGTAGATTATGAACAAGCCTGATCTTGATTTAAAAAATATTTCTAAATGTTTTAAGGGTCAATCAGGCTTTGTTTCTATCCTCAAGTCAATCAATTTACAAATTCACTCAAATCAAATACTAGCTCTCGTAGGCCCTTCAGGCTCCGGGAAAACCACATTAGCTAGAATACTAGCTAGACTTACCAAACCTTCAGCAGGGGAGCTCATTTACGCTCCTACGTCCAATTACAAAGGTGGAGTTCGTCTTGTTTTTCAGAATCCATTTGAATCTCTTACTCCTCACATGACGATTTCTAATATTTTATTGGATTCCTATGATAGTTCAGAAAAAACGAATCTTCAACTTGAGCTGAATGAGCTTTTCGATCGATTAAAATTGAGTAGGGGACATCTAAATGCCTACCCACATGAATTAAGTGGAGGTGAAGCTCAAAGAGTCGCTTTAGTTAGAGCATTATTAAACAAACCTAAACTTCTTATTTGCGACGAAATTCTTTCAGGAATAGACACGGTTTTACAAAAGGAAATCTTAGATTTATTAAAAGAATTGCAGCTTAAATTAGGCTTTTCTATTTTATGGATTACGCATGATTTAATCACCGCACACTATTTTTGTAATGAGATAGCAGTTCTTTATGATGGCGAGATCGTTGAATATGCATCAAGTAACAGTCTTATGAAAAGTCCCAAACATTCTTATACTAAAGAACTCATAAAAGCTATGCATTGGATTTTAAGTTAGAAAAAAAATGACCTAAACAGAAGATGATTAGGTCACTTTAAAGTAGAAGTTATTCTTGAGCTTCAAGAACGTAAAAAGCTGGGAAAGCAAAGTTGTGATTGTCTCTTTCAGAAACTTTTAGTAAAACTTTTTTCCCCACCATTTCTTGTAAGTTAACATGTGTGCTATATAAATAAGCTACTGTTTGACCATTTGATGTGAGTACAAAATCACCTGGCTTATGTTTGATTAAGGTATTAAAAGGCTCAATGATTCCATGTACTTGATCTGAGTTAAGCGCTTCCTCACCGTAATAATTTTCTTCACTTAGCTCTTGATTGTCTGAAGCCCATGCTTGAAAGCGAGCGAACTCTAATGGCTGCCAAACTTTCATCTTATCTGTTACATTTTTAGGAAAACTTAAAACTAAGTTAGAAGATTGGATTTCTGTCATCATTTCTAAAGCATCTTCACTTGATTCTTGGTCAAAATCTGAAAGCTTAGCATTTAAAGATTCAACTTCTAAAGCTGACTTTCCTGCTTTCCCTTCTAAGTATGCAATTTTCAAATCACAGTAACCTTTTTCTAAATCGAGTATAGAAAGCTGTGCTTTTTCTTTGACGTGATCAAGATCAGCATAGTCTCTGGATATTTTTTCAAAGTTTTGTACAAGTCTTATAAGATCGACTTCTAAGAACCTTTTTCTGAATTCTGTTTGTGCAATAAGATCTGCTGTTGCCATCAGTTGATCGGCTTCACTGACACGTGCGTGGTATTTTTCAACATAGTCAATTGAACCAATGTTTTCGAGATATTCTTTAGCAACCCAAAAAACAACTGTTTTAGGGAATGAAATTTCATACCACTTTGATTGTTGAGGGCTAAGTTGAACATTAACTTTATCACCAGAGTTTAATTGGGCTACAACTGGAGCTTCTAGATTTGGATTTAAGCGTATGTTGACATGTTCAGCTTCTACTTGATTATCTAGAACGTAAGTTCGATAGATGTAGGCTTTCATATCTTTTCTAGGCATTACCCCGTAATAGTCTTCATTTTCATCTACAATTGCTAAAATTTCACCTTTAGAAAGTTCGCTGACAATGTGTCCTTCAAGATTTGGATGGAGTCTCATACGTACTTTATCTCCAACGATCTTTCCGGTAAATGAACTAAATCCTGCTTTAGATTCAACTTTAGGTTGTTCTGAAGATGGTGCGCGTGCCGATAAAGCAGAGCAAGCAAAAGGTAACAAAAACAAGAAAGGAAATAAATTTCGTTTCATATTAAAAAACTCCTGAAATCATGATAATAGTTAGTGAAACACTAATGTATGATTTTTTGAGTTTTTCTCATAGAGATTTTTTTTAGTGATAGAATATGAAAAGACTTAGGTGTTTAAAACAGCTTTGATGTGATCACAGTTTTTTTTCCCGCACGTGCAACCTAAAGGTTCGCCAAGAAATACATTGTAGTGCTCTTTTTTATCTAAAGGATTAATTACTGAATAAAGTTTGTCACCTGTTTGAGAAATGTCCCAAGTTTTAAAAGTTAAATCTTGTTCTGAAACAGTTTCTTCTAATTCAGTTTTTTCTTCGGGTACTTGACCTTGTACGGCCCTCGCTATCTGACAGTGAACACAGTTACAGTGAGGTTCTGCTTTTAATCCTGTCATTAAGTTTGGATCAGCATCCATGATTTTTGCAATAGCTGAAACTTTTTCTAAAACTTCTTTAGGTAGATCTGGAGAGTTTGCTTGCTCTTGATTATGTTGCATAGCAGCTCCAAGTCCTTCTAGGCTTCCTCCAAATCTCATTGGAAAGCCAAGGCCTGCCATATTGTCAAAAGAAAACATATTAGGCATGCCAGCGTTAGGTTGTGCAGGGTTTACTGGAGTAGAATCTTTTTTTGAAATACTTTCTAAATATTGAGTATGAGTTTGAAAGATTTTGCTTAGTACATCTTGATCTAGCCCAGGAATTCGAATAGCAGTCCCATTGTTTAACGCTAGTACAAGTATTTGGAGAGTTCCTTCCTGTTCAACGTGAATAGAACAGACGTTTTCCCAACTTGTTGAAATATGTGGGGGGATGCTCAACATCTTGTTGTTAATGATATACTGCATAAATACCTCGAATTCTGTGCTTGAATTGTGATTTGTATCTTTCTAATTTATATTACCATTATACAGCATTATAGTAATACTTTCAAGTCTTATTAGCAATTAAGGGCTTTGTTTGCGAGATATTGATATAAACATCTAAATATAAGTACATTGAAAAGTTGCTCAGTTTTTACTTGGCAGGAATCAAAAGATTCACTAGGTTGAATTTTTTAAGACCTTATCTATTACTCAAGGCTCTATTCAATGGCTCAAAAAATTTTTCTTCTCGATACCAATGTTTTACTTTACGATCCAAAAGTGCTTACACATTTCAAAAATTGTTTAATCATCATTCCTATTTCTGTCATCGAAGAACTCGATGATATGAAAAGGCTTCCAAATGATTTAGGTCGTAATGCTCGATTAGTGATGCGTTCATTTGATGCTATTAAAGCGTATCATAGCAAAGCAGACTTGATGTCAGGGATAAAAATAGAAAATGGCTGTGAAGTGCGTGTTTTTTCCTGTCAGAACTTAGAAGCCAATGGTAAATTTGTTTTGGATAAAACTTCACGAAAAAACCAAGTTCTCTTCTCAGCTTATCAAGCAGCGAAGCGTTACCCAGGGATAATTTTCCTCTCTAAGGATTTCGCATCAAGACTAAAAGCTCAGATGACTGGTATTCAAGCAGAGGACTACAAAAATACGAGTTTTTCTCATCGAGATATTTATACAGGCCTTAAAAAAGCAGAAGTATCTAAAAAAGACATCGATCTCTTTATGAAAAATGGAGTTATAGATTGGCCTGACCAGGAGATCTATGCAAATGAATATTGTGTACTTTCCTCAGACAAAGAGACTCATATTATTGGACGTTATGATAAACGCCAAAAACAATTGGTTGCCCTCAATCCTCTTCCGCATGATCTCTGGAGTATAAAGCCTAGAAACATTCAACAGAGATGCGCTTTAGATCTGATCTTAAGAGAAGATATTAAACTTGTAACTCTTGTAGGTCAGGCAGGAACTGGGAAAACTCTTCTAGCACTTGCTTGCGCTCTTAGAAAAGTTTTTGATGAAGGGTTTTACTCAAAAATTCTAGTGAGTCGCCCTATCATGCCACTTGGTAAAGATATTGGTTTCTTGCCAGGGACTAAAGAAGAAAAGCTTTTTCATTGGATGCAGCCGATCTACGATAACCTAGAATACCTTTGCCAAGCAGGATCAGGTGCACAAGATACTCAAGAGAACCTACGTTGGATTAAAGAAAGCCAAAAGTTAGAGCTTGAAGCTGTAACCTATATTAGAGGGCGAACACTTCCCAATATGTTTATCATTATTGATGAAGCTCAGAACTTAACACCCCATGAGATCAAAACGATTATCTCAAGGGCTGGAGAGGGGACTAAGGTGATTTTAGCAGGGGACCCAACCCAAATAGACAATCCCTATCTAGATGTTGATACAAACGGCCTAACATTTGCTATCTCGAAGTTTGGAGACCAGCCTATTTTCGGAAATATGACCTTTGATGTCACAGAGCGCTCAGAGCTTTCTTCTCTTGCAGCAGAAGTACTCTAGTCGTTTCTCTAATTATCTTTATTTAAGAGAGTTAAAACTTGATTACCAAGTAAACTCTTGATTTTAAAGGACTCTTCAGCTATAATTAAGCTAACTTTCAGATACGGGGGTGTAAAGGTTTCGACTGGAACACAAAGTATTGATTGCATGCGGAGGATTGTCGGTGGGCCTCCTAAATCATCTGACAAAAAACATAAATGCTAAAAAGCAAACTAAAACTTCAAAAATTGTTGCCCTAGACGCTTGCGTTAATGGTGATGTTTTTGCGGCGGCTGCGTAAACTTAACCGTTTAGTACAGCTCGATAACTCAAGATAAGACCAAGGGTCTTGAAACTATCGTCATTTACTTGGTGTGGGTTTAGTTCGTTCTGGCACTTTTGGAACTAAATTCGAGATTATAATTGAGCCGATCGACTTTGAATGGGGCATCTTACACTAAAGTCGGTATTTTAAGATGCTAAGCATGTAGAGATTGATAGGGAGTTTTTCTAGGACGAGAGTTCGATTCTCTCCACCTCCATCAGTTTTAAGACTTCACTTTTACGAGTGAAGTCTTTTTTTAATGGGGTATAATTAAAATTTATACCCAAAAACTCAGTTGCGTAAAGCCAAATTACGTAGTATTTACGCACTAGACTGGATGAATCTAGCTCAAAAGAAGCGAACAACAGAAATGACATGGAATCAATAAACCCAGTTTACCTCGATAACAGTCTCATAAGAAAGTTAATGGAAAATCCTGAAATACGCATTAATTTTTTCGATGGTTTTTGTAGGCACATTGGACGTTGTTATCAGCCTATTCAATCTTACTATCGACATTGAGCAGTTTGAAAAATCAATTTCCAGATTTAATTTTTTGGATGCATAGCTGCGAGCCTTCTCTTACTCTCGCTTCATGCTTAGCAAGTGCTCGACCTGCTTTACTCAATCCTTCTCAATCTAATGCATTTCCAGCTTCTATTAATTTTCCCCTATAAAATGAGCTGTGAACAGAGTTTGGATATCACGTTAAAATAATTTATCATATTGTACTAAAAAATGTTACGATTTAACATTCCCAGATTATTCTAACAATAGAGGTACGGATCATGTCTCTTTTATCAATCTCAACGATTCCTTTTACTGGAATGCATTCTTATCAAACTTTCCCCAAAAAAACTAAAAAGTTTTCCCTAAATAATCTAGAGTTCATTCCATTTGATAAGAAAAATACAGCTTTTTCACTCGCTCATTTTGATGTGATTTCATTACGAAAATCATTTCCGACAATAAAGAGAAGCTCTGAATTTGAATCTTTAATTTATCGCCTTAAAAACCCTCAAAAAGATCCTCTTACTCTTGAAGAACTAGAAAATTTTCTTGATGACATTGCAAAAGGAGATTTTGAAAAAAAAGTTTCTCTAAAAGAAATGTCTACAGTCATGCATGTACTTATTGATTATGCAAGGCAAGGGACAGAAGACCCTTTAGACAAACAAAGATTGGAAGAAGAGATTCAAAATCTTTTTAAGGAAAAAAATATTGTTCCTTCGGCAAGCTTTCTTGCTGATTCCAATTTTCTCAAAGTGCAAGCAAATCTTTGCTTTAAAAAACAAGGTGGATTTAAAAGTGCTTGTAGTAAGTTTGGAAACTTTATAAAGAAAAATAAAAAGGCCATTATTATTGGTGTTAGTGTCGTAGCAGCTGTTGCTGTAGTTGCACTAGTTACTGTAGCTATAGTGAATACAGTGGCTGCAGCTACCATTGCTGAGGCAGCAGCAGCATCAGGAGCTGCCGCAGTAGGCGTTGCTGGAGCAGCGCAATCTTCTGAACAATCGGAGATTAATGAAACTGAGCAAATCACTGAAGAGGACATTTCTTCTAAAACTGAAATACCTGGTCAGTCCCTTCAAAATAATACTAAATTGAATA